>Ga0099364_10004390_pt1 | contig 21395 bp, 24 predicted proteins | sample TergutTh196P3_FD_73070 | JGI IMG/M metagenome (GOLD analysis project Ga0099364, IMG submission 73070) | Microcerotermes parvus P3 segment gut microbial communities from Pointe-Noire, Republic of the Congo - Th196 P3 | ecosystem: Host-associated > Arthropoda: Insects > Digestive system > Gut ... | reverse complement strand
AGATACATGTAACATTTCCTTTTTCCCTTTCATTCACGGAGATTCATATGTCCCCATCCCAGTCCGCTCCCGCTACGCTCGCCCTTTTTGCCGAATGCCTCAACAAAAGAGTTGTTCGGAAACTTCACTTTAGGCAAAATAGGGGAATTGCTATTGCCTCAATTTGAGCATCTGTGGTATGATCCCCCTTTTCCCTCAACGTCAAGTCCCCTTATGGAACGCTGGCAACGCGCTTTTGTCGAAAATGACAAAGATTTCAAAGAACTCTTCGGAGTCAAAAAAGAAATCTTCCTCCAAATGCACGACATTCTCACCGCCGCCGCACTCGAACGCCGAAAAAAAGGAGGACGACGCCCCGCACTCTCCGTAGGCGACCAGTTATTTTTGACCTTACAATACTGGCGAGAATACCGCACAATGAAGCACCTCGCCTTCGACTTCGGCATCGCCAAAAGTACCGTCAGCGATACCATCGCGTTAGTCGAAAACGTATTGATCAAGAGCAGAGCCTTTCGTTTGCCGGGCAAAAAAGCGTTACTTTCCGAAGAAAATGAAGGTCGAACACTGGTCGTCGATGTTACGGAAAGTCCGATTGCACGCCCCAAAAAAAGCAGAAAGAGTGGTATTCGGGAAAGAAAAAGCGTCATACAATAAAGACACAAATCTTCGCTGACGCAGACACACAGGAGATTATTTGTACGGCACAGGAAAAGGGGGCAGTACATGATTTTCATCTGTTCAAGGCGACGGTGCGGGGGATTATTTGTGGGATATTGTTGTTGGCGGACAGCGGTTATCAGGGTTTACTGGGTCTGCATAAAAACAGTTGTATTCCGTTCAAGAAGAGCAAAAACAATCCGTTGTCGAAGGAGCAGAAGTGGTTTAACCGCGAGTTATCGAGTGAGCGGATCGTCATTGAAAACATCAATGCGAGAATCAAGACATTCAAAATCATGAGTGAGCGTTATCGCAATCGTCGCAAGCGGCATTTATTACGGATGAATCTTATTTGTGGTCTTCTCAATCAAGAATTACAGGTGTAGTTGCCTGTCGACTTTAATCCTTGGGAAGATGTTGTGAAAGGCAGCGTTGCGCCCGTTGTACGCATTTTGTGGTAAATATCGACCGCAAAGTGCCGCGAAAGAACGCAAGACGACACAAATACAACACCAATGGACAGAGTTTCCGAACAAGTCTAATAATTGCTTTGGGTATTATCAACTTTTGTTCCACCTTGCAAAAAATGCCGATATTAGATAATATGTGGACGTTTACTTTCACTGGAGATTGAAAAAATGCGAAATTTTGATACCTTCAAGGCAGTGATTTGTACTTTTTGAACCTGTCGGTTTTTCCGATCAGTTGCAATTTTTCCACCCCGACACCGGCATTCGTCGTGGCACACCCGCTGAATTATGGCAAGATGGGCAAGATTTTGGATTTTTTTTTCCAGATTTTTCCCTGCCTTTTTTCCTATTTTTGGCAAGATGGGCAAAATGCGCCGATAAATCCGGTGGGGATTAAAAAAATACGAAAATTATTATTTTTCCCCCTCTTGCATGGCTTTGCATAATTTGCTACCATTGGCGACAGGTGTATGGGATACGCTTTCGATACGTTTCTGTTACTTCCCCCGAATTTGCGATGGCAACACAAACAACCTCACAATGCTGTGCGTCTGACGGCGAGCGGGTCGTCATGAGTAGTACCGGCACTCCCTTTGACATTACAGGTTTTCGGACACCGGAAAAATTCAAAAATCACGAAGCAGATGCTTCACGCATCGATTCTTTGAGTTCTTGCCCCGAAGTGGAGGAAACATGTCGCACTTTTAGTAGTTGCGACCATTCGTAGAAAAAAATATGCTAGACGACGGTCTTGATGTACGCGAAAAAATTATTGTTCTTGTGTTCCAAAAACAGGTGGAACAGTTCGCTCCCGGTGCCATTACTTGGAGTTGCAACGCAGACGGCTTGCAGTATTCTCCAAAAATCATTTGCGAATTCTATAAAAGAGACCTGAAAACTGTTCACGAAGAGTTTATGGAAGACCCGAATGCCCTAATTGACCGCCATAAGATCATTGCCTTGACGCAAAAAATCATTTTGGATTTGCAACCTCTGGACTTCAAGGATTCGCAAAAATCTGCTGATGAGCGATATGGTCTCAATGTTGATTTTGCCTTTCGATTTGGATTTCACTTCCTTGTCAGGTGGAATGAGGTGTACTATCCTGAACAGCATTTCGACAATCCGGCTAACATTTTTCCGACACCGCTATTTTTGTTTCGACTCAACAGAACAAAGGCAGGTAAAGCGTTGTTGCTCGAACACCGCAAATGGTTAATGGCTAAAAAAACTGGCAACATATTTTCTCTGTTTTTGTTGTCTCAATTTTGGTTTTTACTGGAACAGTGGTGTTTGGAGTACATGCGGCATCAGCGGAACGCCCCGCTTGAAAAGCCCGAAAACGACGGCTAAATCGTATTTTTGTCAAAATGGGTAAAATATGCCGATAATTCCGGCAGAAATTGGAAAAAATACGAAATTTATTATTTTTTTTCCCGGTTCCCCTCTTGACAAGCCCTCAGAATTTGCTATACTGTCGCACGTAACGCTTGGCGGGATACCCCTGTTGACAAACAACGGGACTATGGTAGAATGCCAAGCATAAGTCGCTGACCGGTGTGTTGCCGGTCAAAAAAAGCGGCTTGCAAAATTGTTAGAAGCAATTTTGCAAGCCTGACAACGTTAACTACTATTACTAGTCAAGTTGCTTCTCATGATTATATCAGATTGATATATCTTGCAAGCGGTTGACGCAATCCCATGAAAGCATGGGGAAAGAGAGGGTTCCTATGAAGACTCGTACAAAATCGAAGTGCGCCCCTGCGCCGAAGAAGTCGAAGACCGTTGCAACCCGCGTCGTTGCACAAGAGAACGTTCCGATCCCGGCACCCTATGTGGAAGCCGACGAGTTGCGGGACATCGAAATCGCTCTGGCGGATGCCGAGCATGACGTTGAACTGGACGCAATCTATCCGCCCGAAAGCAATGCCGAGTTGCTCTTGCAAGTCGAAGACATGCTGGAAGAGTTGATCCACACGGCAAGCAAAAGCCAGTCGAGTACCGTAAGCCACCTTGCCTTTGTGTTGACTACGCTTTTTCCCAAATTGGAAAGAGTGTCCAAACTGGCGGACTCGGCTCTGTGCCGAAAACATGGCGTGACGTTTGAATGGGATCGTGGAAAAGAATTCGCACGAGTCCAAGAAGACGTGAAAGAACGTAAGCAAGCCGCAAAGCGGTTGAAGTAGTCCGTTCCCATGTTCCCCCGCATGGTGCGGGGAGCATAAATCAAAATCATTGCGCACCCCGTGCGCCCAACCCCATCATACGATCATGAAAATACAGTTTAACCCGAAAGATTTTTTGCGCAAGTTTCGGCTTGCGGCTACCGTCGTCGGTAAAGAAAATTACGGACGGCTCACCTCCAGCGTCAAGATAGTCGCTGACAAGCGGCGGGGCATTACCCTGCTTGCCACGAACCTTGACCTGACAATCCGAGTTCGAGTCGACGGCATTGTTGACACCGGCGGTACGTCTCTCCTGCCAGTCAAGAGACTCGTTACACTTTTGCAGTTATGCAAAGACGACGAGTCGGCTACACTGGCAAGTACCGCCGATGGTGTCGTTTTTCAAGCCGGGATGCAACATACCGAATTGGACACGGCGGATGCGAAGGAGTTTCCCGACGTTGCCGAATTCCCGAAGTCGGAATATCTTGAGATTCCGGCTTCGCTGTTGCAAACGATTATCAAGCGCACGGCTTTCGCAACGGACAAAGAGCGGTATTCTTTTCGCTGTACTTTTTGGCATTTTTCCCTACAAATACCGACCAAGTACGTAGAACATCTATGCCTACCAAATGGCTGTATGCCATGTACATGATTTTGGTCTCACGGAAAGGCATCTCCTCCTTGCAGTTGTCCAAAGAACTCGGCATCACTCAAAAATCGGCTTGGTTTTTGACGCATCGTATTCGAGCGGCTTGCGGTAGTACGGCACGCCAACTTCTTTCCGGTCTCGTCGAAGTAGATGAAGCCTACCTCGGCGGCAATGTTGTCATTGATATGATAGATCGCTTGCATTCGTTGGTGCGGGGTGTGGTCGGCAAGCGTTTGACTTATAGGATGTTGGTGCATGGCATTTGATGTCGAGTCTGCCTGAGGGTGTTGAGTGTCTGCAATGCATCGGCGGACAAAAACTGGGCAGACTGGAAAAACGCTGCCTGCTACGAAGAACAACATGGGTAGTCAACAAGGTAGTTCCCGATTTTAACCGCAAAGCACGCAAAGGGCGCAAAGTCCAATTCCATGCCGGTTACAGTATACAAAACAACGTTCACAGAACCCGCATCGGTAGGTGCGGATTCGCCGGTGCTACCGCACCGGGCTCTGTGAACTTTTTATCCGCCGGGGCTGTAACAATGCCCTTTTATGCAAAAACCCTACAGGAACACTACGACATAAAATTCCGCTCAATGAATCCCGTGTCGATCCTGCCCGACTGAAAATCAGGATGCTCCAAAATTTTGAGTTGCAACGGCACCGAAGTCTTGATGCCCTCAATCCTAAACTCGTTCAAACAACGACGCATGCAATCTATCGCCTCCTGCCGCGTCGGATGATGCACCAACAGTTTGCCGACCATCGAATCATAATTCGGACTCACCGTGTAACCAGCATGAACATGCGAGTCGAACCGCACACCAAAACCGCCCGGCGTAATCAACTTTTCGATCTTGCCCGGCGAAGGTCGGAAATTGTGTTCAGGGTCTTCCGCATTGATTCGGCACTCGATGGACCAACCATTCGTCTGTATCTCCGATTGCTTGAACGGCAACGTTTCTCCCGCCGCCACACGGATTTGCGACTTGATCAAGTCAATGCCGGTAACGAGTTCCGTGACCGGATGTTCGACCTGAATTCGGGCATTCATTTCGATAAAGTAAAAGTCTTCGTTCTTGTCCACGAGGAATTCAACCGTCCCGGCATTGTAATAATTTGCGGCTTTGACGAGTTTCACGGCGGACTCGCAGATGGCTTCGCGGGTCGATTGTTTCAAATTCGGACCGGGCGACTCTTCGATCAACTTTTGATGGCGGCGTTGCATCGAGCAGTCGCGTTCCCAAAGATGAAAGACGTTGCCGTGCTTGTCGGCAATGATTTGCACTTCGACGTGCCGGGGACCTTCGATAAACTTTTCGAGATAGATTGCTCCGTTACCGAAGGCGGCTTGCGCTTCTTGCACGGCTTGTTGGATTGCCGTTTTGAGTTGTTCGGCATCTTTGGCGACGCGCATACCTCTTCCGCCGCCTCCTGCGGAGGCTTTAATCAGGACGGGAAATCCGACTTTTTTAGCGAATTTTAGTGCTTCTGCGTCGGATTCGATGAGTCCTTCCGAGCCGGGCACGCGCGGCACACCTGCTTTTTGGGCGATTTCGCGGGCGTTATTTTTATCGCCGAGCAGAGACATCGCTTCGGACGTGGGACCGATGAATTCGTATCCGCAACTTCGGCACACGTCGGCGAAGTGGGCGTTTTCGGCGAGAAAACCGTAGCCGGGATGTACGGCTTCTGCTCCTCCGACTTCGCAGGCACTGATGATTCGGTCGATTTTGAGATAGGAGTCGGCGGATTTAGCGGGACCGATGCAGACTGCTTCGTCGGCGAGTTCGAGGTAGGCGGCACCGCGATCCGCTTCGCTGAAGACGGCGATGGTGCCGATTCCCATTTCTCGACAGGCGCGGATCACCCGCAGTGCGATTTCACCACGATTGGCAATTAGAATACGTTTGAACATAGCGGTATTTTAACCCGAAAGGAGATGTGTTTCAAGATTGTCGTTGGTACACACACGAAAATTGCTCTGGACTCATTTTCCCAAAAGGAATAGACTCTACGCTGCCTATTTCAGCACACATTCGTTAAAGATGGCACGGAGAACAAAAAAAACGTCGAAAACGAAACTATCGTGGAGTAAAATCTTGCGGTCGCGCCGCAACATTGCCTCCGCCGTTGCTGTGATTCTGATTCTGCTCGGATTCATCAATCCAGACGTGCGGGATAGCGTTGCCGAAGCGCTGGAACCGTTGTTTCCCGGCATTTCTAGTCCCTATAAACCGCTTCCTTCAAAAGTAAAAGGTCCGCTTGAGGAAGGGGATTGGAACGTGGTTCGCGTCGTTGACGGAGACACCATAATCGTCGGCGACAGTTTCGACAAAAATAAACAATATCAGGTTCGTTTCATTGGAGCGGACACTCCCGAAGTGGTGAAACCGAACACGCCGGTCGAGCCTTTTGGACCTGAAGCCTCGGCATTTACCAAGCGGAAAATAGCCGAGGCGGGTAATCGTGTCCGACTCGCTTTTGACGGCGATCAAGTGGACAGATATGGCAGAAATTTAGCGATGGTCTATCTGAAAATGCCGGACGAAACCGAAGTTTGGCTCAATGAACTTTTGATACGTGAAGGGTTGGCTCGTGCTCAGTTGCAATACCGTTATTCCAAAGGGGCGAAGAATGCCTTTCGGCAAGCGGAGTCGGCAGCCAAGAGTGCCAGAAAAAATCTGTGGAGTTTGCCGCCCTGACGCGTTTATTCCCCCTGTTGCTTCCTGTGTTACGATGCAGTACCTGATTTATGGAACCTCTAATAATACAAAATTTCTTTGCGTCCTTTGCGGTCAAAAAAGACTTAACCTCAAAGCACGCAAAGAGTTACGCAAAGAGTCGATTCGTTGCGTTTTCGGCTCACATCAATATAAAAAATTGATTTTTAGAGGTTCCCAGAAGGAAAAAGGAGTATCCACAAAGGATACACCCTTTTCAATTTTTGTCGAGGGACACAGGCATTTTTAGAGGATCCCCAATCATGTTTACCTCCTTTCAAGGTTTGAGGAAAATGTTACAGTGCTGGCGGTAAAGATTTTCTCACAGTCGTAATTTTGCGTGATGGAAGAACGATGCTAGTCTTTTTGGATCGGCATTTACTAACTCCGCTGCCTCATATGAATTGGAAGCAACTGGCACTAGAGCAGGCAGCTCTCATCGAACAACTGCAACAACGCAACAACGAACTTGAAGCCGAAATCGCTACGCTCAAAAAGAATTCTAGCAACTCCTCCAAACCGCCCTCCTCCGATATAGTCAAACCTACCAAAGATAAAAATAGACGACAAAAAAAACGAAAAATCGGTGCACAAAAAGGACATAGATTAGTGGTTAGTGGTTAATGATAAAAGGTTAATGAACAGTCACTAACCTATGTCCTATACAACATTGGACAGATGTTTTTTGTGGTGTCGTGAGGGAGACAGATTGAATTTAGTGGGTAGTGCGGCGGGATTTAATATGCGTAAGTTGTTGAATCTGTTGGGCGGTGGGATATTTTCCCGTGCGCTGTTGGGATGTTGGTATTTTTGTTGTTTTGTTCGTCGGTTTTCGGATTTTTTATCCAAAAATGGGGTAGCCAATTGCGCCGGAAAATTGTTCCTTCATGCTAGAAGGACTTTTTATGACTCGACTATGTACAATGTGGTGGGGCAAAGCGGCGGGTCGGGGCGGCTGGTACGGCATCAAGCCTCACGTCGCGTGGAACAAGGCAGCCTACATTGCGGGCGGAGCGGTATTGGCGGCGGGAGCGGTCGGCGGTGCTGTCCTTGCCCAGCGAAACAAAGCCAAAAGCGAAAATTAAAATGTACAACTTCTGTACAACTCGTTTTTTGGGCAAACAAAAATCCCTTATTTTTAGGGAACCACCTCGTTGATTACCCAATCGTTTTTGATTCAGGGAAAGTTCGCCCATCTTAACAAAGTTTCGTTTTTGCTCGTGTCGCCAGCCCATAATGTTTCCAACCGGAAAGCAGTTTGGACACAATAGGCAAAATTTTCCGTCGAAAATGCCGCCAGGGTAATCAACGGTGTAATTCCCTAAAAACACAGAGCCGCGACCTTCCGGTCGCAGACTGATGTAAATAATCAGAGGTACCCTTTGCTTATCCGCCGCTGTTATTCGCTGGTCGAGGAAAGCCTCCGCGTTGCTGCGGTTGTCCACCCTGTTGCGGCACACCCTCGCCTGGTCGCCAAGAACCGGCCCCCGGCGTGTACGTCGGAGCCTGTCTGCCCTGCTGCTGTCCACGCCCCTGTTGCTGTTGCCCCGGTGCCGGAATGCCAAGCCGCTCACGTACCGCCGGTATTCCAGCAGTCAATTGATCCGCTTTCGCCTTCTGCTCCGGGGTCAAAAGGGCTTGAATCTGATCCGCAAACTTCTTAGTGCGGGCATCAGAGTCTGTCCTCATCCCCTCCCAAGTCGCAGGATCACGCATGTCAGCACCGCTCTCCCGCAATGCTGTCATCGCTCTTATGTTTTCCGCATTGCGCTCCTCTGTGATTTTGCGTATCTGCTCCTTTTGAGCATCAGTCAAATCCAACACTCCTAGTGCCCGAACATCCAACATCTGAGATTCAAAGCCGCCCTGCGTCTGGAACAGGAGTTCACCGGCTTTCGTCCGCTGTGTCGGAGTGAGTTCCGCATGGATTTTCGTTTGCACCGCATCTATAGCCTGATCGATACGCTGCATCATCGCGGGATCGGGCGGACCACCGAACTGCATAGGGGGAGCACCCTCCATCGCTCTTTGGAACTCCTCACGAAAGGCAGTTCGCACAACACCCGGCAGGTTTTCTCTTTGTGCTGCCGTGAGTTCCAGCATATTGGCGAATTCCGGGTTCTGGAAGGCTTGCATCATTCCCCCAGCACCGGGCATCATCATTCCCATTCCGCCGCCACCGAACCCCATACCGGGTCCCATGCCGAGCCCCATACCGGGTCCGCCGCCTTGTCCGCCTCCGCCCTGACCACGCTGTCCGCCTTGTCCGCCGCCCGGCTGGGCAATAGCGTTAAGAGACAACGCAAAAACGGTAACAGCGACCGCTACAATCCAAAGGATACGTCTCATAATTTTATCTCCTTATTTAATTAGTTGGAAAATTTTCAACTATCCGTCAAACAGCAGACGGATACGCCGATTTCTGTGTAAGGGTTTTTCTATTAAATTCAAAATCGAATGAAAGCCGGAAGCGTAGCAACGCGTAGCGACCGGATCGAGCCGGAGTACCGGCTAAATAATCCGGTCGCTACACTTCGTTGCGCTCCCGGCTTTCATTTTTCATCATACCGTCCAGAGCCTAGCGTTAGTTTGCCTGACGCGGGAAGGCACCGCCTTGTCCGCGCTGTTGCCCTTGTCCCTGTCCGCCCTGTCCCGGTTGCCAGGAGTCAGCGTTCGGTCCGCCTGCGCCAGCACCGCCTGCACCTTGTCCGCGCTGTCCGCCTGCTCCCAGTCCGATTCCCAGCGTCGTCCGCACAGCAGAGGCACCGGCTTTCAACTCTTCAATCTTGGTCTTCTGTGCATCAGTCAAAAGTGCCATGATCTCGTCGTTTGCCTTAGTGTTGCGTTCTCTGGTTGCAGCCGCTCGAGATTGCCTTTCTTCCGCAGTGAGTTGTTGCCCACCGCCGCCGGGCTGCTGTCCACCGGCGGGTACGTTTGCGGCATCGCGATCAGCGGCGATTTTGGCAATCGCTTCCTTCTGTGCGGCAGTCAGATCGACCGCAGCGAGCAGGTAGGCGTTTAGGTTGAATACCGGAGTCGGTGCGCCAGCGGGAGCGTTCGGGTTTACGACGGGTGCGTTCACTTGGAAGTAGTAGTCGTTGAACTTTTTGAGTTGTTCGGCGTTCAGGATTCTGGCGATTCCTGCGAACTGTTCTGCCGTGCGTGCTTGCCGTTCAGCGGGGGTTAACTGTGCTGGGGGCTGCTGGGGTGCTGCTCCGCCGCCGGCTGCGCCTGCGCCTCGTCCGCCTTGCGGGAAGAGTGCGTTCAGTGCGGTGGTTTGTTCTGCGGTGATGCCCAGTTGTGTTACAACCTGTGCATTACGGAGGAGTGCTTGGGGGGTGGTTTGTCCGCCCATCTGACCAAACTGTTGCTGAGCACCTTGTGCGCGTTGTCCTTGTCCTCCGGCACCGGCACCTTGTCCTTGTCCACGTTGTCCGCCCTGTCCGCCGCCCGGTTGAGCAATGGCAGAGAGGGACAGTGCAAATACGGTAACTGCGATTGCAGCCATCCAAAGAGCGTGTTTCATGTTTCGTTCTCCTAAATTTTGTTAAGGGGGAATAATACTACAAGTTTATCAAACGCCGCTGAACATGTCAAGTTCCGTGAAAAATTGCAAAAAGCCGGAAAATTGTGAAAATCGGATTCCGAAGACCAGAAATCATCACATTCATGTTAACCATCGAACCAAGAAAACACCAACTAAATTTTTACACCCCTGCCGTCTACCTCTTTCCCCTCGACTATGGTACAATGCCGACATGACCACTCACGAACCCCTCACTCCGATTCGGCAGGTGCTCCGCTCTTGTCGAAGAAGAAGCAAAGAAATCAAATTCGCAGACTCCACCGGCATCGAACTGACCGGCGGAAAAACTGTGATGACCATACTCATTCTGCGCAAAGTCCTACGCAGAATACTAGGACGAAACGAAAAAAACGTCGGACTCCTCATGCCGACCTCCGTCTACGGCGCACTCGCAAACCTCACTCTCGCACTAGATTGCCGGACGACCGTCAACCTGAACTATACCTTCCACTCCGATACCATCAATTACTGTATCAAACAAGCGGAAGTCAAACACGTCATCACAAGCCGAAAAGTGTTAGAACGCTTTCCTTGCCTCGACATCGATGCAGAACTTATCATCATGGAAGACCTGCGGAGCAAGGTTACATGGCTCGATAAAATCATCGGCGTTGTCGATGGTTTCATCACGCCGATCATCTGTCTCGAATGGGTCTTCGGCACTAACAGAGTTAAGTTAGACGATGTGTTGACGATTATTTTTACCTCCGGCTCGACAGGCACACCGAAGGGAGCGATGATCACCCATCGGAACATCGCCGAAAACTTCAAAGGCTTTTTCGATCATTTGCACCTGACCGATGAGGATGTACTTTTGGGGGCGTTGCCGCTTTTCCATGCTTTTGGTTATACCGTTGCGTTTTGGCTTCCGGCGATGTCCGGGATGAAGGGGATTTATCATTTCAATCCGCTGGAACCCAAAAAGGTCGCCGAAATGGCACGGAAATACCAATGTACCGCAATGCCGACCACGCCGACGTTCTTGCGGAATTATCTCAAACATTCGCAAAAAGAGGATTTTGAATCCGTGGGACTGATGGTCTGCGGTGCGGAAAAATTGCCGACCGACTTGATCGACGCTTGGGACGCAAAGTTCGGAATCCGTCCCGTCGAAGGGTATGGTACGACGGAGCTTTCGCCGGTTGTTTCGGTGAATGTTCCGGTAGGGCGGCGTGAAGACTATCAAGACTATCTGCGGGAAGGAACGATTGGACGACCATTTTTCAATCTGCAAGCGAGAGTGATCAATTTGGAGACGGGGGAAGTTCTTCCGCCGGACACGACGGGGATGCTGCAAATCAAGGGTCCTAGCGTTATGAAAGGGTATTACAAAGACCCGGTGAAGACTGCCGAGGTACTGCAAGATGGTTGGTACACGACGGGAGACGTTGCGAAGATTGATGCGGACGGTTTCATTTGGATTGTCGGTCGGGAGAGTCGGATATCCAAGATTGGCGGCGAAATGGTGCCGCACATTTTGATTGAAGATGAGATCACGAAAATTATTTCTTCTCGCTTGTCGGGCGATTTTGAGGGGGAGGTAGTGGCGGCGGTTTCGTCGGTTCCTGATGAGAAGCGTGGGGAGCGGTTGATAGTGTTGTATAAGCGGTTGCCGATTCCGGCGGAGGAGGTTTGCAAGTTATTACAGCAGGCGAATTTGCCGAATCTTTGGGTTCCTTATGCGAAGGACTTTTTTCAAGTGGAGTCGATTCCGATATTAGGCACCGGCAAACTCGATTTGCGAGCGGTGAAAGAGTTGGCAGAGAAGGTGGCGAAATCGTAACGTAAAACCGTAAGTGATGGACAAGAACCGGTTTTCCGGTTTTTTGTATGACACCCTCTTGCAAAAAGGGCAAAATGCCCTAAAATTAGTCAACGGAAAAAGGAAAATTGTACGATGGGCGTAAAGAAATATAAATCGAACACGGCGGGACGGCGGAATATGAGTGTCAGCGATTTTGCTGAACTGACAAAAGGTGCCGTTCCCGAAAAGAGTCTGCTTCTGCCGAAGCGGCGCGGCAGCGGACGCAATAATCAAGGTATCATCACGGTACGTCATCGCGGCGGCGGGCACAAGCAACAGTTGCGAAAAGTGGACTTCCGCCGAAACAAAGACGGCATCGTAGCGACGGTCAACTCGATCCAGTACGATCCGAACCGCTCCGCACGACTCGCCCTGCTCTACTACTCCGACGGCGAAAAACGGTACATTATTGCGCCCGAAGGACTTAAAGCCGGCGACAAAGTGATGAGCGGCTCCGGTGCCCCGCCAAATTTGGGCAACTGCCTGCCGCTGGCGGAAATTCCGCTTGGCTCGGATATCCATAACATTGAACTTCAGCCGAAAAAAGGGGCGGCGATGTGTCGTTCTGCCGGTTCCAAAGCCGTTTTGGTGGCGAAAGACATCAAAGGCGGCTGGGCACAGTTGAATATGCCGAGCGGCGAAATCCGCCGTGTACCGGTGAGTTGTCGGGCGGTTATCGGGGTGGTCGGGAACATCGAACACATGAACATCTTTATTGGCAAAGCCGGTCGCAGCCGTTGGATGGGGCGCCGTCCGCATGTTCGCGGGGCGGCGATGAATCCGATTGACCATCCGCACGGCGGCGGTGAAGGTAGAACGAAGGGCGGTCGTCATCCCGTTACGCCGACCGGAAAACCGACGAAAGGTACCTCGACGAGAAAGCGGCGCAAGCCGTCGAACAAGGCAATCTTGCGCCGACGCAAAAGCAAACGCTACGGCGTGCTGAAGTTGTACTAAGGCTGCCGCCGGGAAGTGATTACCCATTAGACTGTGGCACGCCACTCATTGGTCGTTTTAAGGTAGTCAACCGACCGCCGGGCGGTTGCGTCGGCGATAGCCGACTGGCACCGGGAAATGCTTGCTTTGTCGCCCCCGCCCCATCATTCGACAGCGTCCCTTGCATCACCTCGGCGATAATCGCACCTACAAACGATTGATGCTTCGTGTTCTTGAGAAGTCTCCCCCAGGGGTAACGAGATTATGCACCCAATCTAGTATTTTGCTCTTCCCAAAGATACGAAAAATTGCTATTCTCCTGGAGTGTCCGTTTTTTCGCACACATTCAACGTGAACATTTTCGACTTAATCATACTGGTAATTCTGGCAACATTGGCATTGCGAGGCATATGGAAAGGGATGATCTCGCAAATTGTTTCTGTTGCTTCCATTTTCGTCTGCTGGATAGTCGCCACCCGATTCGGTAGTCTGGTCGCACCAACAATTCCCGTCGAACCGCCCTGGGATCAGGTGCTAGCGATGGCAGTTGTGTTTATTATCACTTGGATTGCCATTCAGTTCGCTTCAGCGGCTCTCGAAAAACTTATCAAAGACTGGCACTTAGAAAAACTGAACAAACTCTTCGGCGGAGTACTCGGTTTTGCCAAAGGACTCCTGCTTTGCCTGATTATCACGTTTTTTTCGGTGATGGTTAGTGAAACAAGCCGGGATGTTGTTTTTAATTCCAAAACAGGCTTTCACTTGGTTCGGCTTATCACACGAATCGGCGTGTTCGTTCCCAAGGATAGTTACGAATTTGTCCACACTCAACTTGCCTCCTTCCAGAATAAAGTCGATGAGGCGGTTCCTGGTCGGGCTCCTGAAATTTTACAGGTTCAGAGTTCCGAAACGGTGCAACAGTTATTGGGACAGGCGCAACAAGTGACGGGAAAAACCGAAACGAGCGCAGACTCTCTGTTGACCGCCCTCTCGCAATGGTGGAACGGCACAAAGAACGACACAGAAGAAACATCGGTGGAAAAAATCGTAAATCCACTCGTGCAATCGGTCACCGCACAACAGATGGTTAACAGGGAAGAGCCAAAAAATTCAGCGGTGACGTACATACCGCCTCCCATGTCGATTCTGCCGCAGACAGACGCTTACACGGATATTCCACCGTTAGCAACACCGCAACCGTCAGTTGCCGCTGAAGAATTTTTCATCAGACGACCGGAAACGAACGCGTCCGCCACAGTGCAGCAACTGACACCATTGGCATCTTCTGTTCCAGCGATTCCTGCTTTGCAGTCTGCGTCATTGCCGGCATTATCATCTCTTGCACCGCTGGTAGAGACCTTGTCGATACCGCCGGAACCGATAGAAATTTTACCGCTGTTGCCTGCGCCGAATCACGTTGGTTCGGATTTACTGCTGCATAATTCTCTACAACCAGCGAGAACTGATGTTCCGGCAAGACTGTTCCGACCGTAGTGAAAGGAGTCCTTGTAAAACTATCCACTAAACTTGAATGCTCCCCATTGCGCTGTAGTATTAGGGGGTTGATTGTTTTTCCCTTAAAAACGGACATGTAAGAATAGACCATTTGCGGCTCGGTTTTGGTATAATAAAAAGCACCCGCTAGTTTTTACACACCCGATGCTCATTTTACCCAACGAATTAGAAACGACCATCAGAATCGAGAGCGAAAACGCTTATCCCAATGAGTGTTGCGGCATTCTTATGGGCGAAATCGACGATACCGGTACGAAAACTGTGCGGCATGCGGAAGCCATCGTCAATGCCCGGGAAGACGGTGCGCAACACAATCGTTTTCTCATCACGGCGGAGGATATGCTCCATGCGGAGCGGACTGCAAGAGCGGCGAAGTTAGACGTGATCGGTTTTTATCATTCGCATCCTGATCATCCGTCGGCTCCGTCGGAGTACGACAAGACTCATGCGTTGCCCTTTTACTCATATGTAATTGTGGCTGTGGAAAAAGGCATATCGAAGGAACTGACGAGTTGGGAACTCACGCCGGATCGAACCAATTTTGTACAGGAAGTGCTTGACTCGATACCAACCCCGCGTCAAGATTATTGACAGATTGTATTGTATAAAATGCATTGTGCTCATGGAAATTCGCAGAACGGACGTTTTTGATAAATGGCTTAGTAACCTTTCAGACACGGTTGGTAAGTTCATGATCGATGCCCGAATTCGCCGATTAGAGGATGGTCTTTTCGGCGATGCTAAGCATGTCGGCGATGGAGTGTTTGAGTTGCGGATTCATCGCGGTCCGGGCTACCGAATTTACTACACACAGCAAGGCGACAAAATCATTGTCCTACTGTGCGGCGGTAATAAATCCAGCCAACGTTCCGATATTGCTAAGGCAAAAAAAATGGTACTAGAACAATAACAAAGGAGATTGAATATGATGAACACGAAAAAATATGACACTGCCGATTACATTAACACGAAGGAGGATGTTGTCGCTTGCCTTGCCGTTGCCCTGGCGGAGAATGATACGGAGTTTTTGCTCCAAACCATTGGTATTATCGCCCGATCCAAAGGAATGACCCAAATTGCGAGGGAGTTAAATCTCAACAGCGAAAGTTTATGCCAACTTTCTGCCGACGGCAATCCTTCGTTTAAAACTGTTATGCGAATCCTTGACATTCTCGGCTATCAGTTTTGCATTGAACAGAAAAAGGTGTCGAGATTGACACCAATGAACAACAAAACAATAGCCGAAATATGAAATGAGCCGCCATCGTGAGATTGCGAATCCGAACCCCTTTTTACAGGAGATTAAATGCTAAAAATTCTCATCCCTTACGCCCTTCGTTCGTTCACCGACCGTAACGCCGAAGTGGAAGTCAATGCCAACACCGCAGGCGAAGCCATCAACGCTCTTGCCGATGCCTATCCCGCTTTGAAAACGCACCTCTTCACAGAAGACGGACAACTGCGGGACTTCATCCACCTCTTCGTCGAAGGTAAAAACATCAACACCTTGCAAGGACTCGACACCCCCGTCGCAGAAGACGGTGAAGTGATGATCGTTCCCGCGATTGCTGGCGGTACTGAAGAGGTAGCGGAAGACATTGGTCTGACCAACGACGAAATCGCTCGGTACAGCCGACATCTTTTGCTGCCGGACATCGGAGTCGAAGGACAGAAAAAATTGAAACATGCCAAAGTCCTCATCGTCGGCACGGGCGGGTTGGGCGCACCGCTTGCACTCTATCTTGCCGCCGCCGGGATCGGAACCATCGGACTGGTCGATTACGATGTGGTCGAAGAATCCAATTTACAACGGCAAATCATTCACAGCACCCGCGATCTCGGCAGACCGAAAGTCGCTTCCGCAAAAGATCGAATCAAAGGAATCAATCCGCTCGTCAACGTCGTCATGCACAATGCGATGTTCACCAGCGAAAATGCTTTGGAAATTATGGAACAGTACGACATCATTGCGGACGGTACCGATAATTTTCAAACGCGATACCTTATCAATGATGCTTGCGTGTTACTGAACAAGCCGAATGTCTATGGTTCGGTCTTTCAGTTCGACGGTCAGGCAAGCGTGTTTTGTCTGAAAGAGGGTCCTTGTCTTCGTTGTCTTTATCCTTCGCCTCCGCCGCCCGGCTTGGTGCCTTCGTGTGCCGAAGGTGGTGTGCTAGGCGTTTTGCCGGGCATTGTCGGAGTCATTCAAGCGACGGAAGCGATCAAGTTAATCGTCGGCGGTGCCAAGCCGCTGACAGGACGGTTGCTGGTCTTCGATGCGTGGCGTATGTCCTTTCGTACACTGAATTTAGCAAAAGACCCGATGTGTCCGATATGCGGAGAGAATCCGACGATCCATGAACTTATTGACTATGAATACTTTTGCGGTTTGAAAACGGAGCAGGATACTGAGCCTATCGAGACGATAACGGCGATTGATTTGAAAAAGCGTTTGGACAATGGGGAGCGTGTCCAATTTATTGACATTCGTGAACCGCATGAGCGTGCGATTGTGAAGTTTCCGGGTGCGTTGGTAATGCCGCTGGGACAGTTGGCGAGGCGGATGGACGAGTTGGATCCAGCGATTGATTCGGTCTTTCTGTGCAAAATTGGTCAGCGTAGCATTTTGGGAATCCGGGCGTTACGTGAAGCCGGTTACGGCGGCAGGATGTTGAATTTGGAAGACGGCTTGAACGCTTGGGCAAGGGATGTCGATAATTCGATGCCGGTGTATTAGCAATAGTATCCACACATGCTTGCTTTGTGTCAACTTTTATCCGCATGTGTTCCTATGTCTTTGTATTCTCCACCATCGTGAACCCGCAAAATATGTACACCGTTTGCAAGGAGTTGCCGACCCACTATTCGCGTTCCCTCTTCACGGTCAGCAAACCTCTCGGCAATAAAACGCTTCCGAGAGTGTCCCGCCAACAGCGGGGCTCCAAGACGAAGGAAACAAGAAATGTTTTCGACTAACTGCCAATTATGCTCCCACGTTTTGCCGAAGCCCAAGCCGGGATCAACCGCAACCGCTTCAGGGACAATGCCTGATGCAATCATCATTTCACGCCGATTTTTCAAAAACGCAAAAACTTCTGCAACAACGTCTACATACTGCGGGTTGTCTTGCATCGTTTTAGGAATTCCCTGCGTATGCATCAAACAGTACCCCGCTCCCGTTTTTTGCAGTACGGCAAGCATATCAGGATCGGACAAACCGGAAACATCATTGACAATATCAGCACCCGCCGCAAGGACTTCCTGTGCCACATCGGCTTTGGTTGTGTCCACAGAAATCGGAATGTCCGGCTGACACTCACGCAGTTCCCGAAGGACGGGCAAAATCCGGCGCAGTTCTTCTTTTGCCGAAACGCCGTCCGAGCCGGGGCGGGTACTTTCCCCGCCGAGATCAATGATACCGGCACCGCTCTCGATAAGCCGCATTGCTTGATCGACCGCCGACGAAGGTTCAAAAAATAGTCCGCCGTCGGAAAAACTATCGGGCGTAACATTGACGATGCCCATCCAGACAGGCTTGTTCAACGATAATGTTTTTGAAGGAAGTTTCCATATCATATTCCATCACAACAGTTGCAGAGTCCGTGCGACGACGGTATCAATCACGTCTTGTATTGTTTGCGGGGCGGTGTAAAAATGAGGGGCGGCAATCTGAACGATTCCTCCTGCCAACGTTATCCGCTCCATATTTTGAATGTGAACCAACGAAAGCGGCGATTCTCGAAGAAGCAGAACCAGCCGCCGCCGCTCTTTAAGTTGCACTTCGGCTGCCCGATGAATCAAATGTTGATTGACTCCCGATGCAATGCAACCAAGCGAATTTCCCGAACAAGGTGCGATGACCATTCCGTCAAAATGTGAGGAACCGCTGGCTATCGGTACATTAAAATTGTTCGGCTCGTAAACCGTGAGTTGCGAGTCCGTTTGCGGTGGAGCGAAACCCTCGTGGGTTGCGGATTGGTGCCATGCCGGACTCATTACGAGATGAACCTCGTCGCCTCGCTGCAACAGCAATTCAAGCAGCCGCAAGCCGTACACCGTGCCGCTTGCGCCGGTCATTCCGAGAATAATACGCATGATTGTAAGGAGTAGGCTCCCCCGCTTTGCGAGAGAAAAATAGGTCAATTTCTAAGCACCGCCAGCACTTCGTCGTGTAAAAAACCATTGGTAGCAACGCCTTCTTTGCCGAAGATGGTAGCGTTGCCGTTCCAGTCGGTAAAGCGTCCGCCTGCTTCTTCGAGAATGACTTGCAACGGTGCCGCGTCCCAGTCGGACATGATCGGATCGACCATCACCTCGGCGCGTCCCGTTGCGACCAACACATAGCCGTAAGCGTCTCCCCAAGTCCGCACCAATCGCACCCTCTTTTCCAATCGGTTGTACGCTTCCCGACGGTTGCATTTGTCGAATGTCGGCACTTCGCTCGTTAAAAATGTCGCCTCCGCCAAATGCGAACAATCAGAAACACAGCATCGTCTTGCAGCATATTGATCAAACCGCCAGGCACCGAGTCCGCGTCCCGCCCAAATGAGTTCGTCCAAAGCAGGCAGTGCAATCACTCCGGCGATGCACTGCCCCTCTTTTTCCAAGCCGATGAGCGTACTGTAAAGCGGAACGCCATGAATGAAAGATTTCGTGCCGTCGATGGGATCGATGAACCAGCGATAACCGGTGGTGCCTTCGGTGTCGGGAAATTCTTCTCCGAGAATGGCATCGTCGGGAAAGTGTTCGGCAATTCGTTTCCGAATGTAGAGTTCGGCTTCTCTATCGGCAATGGTAACGGGTGACTCATCGGGTTTGCTTTCGACCGTAAGTTTTTCGATTTGGTCAAAGTACCGAAGCGTAATCTGTCCCGCCTGATAGGCGACGGCTCTGGCGTGTTCGAGGCGTTGTTGCATGTCTTCGGGTAGGTTAAATTGTTGAGCAAACTCGCTTTGCGCTAAGCGATGTGCGGCGGATAAACTACATCTCCCGTATCATGCTCTCGATAAATGCAATCTCCGAAGATGTCAAACCGTACTTATTATACAGTTTTTCGTCCGACCAAGACTCGCCGAAATCCTGTAACGGAACAAGTTGATAAACCCGCTGCGTGGCATGTTGAGTCGTCTTAATAATGCCGACAAGAAAACGGAAAAATTTCGTCTTAATGTAAGTCAAACAATTCTCCGCCTCATCCCTTGTAGAAAAATCGCCGACGTTCAAAAACGTAAAAGTGCATAACGTTTTGGGAGAACCAATAAAAGGTTGCCCAATGACCCTATTCTCCCCGCCTTTGTCGCCGGCTTCCGGTACAAACACTTTCCATTTTCCGATGATTTCTTTTCCATTCGGCACAGGATAGTCAGCAGGGACATAACGTTCAACCCGCTTGCTGTTCTCTAAACCGTAAATAGTAAGACCGCCGTTAATTTTATGTGTACTCACCGGCGGCAAACCATACTTTTTCGGATTCTTGAAAAAGTCCGTCGCCAAACCGAAAGGATTGACAGACGAAACAATAGAAATGAGAGAATCTGCTTTTTTCGACCAGACTTTTTCGACAATGCTTAACTGTTTGGGAAAGCGAATGAACGTTTCCGAATACGGGGAAAGAAGTTTTCTTTCACTTTCATAGACATCTCCGTTCATATGGGTAAAGATTTTGCATTGTCCGCTGTACTCTCGCTCCCAAAGGAAATAGCAGACTCCGCCTTTGATTTCAACGTTAGGAAAGCAATCTTTCGCGTCAACGTAATCGTGCAGTACCCGGATATGGTCATCGTTCAACATTTCTTTGCGAAACTCTCCCAGTCCCATTCCGCCGGAAAACCAGCGTGCCGGTATGATTAACGATAGGTATCTCGGATTCGATTTTTTCGCTTGCCGGACGAAGTGTTGATAAATCGGCTTCGCCTGCGCACCGTGTCCTTGAGTGTCCTGCTGATACGGCGGATTGCCGATAATGATGTCGAATTGCATGTCTTCGGGAAGGTTAAATTGTTGAGCAAACTCGCTTTGCGCTAAGCGATGTGTGGCGATGTCTATTTGCGTTACATTCGTTTTCGCTCCGGTGAAACCTGCGAGCGTTCGTCGGGTAATCGAAGCCGCCATCGGCGTTTTGCATACGGCAAAAATGTTGACGGCAAGGATGTCTTTCCATAATTCGCTGTGCCGCTGCATTTCCATTTGCTTGTCGGTCGTGATGATCTTTTCCGAAGCAGGAGCGTACAGATTATACGCCATCCAGAGAGGATAGAACCCCGTCTTGGAATTGATGTCGAGAATTTTGCAGTCATTCCGGTTAAAAATTAACGATTCGCAGGTAGGTTGCTGACCGCTGGGCGGCAACGTGCGGTACTCCGCACTTGAAGCGTTAAACGCTTCCTGTCGCCTATCGGCGACGCGACCGCCCGGCGGTCGGTTGACTACCATTGTCGCCAAACTACCATTGTCGCCAAAAGGAAATCTTGCACATCTACTGGTGGGCAAATTCTACCTTCTTGCTTTCCTACTCTTTGCGTGTTATACTCGTCGCAAAGGGCTTTTGCTGACAAAGGAAAAACACAATGCTTACACGTCTCGCCTTTTGTATCGTTTTCTGTTCTGCCGTGCCGCTCTGCGCCGGTGAAATCCTTTTCCAAATCGGTCGCCCCGACGGTTCCGCCGCAGAGTTCAGACGCGGAGTACAATGGGAAAACGTCGCCGACCAAGAAGGCTCCGTCCACAAATTCGTCGTCGGAAAAAACAGAGAATGGGAATGGATACCTATGCACATCAGCACCCGAGATATGAGAAACGCCGGAAAATCGTTCCAAGTCGAAATCGAATTCACCGCCAACAAAGACTATCCCGACGAACTCTACTTCATCATCGGTTGCTGCTTCGCCC
>Ga0099364_10004389_pt1 | contig 21395 bp, 14 predicted proteins | sample TergutTh196P3_FD_73070 | JGI IMG/M metagenome (GOLD analysis project Ga0099364, IMG submission 73070) | Microcerotermes parvus P3 segment gut microbial communities from Pointe-Noire, Republic of the Congo - Th196 P3 | ecosystem: Host-associated > Arthropoda: Insects > Digestive system > Gut ... | reverse complement strand
TTTATCAACTCCTTTTCGGTAAACATTGTCGATGCTTGCCATCCAAGCGATAGTGCAATATTGATTTTTTTTCTCTTGAAAATTACCGTTATAAACAAATGCTTCTACATCAATGGAATGAAAATTCAAAACGCAATTACGAGGCAATTTTCCGCCATATAGAGAACTCACATTTTCTACATCTGCGGTAGAAACTAATATGCTTTTAGTTGAAAATACATTACATAGTCGAAAAAATATTCCTTGTACAAATCGTTGCCGAGGTGTTGCAAAATTTTTATCTAAATAATCTATTCCGCCGGTAAAATATACTTTTTTGAAAAATATTTTCGACAGCATGGCGGGAATTAAACTGTATCTGTAAAAATACAAAAATGCTATATTGTATTTCCAAAAACAAAGAAAATCTGCAAAATTATTACTCAATACAACTTTATAGCCCAACGCTTGCAAAGATAAGACATCGTTGCGATAAAAACTTTGTATTGAAAACATTTCTTTTGTTTTTACACTGGAATAAAATAGTATTGTTTTTTTCATCGTGTTACAAACTAATTAAAATTTGACTGACACAGCAAATCTATATCTTTATCTACATCGTCTAACGTGCGAAAATACAGGCATGAATTTAAAGCGCCTTGTGATAAAGTATTTCTAAGAGAAATATCGGTCATTATGGTTGAAATGTTTTTTGCAAATTCTTCATAATTTTTATTTTCTGCCAACAATCCGTTTATGCCGTTTTTGATTGTAAAAGGCATTGCTGAATTATTAAATGCTGCAACGGGCAAACCATATGACATTGCTTCAAGAATAACCATGCCGTATCCTTCTAACAGAGATGGAAAAACAAAACATACTGCATTGTTGTAATATTTCGTTAAATCTTCCGGCGAAAGCCTGCCGCAAAAATTTATTTTGTCTTGTAAATCAAAAGCTTCTATGCTTCTTTTTAATTCAAGATAATAATCATTTTCGACAATTTTACCTACAATATCGCAGTGAAATTTTATATTTTTCTTGTTCAGCAAGTCTAATGCGGATATTAAATATTTTAATCCTTTTCTTTGCTCTATTGTTCCAACGTACAAAAGATTAATATTATTTGTTTTTGCTTGTTCGTTGGAATATCGCGTTGATTTTCTAACCGCCAATTCTACATAAAATATTTTTTTCTTAGGTAGTAGCTTTGTGATTTCTTGTTTTATAAAAGGACTTGGAATAACTACTCCATAAGCGGTTTTTAGAAATAATAATTCCAAAAATTTGTGCATCGTTTTCTTAACAAAACTTCTTTGTTCCCAAAAATTAAAATGGTGATGGATTAGTATTAATTTTGTTTTTGAAAATATTTTTAGGAATAAAAATAGCATTAATAATCGTGGAAACATGCGGCTATCTGCCAGCACAACATCATATTTTTTTGCTGCAAAAAACTTTTTCAAATAGGCAAATCCGTAAAAATATTTTTGTTTACAAGAAACTTCATCTGTAATAATATCAACATGTTGACCATTGGAAATAAGCCTGTCAACAAAATGATGGTTGTACATTTGTCCACCGGTAACAGGTTTTTCTTTATAGTCGGGATATATCATTAAAATTTTCATAACTTTATTTGATATTTTTCAGCATAAACGACCAAATATTAATTTTATTTTGATTGTTTGACAGTTTAAAAACAAATAATCTTGTTATTGCGGTCAGATAAAAAATACTGTCGGCAATGTATTTATAGAACGAAGAATGTGTTTTTTTATAAAATAAATTTCTGGCTTCTAATTGTCTTTTTAGTCTGTTCAAATTACAAGTAAAACTTTTTCCTTCAAGATGTATTATATTCGATTCGGGCACGCTCACTATTTTGTACCCATTTTTTTTAACTCGAAGACATAGTTCTTGTTCTTCGTGATACATAAAAAAATCAGGGTCAAATCCGCCAACTTGATCAAAAACAGTTTTTTTTATCATTAAATCTGCGCCTACAATACAAGCTACTTCAAGATTTTTTTTGGTATGGTTAAAATTGCGATTTTTTCCATATATTATTTTCGACAATCCATTCAACGTAAATAAATCTATTTCATAAAAAATAGAAATAAAATGGTTGGAAAAAGAATGAGCCGGCTTCATTTCTTCGTCAAAAAGATTTCCGCCGCAAATTGCCACGTTTTTGTTTTTGTCCAAATAATCCGACAAAGTTTTGACTGCGTTATTAATTAAAATGGTATCGGGATTTAACAAAAAAACATTTTGTCCTTTGGCAATTTTTATTCCTTCGTTGTTGGCTCTGCCGAAGCCGATATTTTCCGGATTTTCAACGAGTCGCACATTTGTAAATTCTTCTTTGAGCATTTTCTGCGAGCCGTCGTGCGATGCATTGTCTACAACAATTACTTCGAAATCAATGTCTTGTGTTTTTTCAAATACAGATTGCAAGCATTGTTTTGTCAATTCTTTTGTGTTGTAATTTACTATAATAATTGATACCTTCATTTTAATTTTCGCTCCAATCCTTTCTTTGTGTTGCTTCTTCCGGATGAAATATGCAATTATAATATGGTACGATTGCATAATTTATCGGTCTGTTGGTTATGTTGCTTATTTTCGTGGCAGTAATATCTTTTACCGGCATTACAAGAAAAAACAAAAGCAGTACAGCAGCAAATGCCAATCTTGTGGAACGCACTTGTATTTGTTTTATTTTTATGTCCCAAAAATATGTAAAAGCAACCAAAGCATAAACTAAGTAATATGATTCTAATCTGCCTAAAATAAATATTGATGTTGACAAAGCTTTAATAATGGCAAGCATCGCCAGTGAATTTATAAAAAAAGCTGTTTTATTGTCATTTATTTTTACGAGCGACACCAATACCAGTGTTATTGCAAGTTGAGATAGATAAAATAATCCGGTATTAAATTCTGCTTTTTTGGCAAATATTGACACCATATAATATGTTGCTCGGTCTGCCAACGATTCCGGTAATATGGGCGTAACTTGCAAAACTATTATTTTCAATAATTCCGGATAAAAGTAAAGAACGTTAGCTGCCAAAATCAAAATTATTGGCAATGCTTTCCCATAATTTTTATACAAAAAATACAACGGAATAGCTGCTATAGCCGATGTGTGGAAAAATGATGCTACAAAAATAACGATTAAAAAATTCAGTAGTTTTCGCTCAAAAATATAATTTGAAAACATAACAATTATTGCTATCGCGATAGACTGCCGTACTTGAGCCATCAGAATATTAAACAGCATAAAACACATCAATAGTGTCAGTGCAGCTATTGGATATGAAACTTCTTTTTTGTAGAATCTACTTACGGAAAAGACAAAAAACAGTGTGGCGGAAAATTGCAGTATGTAATAGTTGTTGAATATTGTCTTGAAAACTTTATTCAGTAACAGGTAGCCATATTCTGTATCTGATGAATATCCGTAAAAAATCTGTTTGTAAAAATCCCAGTCTGCTCCGGTATTGTAACGTAATCCGACAAATAAAACAAGCAACGCTGCAAGTGCAGAAAACAACCATGAGGCTTGTTTTTTTTTCAGTCCGTTTGCTTCAAACATCGAAGCACTGTAAAACAATAAAAATATTACTATATAAATTACCATCCCGTCAATAAAATCTTCCTTCCAAACCAAAACATCAATCCGCAAACAACTATTTCGGTAATCAACAGTGAAACTGCTGCTCCTATGGCACCAAAAAACGGTATGCTCGCAAAAATGCACACCAACGCTACAGCTCCGGCAATAAAATAAACGCTCCGGTAATTTTTCTTATCAGTGTTATCTCCCAACGCCAAAATTCCTAACTGCGCTACTACGCCACCTGCACCGACAAAAATAGGCACAAATGCCATAATTTTAAACAACGGCAACGAGTTTTGATAATCTTTTCCTAAAAATTCTACCGCATAAGGCGACAAGAAAAACATTGCTAAAAAGATTGTCAACATAGCAGCGACAACAAAAATAAAAATCTTTTTGATTAATACCAATGCTGCTGTCTTATTTTCGGCGCCAAGGCTCACTATTTTTGGATAAAATGCTTGCGCAATCGGGATAAAAATCAAGTAACACAATGCCCGCATAATTCTGTCCACTGCTGAATATTGTCCCACAGTTTCGGCTGTTGCAAAATAACCAAGCACAATAACAAAACTAATGGTATAAACACTTGTGGCAGCGCTCGAAAGAAACAACGGATAGCTTTCTTTCAGTTCAAAAAACACATTTTTTTTGACAAAAGAAGTAATGTTTACCCATTTTTTTTCAATCACATAGCCAACAGAAATAAGCGCAACAAACACATAAACAGACGATTGCAAAAATGCCGCTGTCAGATAATCGTCAGCACTTTTTACAAAAACAAACGTTAACGGTAAAATCGCCAATTTCGCAATGGCATTAAATATTGCGATAAACCGAATCTGCCCCAAACCTTGAAACAGCCACACAAAAGTAAATGTACAGCCGACCACCATTAGAAACATCACAAACATTGTGGTGCGGTAGATTTCAAAATTAGGAATCAGCGAAATCACAAGCAACGCCGTGGCAGAAATTGCCAGTAAACCAATTTTGGCATAAAGCGTCGATGTAAAAATATTGTTTAGTTCTTCTTGGTTATTTTTTGCCAAAGCGATACGTTTTGTCGCACTGAAATTAAACCCAAAATCGACAACGAGCATCAAATATTGCATCACTGCCAGCGAAAAACCAATATATCCGAATTTTTCCGCGCCCAGCACTTTCATTAAATAAGGAAGTACCAACAACGGCGCAATATAGTTTAACCCTTGCAAACCAAGAAGATAAATGACATCTTTCAACTCGCGAGCGGTTGATTGTACGTTTTCCTTATTTTCAGACATATTAAAAAAATAAACTGCAAAGATACTAAATTAGTCTACCTTTTGCAACACTACCGCACACCGCGCCGGAATATACATCTTCAACCATTCCTTGCCTTCTTTTTTGTAAAGTTCATCGGAAATAGTTAAATATTTCACCGATTCGTCAATATTTCCAAAACCGCCAAACTGTGCTGCGTCAGTGTTCAACACTATTTTATACGAACCTTTTTCTGTCAAAAATCCATAGTCAGAGTATGATAGAGTAGGGTGGAAGTTAAAGATGAATAACAGATTTTCACGGCGATATGCCAGTACTTGGTCGCCGCTGCTGTCCCACAAGTTTTCGATAACTGTATCTTGAAAATGGTTGACGCTGTGTATTACCGAAATCATTTCACGGTCGAAATCGCCGAGGTACTTGTATTTCAAATCTTCGTCATCAACTAAATGCCATTGACGGCGAGCGTGTTTGTAGCTCCAACCGTTTCCTTCGCGCGGAAAATCAATCCATTCCGGATGCCCAAATTCGTTGCCCATAAAGTTGAGGTAACCGCCATTGATGGTCGAAGCAGTAATCAATCGTATCATTTTATGTAGTGCAATTCCTCTGTCAACCATATACGAACTTTCGAACAATCGCGACATGTGCCAATACATATCTTTGTCTATCAATCTGAAAATAACCGTTTTGTCACCTACTAATGCTTGGTCGTGACTTTCCACGTAGCTGATTGTTTTTTCTTCGGCGCGTCGGTTGGTCAGTTCCCAAAGAATGTGTCCCGGCTTCCAATTTTCATCGGTATATTCTTTGATGGTTTTTATCCAGAAATCGGGAATTCCCATTGCCATTCGGTAGTCGAATCCCATTCCGCCGTCTGCAAACGGAATAGCCAATCCGGGCATTCCGCTCATTTCTTCGGCAACAGTAATCGCATTTGGTTTTACTTCGTGAATTAATTTATTTGCTAATGTCAAATAACAAATTGCGTCGCCATCTTGGTTGAGATTATAATAATCGCCGTAACCCGAAAAATCCTGTTCCAATCCGTGATTGCGGAACAGCATCGACGTTACGCCATCGAAACGGAACCCGTCGAAATTATATTCGTCTAACCAAAATTTGCAGTTGGAAAGTAGAAAATGTAATACTTCATTTTTTCCGTAATTAAACAACAGCGAATCCCACGCCGGATGCTCACGCTTGCCGCCGTCGTGAAAATATTGATACGGTGTCCCGTCGAAAAGTCCAAGTCCTTCCGCTTCATTTTTAACCGCGTGAGAATGAACAATATCCATAATAACAGCAATGCCCATTTCGTGTGCAGTGTCAATCAGTTCTTTCAGTTCTTCGGGCGTACCAAAGCGCGAAGAAGCTGCGAAAAAACTCGATACGTGATAACCAAACGAGCCGTAATAAGGATGCTCTTGTATCGCCATTATCTGAATACAGTTGTAGCCTGCTTTTTTGATGCGTGGCAACACAAGTTCGCGAAATTCAGCGTATGTCCCGACTTTTTCTTGCTCGGCAGCCATACCAATATGACATTCGTAAATAAGCAATGGATTGGTATCAGGTTTGAAATTCTTTATTTTTTGCTGATACGGATTTTCGGGCGCCCAAACTTGTGCGCTGAAAATCTTTGTGTTATCGTCTTGCACCGCTCGGCGTGTCCACGCCGGAATGCGCTCGCCTGCACCGCCGTTCCATTCCATCAGCAGTTTGTATAAGTCGCCGTGCTGCATTGCTTCGTAAGGCAATACTGCTTCCCAAATGCCATTTTCTAAAGGATAAAGGCGATATTCTTCCAGTTTTTCCCAATTATTGAAAGTACCGATAATATAAATGGCTGTGGCATTTGGCGCCCATTCTCTAAATATCCACGAACACCTCTCTCCCGACCTCTCTCCACAGGAGAGAGGAGAAAAATGCAATCCGAAATACAAGTAACCGTCGGCAAAATCGGAAAGATTTTTGCTTCCGATTAATTCTTTCTCTTTCTCAACGGCATATTCATACCTGCCTGTAATCGCCTCGGCATAAGGTTGCAAATATGGGTCGTTTTGGATTAGTTTTAGTGTTTTCATATTATTGGAAATTAAGAACCTCATCAACCGTATAATTCAAAAACCGATTCATTGGATAACCTGCTTTAAAAATCTTTACTATTTGCGATAAATAATCTTTTTGTTCGAAAAATTTTTCGTCTAAATTTTTATTTACAATGTAATGTTTGAGTTTCAAGAAGTAAATATCTTCAAAATCTTTTGGAAAACCTTTGGGTACGGTTTTCAGCATATCTTGTTCTTCAAATTTATCGCCAAAATTAGCTTTGAAACTTTTTTCGTTGATAATTTCTTTAAACTCGTCGATGTTTTCATAAACTGCAGTACGAAGTTCTTTCAGCATCGCCGGATCGGGCATCCAAATACCGACAGCCAAGAAACAATTTCCGCCCGGCTCCAAATGAAAATAATATCCACCACGCGGACTTTTTCGTCCGCCATGCGAAGCAATGTAAGCGCCCAAATGCGTTTTGTATGGTGTTTTGTCGTGAAAACGTGTGTCGCGGTATATTCTAAACAAGCACTCTTTGAGTTGAACATTTTTTATTTCTTCGTCGAATTGCGAAATTTCGGCGATTAACCTAACCACAATTTTTTCAAAATCTGATTTTGATTGTTCGTACCACGCGCGGTTTTCGGCAAACCACTCTCGGTCGTTGTGCTGACTGAGTTCGGCTAAAAAGTTGAGGATATTTTGTACGTCCATATTTTTTGATTTATAAAATGTTCGTTCCTTATTTGGCAAATTTAGAAAAAAAGCAGAATAAAGCAATATTAAAATTACTTTATTCTGCAAATACAAATAAGGGTCGAAAATTTTCGACCCCAACAATACGTTATTTTAAAATTCTTTCTGCAAATCGGATGGATTACGACGACAATCCCAAATGGTTGCCACAAAGATTGTATCATTCTGTTCTTCAATATAATAAACGGCTTTGTATTTTCTGTTTATTATCAAGAATGAAATTGTTGTGGTAAACCTTCCAATAGCGGCTCAACTGCTGCAATTTTTGGTTGTTTTTCCAATATTTCCAACTCATCAAGGATTGAGTTATAAACTTTTGCGGCAGCGTTTTCGTTATTCGTTGTTTTTATCCATTCAAAAATTTCGTCTAATCTGCTTAATGCTATTGGAAGTAAAATTACCTTCATACTGCCAAATGTCTTTTCCTTGCTTCTGCAAGCGTTATACCAAGTCCTTTTTCGGCATCTTTAACTGATTGCATAACTTCATAACGCATTTCCGTTTCTGTCATTTGGCACGGCTCTTTGGTTTTTTCATTGGCAACCCATCCCATTTTTCTAACAAACTCATTGAAAAAATCCGAATCGGAATATGGCACATTTACCGAATATGTTCTTAATGCAGTATTCATAATTCTTATTATTATTTTAAAATTCTTTCTGCAAATCGGATGGATTGCGACGACAATCCCAAATGGTACTTATCACTACACATTCTGCCTGTTCATCTACGAAATAAATAACTTTGAAAATTTTATTCACTGCTAATGAGCGATAAACAATCTGTTGTCTTGCTAAACTTTGCTCTACGGGTGCTTTATGTGGCATAAAACTTAAAGAATCTGCCGAATGCACAATTTCAGAAGTAATCTTTGAGGCAACTATGTGTCCTGCTACAGCAAAATAATAATCAAAAATTCTCCTCAATCTATCTTCGGCAAGTTCAGTTCAGTCCATCTGACTACCATAAGATAATCCTTTTTTTAAGCTCTTCCGTTGTGACTGTTCTTCCCATTGTGTAATCTTCTTCAGCTTTGCGAATATCTTTCATACGCTCTTCGTATGTATATGATAATCCAGGAATAGAGTGAGTTTCTGTGTCTTCTTGCAATCTAACATCTGCTACTCCTTTGAGCCGACTAACAGCAGTAAAAATTTTTCCAACATCTGAACTATTGTCAATGCTGACAATCATTGTTCTCGTAATCCTATTATTTTTAATTTCTTATCTACAAAGATAAAACTTTTTTATAACTTCTACAACACCATAAAAAAAGATTGGCGAGAAAAATCCTACCAATCTTTTAATCTTGTAAATTCCGGTTCAGACATTTAAAAATTTCTCAACCCACTATTCAAAAAATCTAAAAATTCTTGTGTGTTTTCGGAGAAATAAAACGGTTTTGTCAACGGTTTTCCATCATTGTCCAATATGACAAAATACGGTTGTGCATTGGCGCTAAATTTGTGCCGTTGCAGGTAATTCCATTTATCGCCCAGCGTTTTTATGGTGTAAGTTTTGTTGTTTTCGACCACTTTAAATGGTTCTTCTAATGCTGTTTTATCGTCTACAAAAAGCGAAATTAACACAAAGTTTTCAGTGATTAATTGTCTTACTTCGGGATTAGTCAGTACGGAAGCTTCCATTTTTTTGCAATTGGAACAGCTGTATCCTGTAAAATCGACCAATACAGGCTTGTTTACTTGTTGAGCATAAATCATTCCTTCGTCAAAATTGCGAAATTCTGTCGCCGGTTGATTATTAATAAGGTTGAAATCTTGCGTATAAAGCGGTGGCGCAAAGGAACTTATTGCTTTGAGCGGCGCGCCCCATAATCCGGGAAGCATATACAGCGCAAAAGCGAATGGTAATATACTCAATACAAGACGACCGAAAGACAGTGATTTTACTTCCGAGTCGTGTGCAAAACGTATTTTTCCCAACAGATATAAACCGAGCAAGAAGAATATGACAATCCAAAGCGTGAGGAAAACGTCTCTACTTAATATTGTCCAACCGCAAGCGAAAAGGTATTTTAATGACAACGCAAGTATCAAAAATCCTAATACTACTTTTACGGCGTTGAGCCAACTGCCCGATTTTGGCATTGCTTTCATCATTGCCGGAAATAGGGCAAAAAGTGTAAATGGAATGGCTAATGCGAGTGCGAATCCAAACATTCCGATGGCGGGTCCCAAAATGGAACCACTCACGGAAACATCGACCAATAGTGTACCGATAATAGGCGCTGTACACGAAAATGATACTAATACCAACGTAAATGCCATCAAGAAAATACTCCAAATTCCGGTAGTGTTTTCGGCTTTTGCGTCCAATTTTGTTGACCACGAAGCCGGCAATGTAAGTTCAAATGCGCCTATTAAACTTGCGCCGAAAACGATGAGTAATGCGAAAAAGAATAAATTAAAAATAACGCTTGTAGAAAGGCTGTTCAGTGCATTTGCTCCAAAAATTAAGGTAATGATTATGCCCAATAATAAGTATATCACAATGATGGAGGCGCCATACAGCATTGCGTCTGTTTTGCCTTTTTTCCAACCTTCGTTCCTTTTGAGGAAAAAACTCACAGTCATTGGAATGATGGGCCACACACAAGGCGTGAAGATGGCAATCAGCCCGCCCAAAAAACCTTTGATAAAAATAATCCACCACAAAACGCTTTTTTTACTTGTGTTGTCGGTTGTATCATCGCTTTGGAACAAGTGTGTAACGGGTTCCCAAAAATTTGTTTTGGCTTCGGCAATAGGTGTTGCAAGAGTTTCCGGTTGGTCATCTGGTTGCTCAGCAGTCGAAGCGTTGTGATGCACGTGAACAGGAATTGTAATAGGCGTTATTCCGCCAATAGCAACGGGAACAACAACTCCTTGCGGTGTTGAGGCTTGTGATGTGTTTTGAGCATTGCCAAATTGAAAAGGCTCTTGTTCTTTCAGACATGTTTCGTCATTACAAGCCATATATTCAATGTAGCCTGTAATCGAAAAGTTTTTCTCGTCTGTTATCTTTATTTTTTGCTTGAAATTGACATTGTTTTGAAAATATGGCAATGTCATTCCGCCAAAATATGAATCTTGTTTTTCTTTTGGTTTGTGCGATGGTGTGATGCCGCCAACAAGTTCTGCGCCAACAATTTTTTCAAACACGAAGTTGGTAGCTATCGGACCTCCTTCGGGAATTTCCATTCCGTAAAGATGCCATTTGTGCTCTATGTTGGCTTTGAAAACAAGCTCGGTTCCTTTTTTCTCGAACGACCATTTTACAGGCTCGTGCATTTGCGACAATAGTGTGAAGCAAAACGCAAATAGTAAACCAAATGTTATAATAAAATTCTTCATCGGTGTTTGTATTTAAAAATTTTATATTTCAAAATTACACATAATTTGAAATTTGAAATATAAAATTTGGAATAAAATTAATTATCTCGTTAATAGGAATCTAAATGTAACTCCAAAGTCTGTGCTTACGGTCGGATATGATGACGATATAAACGGCATATTCGATAATCGGTTAAAATACAATCCGATATTTACTTTTTCGCTGAATACGTAATCTGCTGTAAAACGTATACCCAATGCTTTGCTTCCGGAAGTTGGTTGGCTGTATTCTTCTTCGATTTTTCGAATAATTGCTCTCATATCTTTGATAGACACGTCGCCTCTCAATGTCAAGTCGTTGTTCACCGCATTTTGGCGTTGTTTTATTCTCAATATCGTATTGAAATCTTTCAGTATATATCCCGCGCCAAATACCCATTCGTTGTTATGGCTTTCTATTACTTGCGTGCTGGGAATGCTTAAACTTAATGTCCTTGTTCGTTTGTATTCTACTTTAAAAGAAATATTGTTTTGGGTAGTTACATCAACTCCTGCCAATGGACTAAACGACTCGGTAATAGTAACTGTTCCTACATCGTATTGAGATGAAAGAACTGTATTGCTATTGGTTATTATATTATTTGTATAACCAAAGTGTCCGTTTTTCCCCTCTTCCCAATTCAACAACGATGAATAAGAACCTATGTTATAGGTACATCTGTATGCGTGGTTAAGGTTCACGCTTTTGAAATATTTTTTTACAGCTTCAATGTTCGATAATCCGTTGTATGTTATGCGCCAGTTGGGGAGCATGTTTTTTAGTTGAGGGAATATACCCAACGGCGATTTACTTGGATTTCTGTTTGTATAAGCAGAAAGGAAAGCCGGAATCAACACATCTGAAGAGTTTATGTTAACTCCGTCGTGAGTTGGATCTCCGTGTCTGGTATATTCGTTTGTAATGCGTGCAGCCATGATTTCTCTATGCTCCAAGAAATTTTCATACGCTCGTGAGTCAAAATTCCCCGATTTTCCGATTTTCCAAAACGATGTTCCGACAGCCGCTTGCGTCATGCTGAATGTACCCATAAATGTTCTTGTCGGTTTGTCTTGAAAGAATGTTATGGTTTGCGATTCTGATGTTGTTCTGAGTGCGTTTAATTCTATTCTCAGACTTCTGATAGGCTCCACGGAAGCTCTTAATTGCAAGTCGGTGGCTTTATTTATGCCCACCGGATTTCCAATGCTGTCGTTGTGCATCAGCCAGCCTCTTTTTGTCGCTTTGTCTATGTATCGGTTATTATCAAAAAATCCGAAAGTAAAATCATGTCCGGGCGCACTATTTCGCTGTCCCAAAAATCCGGTTGTTTCTTGGTAACCGGGCAATACTAAACTATTCGATTCTTTGTATGTTCCCGACACATTGCGAACCATCATCAACGTGCGCACAAATCCATCTCTGGCAAGAGTGAACGGCGTTTCTTCTTTTATGACTGTGGTAATATTGACAGTGAGATTATCAACATTGCTTCGGCTTCTGACATTGATGGTATTCGCATCAACAATTCGGTATCGAATCGGAACTGTTTTTCCGTTTTCATCTGTTGCTGTTACTTCGAGGTCGCGCGAATTCAATCGGTGCCTTATGTCTTTTCTGGTGTTAGCTTTGAGCGATGTTTTTTCGCTGAATTTCTTGGGTTGCTGATTTTGTTGCTGCTGCGGTCGTCGGTTCGAGAAACGGTCGTTTACCCTTGCTAAATATGCCGATTTTTTATACAATGTTTCTATGTTTAATCGGCTGTCTATCTGCCAAGTAGAAATGTTGGCAGCAGTATTTCCAAAATTTATTTCCACATCTTCTACGCGCGTAACAATTCCTCTTTCCCAATTATATGTTGAATTGTACATACCTCTGAGCGTAACCCAGTTTAACGCCGGAATTTTATTTAATGGAACGTTATAATCGGCAGTAAACATTTGTTGATATGCCAACGGACGACCGAATCTCAAAATATTGCTCCATACAGAATCTTTCCAGTGCTGGTATTCGTCGGGATATAATTCTTTGTTTACAACCATATACGGTTCGTCAATTCTAGAATTGGTAGCGGTAGAGAATGTAAATTTAAGTGCGCGTGAAAAATCATATTTCAAGTCAAAATTACGCGACCATGTAAAATCTTGCCTAAACGACGGGTCGAGTTTGCTTGTGTTGGTCAAATCTCTTACCTGCATTTCGTAGTAAAATCTCGTAATATTGTTGCTGTACGCAATATACGACGGCACGTAGTTGACGTTGAAATCTTTAATCAATCTTAAAGCTCCTTTGGCATTCATGTTTGATTTTGCAAACGGCTCAAATGGTTTTGGTGTAACGCTGTAATTGTAGTTAAACGTACCTCGGTGATTTTTCATCAACTCGTATTCAATTTCTGCGTTGTGCGAATTTGTTTCGTTATAAGTATAGCCGAATGAGAAATTCGTTGGGTCGTAAAATTGTGGTTTTTGACTTTGAATATCGACTTTTACGTTCGAGAAACTTATACTTTTACTTGTTGTTACATCTTGCGAAACATTTCTGATAGAATCTCTCACCGACCTGGTCGGAGCTGCATCCAATGTTTCTCTCAGCAGCACATCTTGATCAAGCGGATTATATTTCGGCGTTATTACTTCTTGTGAAGTAGAATAAAAGAATGGAATTCTAATTTTTGTTTTTTCGGGAAAGAACCTTCCGAGTTCCAATCCTGCGGCAAAGTTTAATTGATAATAATCGTCCATATTTCGTCCCATTATACCTTGCTCAATGCTTCCAAATCCGGATGATTCGGTTCTTCCGCTAAGCGTTACGCTTCCAAGGTCCGATAAATTAACAACGGCATTGGCAAGAGCAGCATAACCGCCTTCTTCGTTAAACCCGCTTAATCGAAGTTCGTTTACCCAAATTTCGCCATTCTTTAACTCGCTCGATTGGTTTCTGATACCAATCATAATGACTTGCACTTCACTGATGGAAGGATTTCCGACAATGGTTATTTTGTTCATCGGCTTGTCGGTATCATACTTAAAGAAAGGTTTTGTCAGCGAAACGCCCGACGATTGGTTATTCCGAAGCCTGTTGCGCTCGTTCTTCACTTGAATCAGCTTGTCTAACGGGAAATCGAACATATTTTCCTTGGGCCAAACTATCCATCTGTCTGCTTCCGAATTATTGTCGTACATTCCTTCAGGCGTTAACTTCAACGGAATCTCGTATTCGTAGAAGTTGTTGGTATGGTCGCTACCCAAACGTATAAATGCTGTTAGCTCGTAATCTCGCAAATGAGTCGGGTCATCTATCGGTCTTTCGGCGTGCACAAACATTTGCAGGCGTTTGTATTGACGCATATCCATTCCCGAAAGTTTAAAAACAGCACGTGCATCTCTTGGATCCAAGTTGTTTATTCGCATCATCATGGCTTGCTCGTTTTCCTGTCTGATTTGCTGTTGTCCCGGATCAATAACACGAGTTACTCCCGGCGGTAAAATATATCCGACAGGTTGTTTACGTGAGTTTTCTTCAATGTTAACAGCCGAAACGTCTAATGTTCCATTGCCCATAGGAGCATCGGTAATATCATAGCGCAGATCTTTGGTGTATTTCCGCCATTCTCCGCGAACGAGTTCCAGCGCGCCGAAACGTAAGTGTGCTTCTTCCGTAAAGCCGTGCATAAACATACGGATAAAGCGAATGGACCTGAAGTTATTTATGTTTCCTATTTTTTTGTCAAATTCACGAATAGGAATTTTGAACTGATACCAATCGACATCAACTGTTGTACCGTTTCTTACTTCGACTCTGGCAGGTACTTTATCTACAATGTAGCCTCTGCCGACTTCCATATCTTCTTTTCGCAACGATACTCTGTATTGGTAGAATCTCTCGTGTTCGTTCAACGTATTGTCGCTGTTAATATCTTCAACATCGGGCAATGAAGTAGCGGCTGTTGCATAACTTTCGTTGGCAGAAGTCGAATTTCCTTGAGTATTGTTAAATTTTTTGTATCGCTCTAATACGCTTAACTGCCTGTTATCATAATCTGAACCTCTGAAATAGTGATAATTATCGCCGGCAGGGTCATTCAAGGGCGAAAATCTGTCATTATGCCATTCAGTCAAAATATTTTGGTCAACTATATTCAACAAATTATCTACATATTCTTTGTATGCTCCAAAATTTCGTTCGTCTTCGTCAGAAAGTCCGTTTAATCCTAAATCTTGCGCCGCCAAATTTCCGGGTTGGAAAGCATTTACCATCGATTGCATTTTGGGAATACGTCCCCAAACGGTTTCTATTACTTTCGACATATCGCCGTCGGTAGGCAGTCCGCTTTCGAACGATTTCTTGCCGTCTTTTAGAATATCTTCCGAAATATCTCCCAAATTGAAATACAAATCACCACCGTTTATATTCGGATTGCCTTGATATTGGTCGTCGTTCACAAACGGATCCATCAGCCAGAACATGATATATTCTATATTGGCGGTTTCAAAGTCGGAAGTTTGCAGGTTGCGCATAATTCCGCCCCATCGTTTTTCGGGATTGCTTAATCTTCCGTTAGATAATGTTCCCTGCCAGTCGAGATTATACGGACCTCTTTCGGTAGGATAATACGATAAGTTCAGCGTTGTTAATGTAGATGGCTGACCGTAAGCGGTTTGCCTGTTTGGAAAAATTTCTTGCTCCCTAATTTCACGGATAAAGTTGCTGGAAAGTTGGTCGGCATCGTTTCGAATATGCCTTGGCGTATTGTTATTGTCCCGTGTAAAAATAGGGTCGACGCTGTACCACGCCAGCAACGCTCTTCCATATCCGGAAGTTACATCAAAATTTGTCCAACTTGGAGCATCGGGAAACAGTGCCGGATCTGTGGGCACGCTTGACAGTTTCCAGTTATGCGGCATACGTATGTCAATACCTATTTTGGTTGATTCAAAGTCGTCGATATGAGCAAAATTATTGATTACTCGAGGTGAACCCGGAATAAGATGAGCGAATTCTCCGTTTACGGCGATACTCGAAGGCGCTGTTGCTTTCAACAACGGTATTTTATCTAATGCGTTGGTCAACCATTGACTTTGTGTGCGATAGGCGGCATTCAGTCCCCATATAGTATTGGAAATGGGTTCGTATCCCATGTTCACTTTTTGGGTTAATGGTTTTTCCGACAAACGCAAAATAGTACCGCCGACATTGAAATCGTCGTTTATTTTATAATTCAAATGTGTGCCCATCAACGTTTTTCGCTGAGTATTGAAATACGATTGATTTTCGAGCGATACATCTATCGAAGTTCCCGAATCCAAAATGTCGGCATTGAGAATGCTAACTGTTCCCATGGTGTAGTCTACGGTATAGTCCACATTTTCAGTCAATCTCACCCCGCCTGCCATAACAGAAACTGAACCGCGAGGCACGTTCATTGCGTTCAGCCGGATTTCTGAACCTGATGATGCTTTGTATTTTCCTCTTAATCTAAATTTATTTTTCTCGGAAAATTCTTGCGCCGTAATCAAAGTTGAATCATATAATTCTTGAAATACAATATTATTATATTTTGGATCATTGCCGAGCTTTTTCATTAAATGACTACCGAAAGGTTCTACGACGGGGAAAATAATTCTTCCCGTGGCGGAATTAACCGTATAGCCTTCAATAAAATCGAAAAATCCATCGGGACGAGGCTCGTTGTGGTTATCCAATCGGTCTAAATTCATAACTCTCAACAGCGAAGTATTGTCGATAGGCGTATTGGGTATGTAATTAAGAAAAACACCCGTAGAGTCGCTTTGATAGAAAACATTCAATTCAAACCTGTCTGATTGTAACTGAAAACCACCGAGCGCGTAAATGTTTTTCATCATCAAGTTCCATGTCGGAGACCAAGGCGAAAGGTTTGTTCCTTTCAGCAACTTTACTACTAAGGTTTGCGGCGATTTAATGTCTGTCGAAAATTCGCCGACTTGAAATACTCTTCCGCCGGCTGTATATTCGAATGCGACAGCCAGCACTTCGTCAGAGTTCAATGCTGATCTGAGCGAGATATATCCTAAATCATGGTTAACAGTATATTCCGAGCTTGTGAGCAGGCGCGCACTTTCGATTTTTTCGTAATCTTCGCCGCCTACCAATCCTTCACTTGCCAATAAATCGCTCACTCCGTCAATGTCTCTAATGGTATAGCCCATGTAATTGAATACCAGCGTATCAGTAACTGTTTCGTATAAGTTGTTGCTTTCTCTGTCCGGGAATGCTCCTCCATTTGATATCCACTTCGGCGGCTGTATCATATTGTCGGGATTGGATTCTCCCAAATCGGTAAAAGCCACAATGTTACGAGCTTGCTCAAAATTACCGCGTTTGTTTGTTACCCACACTTCCACACGGTTGAGCCTTACCGAAGAATTAATCATTGGCAGCGTGCTCATTGCTCTGTCGTAGTTGTTGTGAAAATGGTGAGCTAAAAAGAAATGTCGGTTTTCATCATAAGAATCGACACTTATATCGAAAGGCGTTGTTTGTGCACCGTTTCGCAGGCTTACTGTTTGCTTGTCCGATTCTTGTTGAGACAAGAGAGCATCAACGGTTAAGCGCCCAAATTTCAATTGTGTTTTGAGACCAAAAAGCGCCGAACTACCGGTGATGAGCGAACTGCTTAGCGGCATGCTGACGTTTCCGGCTTCGAGTTTTTGGAGAATATCGTCTTCTTTTCCTTCGTACGCTAGCTTGATTAATTGTTGGTCGTAGTCAAAAGAAGCTTCGGTGTTATAATTCATCGCCATATTAATCTTGTCACCGACAGAGCCTCTGACACTTAATTGTATTTTTTGATTAAAATCGAATGTAGGCGGCGGATTTCGAGACCGTTCCGTTAATGTCGGATTGTCTATTTTGGTTTTGCGTAAGCCAAATCCTAATTCGGTCGAACCTTGTGTTTGCACCTGAATACCACCGGGACCGAATATATTGTCGCCTCTGCCGATGTCGAATTGCATGTTGGTAATGTCAAGCTCCTTTTTATCGTCTTGAGGTGCAGAACCGACCTGGTTTTTTTGGTTCCAGTATTCTTGCATGGAACGTTGCATGCTGTACTCGCGGTATTCTTCCGAATTTAATACATACGGATTGCTGATGTCTTCGTCGCCTACACGTGTGCGGAAAATATAGTGTCCTGTAACAGGATCATATTCCACAGAAGTCTGAATATTATCGGGATCTTTTAAGTCAATGGGCGACGTTGCTTGAAGTTCATCAACAGATTGACCGTCTTTTTGAGGAATGGGAAAAACGAGATTACTTCCGCTATCTTCATCCCGTCGAGGAGGTTCATTAGCAGAAAATTCTTGGGCAATAGCAAATGCAGAATATAAGAATATCCCACATACAAGTATCCACGTTGTTTTCGTTAATCTTATTTTCAAAGCTGTTTGTTTTTACAATAACTTTAATGCTTGTTTTAGCACTTGCTCCACCGAAAGTGTGGGATTTTCGTTCACTATTTTCGTTACCGCTTTTTGCGAAGCTGATTGATTAAAGCCGAGCATAACAAGGGCAGACAACGCTTCGGTCTTCACCGTACTATCGCGCTGCGTGGTTAACATGCTTTCTTCGGTTGTTTTCTTTACTTTGTCGCGTAAATCAACAATTACCCGTTCGGCGGTTTTGGCGCCAATTCCTTTAATACTTTTCAGCATCGATACGTTGCCTGACGCAATAACATCTTCCAATTCTGCGACTGACAGCGACGACAATATCATTCTTGCTGTATTCGCTCCGATACCGGAAACAGAAATGAGCAACAAAAATAATTGTCGTTCGGATTTATCCAAAAATCCGTACAGAATGTGTGCGTCTTCTCGAATGGCTTCATAAACATATAGTTTGCATGATTGTTTATCTTGCAAAGCGCTGTATGTGTTGAGCGATATATTTATGAAATAGCCAAGGCTATTTGCTTCAACCACGACATGTGCCGGACTGATTTCGGTTATTTCGCCTTTTATGTATTCTATCATAAACGATAATTAAACGGTATGTTGCTGAAATAAACTGCAAAGATATTTATAAAAAATGTATTTACAATCATTTATGAATATCCAAATGTAGGCATACGTTTTTTATTAACGTATATTTTTGGGAAAACGTATTTTATTTTTAAAAAAATTCAAAAATTCAACGTTCAAGATTCAAAATTTTTCCGACAATCTTGAATCTTGAACGTTGAATTTTTGAATCATTTTTTACCAATAATACCTTCTGTAATGTGAATTATTTAAATTTGGGTGGAATTTATATTTCAACCCGATGGTAGAAACATATATACCATCATTAGAGTTGCCTTGTTTTTCGCGCATGGCTTCGAAGTTATCTTTGTTGTAGAAGCGATACTGAACGTTCCACAAAATAGCAAAGTGGTTACTGATGCTAAACTCGCCGGCTACATCAAACGCATAGTGAAAAGCGGTTTCTCCTTTTATTTTGCGAGGTGGCGCATACTTACTGACGGTCGATTCGGAATCGTAAACCGAAAATCCAATACCGAGATTACCATACAAATTCCATCGCTGGCTTCGCTGCGGTGCAAAGAAATTAAGCACATTTGCAGAAATATATGCTGTTCCCGAATTAATCACACCTGAAAATTTTAAGTGTGCATAATCCGAGCTAATCGGCAAATACATATATTCGGCAATAACGCCGAGTTGAGGCAAAAAATAATATTCGCCCGTAAAAGCCGCTGCAAATTTTGGCGTAGATTGTTGCGGAAAAATGGAATAAACTTGCTTTTCAGTAATGTCGCCATCGAACAACGAAACACCAAACTTTGGACATATTGCCCATTTTTGCTGTCTTATTTTCGTGTTTTGCGCAAAAGCAGATGTTGCCGTAACAAGCAAGCAGAGTAAAATGATAAATTTTCTCATATTAAATTTTTTTGAACCCCTAAAGGGGACTTTTGCTGATTGCGGTTTTGAAGTCCCCTTTAGGGGATTTAGGGGATTTAGGGGTTGACTTTATGGCAAAGCCACACCGCGCGATGCAACATAAATACGTGACCATTGCTCTACGCTCATTTTTACGTTCATTGCTTCAGCGGTTCTTCTGATGCGATCAATTTTTCCGCTGCCGTTAATCGGCATAATTTGCGATGGGTGCATAAACAACCAGCTGTAAATTACTTTGTCTGTGCCGTCAACGTTCAATTCTTCGGCTACTTCTTTCAATACTTTTACGATTCTTTCCGATTTTTCGTCGGTTGGCGTAACTAATCTGCCGTCTGCCATCGGACAATAAGCCATTGGTTTAATGCGTTTTTCGAGGCAATAATTCAAATCGCCGTTTTCAAAATGATTAATTCGGTATGGCGAAATTTCGATTTGATTTGTTACCAATTTGTCATCTAAATACGATTGCAACATTGATACATCGTGCGAAATAAAATTAGACACGCCGAAATAACGTACTTTTCCTTGTTTGCGCAATTGTCCGAACGCTTTGGCAACTTCTTCCGGATTCAAAATATCCGACGGGCGATGTAATAACAACACATCAATATAATCTGTGCGAAGATTTTTTAACGAATTTTCGGCTTCTTGAATAATATATTCCGAACGGTAATCGTAATATTGAATTTTCTTTTCCGGAAATTTATTCGACTTAATGTTGATACCGCATTTGGTTACGATGGTCATCTGTTCGCGAAGTCCGGGCTTCAACGCCAACGCTTGCCCAACAAGGTCTTCGCAAGTGTAATTTCCGTAAATATCGGCATTGTCGAATGTATCAATGCCCAATTCCATTATTTGTTCCGTGAATTTCAGCAGTTCTTGAGAATTCATATTCCAGTCCCAAATTCTCATTTGTCCGTGTATGATTCTTGAAAATTCGAGACCGTTTGTAAGTTTTATTTTTTCCATGTTGTAAATTTTAACCTCCTAAATCCTCCTTAAGGGGGACTTTCAAAAGCAATGATTTTTTTACTTGTAATTATTAATTGTAACAAAGGACCTTACTCTGTAAGTCCCACTTGATGGGGATTTAGGGGACTTTCAACATCTAAATCTGTCAACGGCGGCTGGCGTTTAAACGCTTCGTCGAACGAAATAAGTGTTTCGGTACTCGCAATGCTGTTTATTTTTTGAAATTTCTGATGAATAATGCTCAACAAATGCAAATTGTTTTTCGCATAAACCTTGATAAACAGCGCGTATTTTCCGGTGGTGTAATGACATTCTACCACTTCGGGAATGGCGAGCAACGCTTTTACCACGTTTTTATACTCGTCGGCTTCTTTTAAGAATATGCCAATGTAAGCGCACGTTTGATAACCAATTTT
>Ga0099364_10004388_pt1 | contig 21396 bp, 9 predicted proteins | sample TergutTh196P3_FD_73070 | JGI IMG/M metagenome (GOLD analysis project Ga0099364, IMG submission 73070) | Microcerotermes parvus P3 segment gut microbial communities from Pointe-Noire, Republic of the Congo - Th196 P3 | ecosystem: Host-associated > Arthropoda: Insects > Digestive system > Gut ... | reverse complement strand
CGGGCAGATTGATGATTATTTCGCCCCTCGGGCCGGTCTGGAAGGAGTATCCGGGGGTATCGCCTGTACCGCCGCCTGTGCCGCCAGGATCACCCGGGTTTGTAGGAGTAGTAGGGTTCGTGGGGTCTGTAATTGTAATCGTGGGGATGTCCCTGGTGTCTGTAACTGCCTCAGGCGCCGCCATGTCTTTCAGCATTATATAGGAGTTACCGCTGGATAAACCTGCCGTGCCTGCGCTCAAAGCTTCAAATCTGAGCGTGAGCACGTCGGTACTCTGGCCTATCGGAATGCCATCCATAGCTACAAACATGAAATTGAATTTAGAATCGGTCCCAACGGTGTCGCGGACTTCTCCGCCATGCCCACCGAGGGCGCCGACGGCATGGTCTACGTACATAAATACGCTGTTGTCAAAAAATATCTCGTTCTGCAAAGCCGCCAGCTGTTCTGTGCTGTCGCCTCCGGTATGTGTGACTGTCAGCGTGACCGTTACCGTATCGCCGACGTTGTACGAATCCTTGTCCGCCGTTAGGGTGAACGTAAAATCGGCTTGTGACGCGATAGCCGGAAGAGCTAAAGCCAGGGCAAGGGCTATTATTAATATCAGCGGGATCGCGCGTTTTTGCATGTTGACCTCCAAACCCGGACAAGCCGGTATGTACAAATTACCATGAATAAATAGTTGGTTAGTTTTAGTTGTCACACACCACTGGGCGGCAACGTCGGGCGTCCCGACGTCTTCTCCAACGCGAAGCCCGCATGAGCGGGTTCGCGTTGGAGAGGGCGGGCATGCTAATCGTGGTTTGCGTGTACGACGCGGGGAGCGCCTCCGACGCGCCTATGCCTGTTTACCTCGTGTTACGGCGCCATCATGTCGTAGATTGCTATCACGTCGAAGATGTCTACTTTTTCGTTGCCGTCAACGTCAGCCTCAAACCGGTTCCGGTCGGTGATGTTGCTCCAGCCGTCCGCCGCCCCCGTGTAGATACCGATGACCCATGCGGCGTCCGTCGGATTGGGTTCGATTATTTGGCCAATGACCCCGTCAACGTTTCCGTCATACAGGATTGCTACGAGTACGAGTCCTGCCGCGGCGTCTATCGCTACTACGTCGAAATCATCCATCACGTCGTCCAGTTCCAATGCCGCGGGAACCATTATTACGTAAGCGTCACCAGGTGCGTCATACTTTGAAGTGAGGAACATTGCCTTGCCGTCATAGGTGAACACCATTCCGGCAGGAAGCGTTGCTTTTTCCAGAACCAAAACCTTGAATCCGTCAGCCGCGCCGTTGTAGCCGTCAACGCCGGTGTTTTCTATGAATCTGAACTCGCCTTTGAGTACGTACTCAACGGTCACTGTCACATTTCCGTCTATCGCGACCCACGGGATTGTGTAGACGCCCGCAGCCGAGGTCAGCGTGGCAGCCGGCCCGCCGGCGACCGAGTACTTAACGACTGTATCGTATGCATCGTTTTCGTCTTCGGCCGTAAATGTGACGTCCGCGCCGCTTATGACCGTGTATACGTTGGGCACGGAGGTCGGGGTAGCGCCGCCCACTATTGTCACTTCGTCGGGGACGGTGATAGTATAGCCGCTTATCATAACTTCGACAGAAGATGCGTTGGCTACTACTGTCGCAAGCTCTCCAACGCTACCGCTGTCAAGCCCCCCGGTTGTTAATTCTGCCTGCTTAAGCTCGATTTTAGCTGTTTCGCCCGACGTAGCGGTTGTCTTTACCTTGAATGTGATCTCGGCAATCATGATACCGCTGTCGTCAACGGTAACGGGCAGGTGGCTGTAGATCAATCTAACTCCGCCCTGAACCGCATCCGTATCGATGATTTTCGGGAATCCGGCGCTATTGACGTCTCCGCTTGTATACGAGACAAATTCCAAATCTGAGTCAAACTCAATGTCAATGAGAACGCCTCCAAGCAGCGCACTATCCGTATGCCGGGCAAATACCGAAACCGTAAACTCATCGCCCTGTTCTACCACAGTATTCGCAAGCGGCCCAAGTAATACCTGGAAGCCGGCAGCGTTGACCGTAAACTCCCTGCTCACTGTCTGGCCGTCTGAAAATTCTACGGTGATTTTAAACTCGCCCGGCCCGAGGCTTTCGATATACGATGCAAGCACCGTAACTATCGTGCTGCCTTCTGTGACTGCGTAGTGCGTCCCCAAAATCAGCGTCTCAACGACCGGGTTGCCGTCTTTGTCGGTGTATTCATTGATAACGGTGACGTTTAGATCCGTCCTGTTGTCAACTTTCATCACGAAGTCTTCAATGGCGCCCTCTTCGAACTCAAGAGGCTCGTCATCTACAAGCACGGGAGGGGCTATTGCATCGACCGTGATGCTGAACTCCGCGGTCTTGCCCTGATAGCTGACCGTAACGGTTATTGTACCTGCGGTGCTTAGGACAGCCCCGTCCGCCGGGTCTGTCGTGAAGCTTGTGACCGGAGCCTCATCCCCGTCGGAATAGAGGGCAGTGACCGCAATCCCGGTCAGGTCAAGGGCGTCGCCCAGGTCGTATACTGTCTTTGCGGGCAAAGCGGTTACTTCAATGCCCTCCAGTACCACCGGATTCTGTGGCGCTGCTTCCGCCGTGATCGGTCCGTCGATGCTCTCGTTGTACGTCACTGTCGCGGTCGCGCCTGTCCCGGCCGCGCCGCCGCCCCAAGTAACAGTGTAGTCGGGGTCGTATCCTGCGGCGGTAAATTCTACGACTGAATCCGCGACGACACGGAAGCCGCTCGGTATCGCGACGTTAGCAGCCGTCGTCCCGTTTGCTGCCGTCGGGCTGAACCTCGCGCTCACGGTTCCGCCGCCGGCAACCTCCGCCGTATAGTTGACCGTGTACACATATACGTCAACGGTCTGATTGTCGTAGTTGATAACCTGCCCCGTGCGGTAAAATGTATTATTTGGGGCTGCCCCCGAGGCGGCATTCCTGAATACCACGAAACGGTCCAAAGTGGCGTTGTCAAAGCTGTTTTGAGCCGCCGTGAAGTTGTTGTTTACCGCACTGTATGCGGTCACCGGCGAGGTGGTGCCCGAAGCAGTGCCGAGCCCCACAAGAACGCCCGGCGAGACTGTTGTTTTCACGTCGTTAATATAAACGTTAATAGTCGCTGTGTATGTGGCCGCGAGCGAACAGGTCGCGAGCGCCGTCCTTGCCTGGTTGTACGTTACGTTCGCCGTAAGCCCTGTGCCTGTCGGGCCGTTGCTCCACCCACGGACGTCTGAGGTCTGGGACATGCTGCCGACCGTGAAGGTTACTATCGATCCGGCATAGACCAGGTCTCCGTTTGCGATGGCGGCGCCGCGCAAGCCCACAATGGGGTTGGTCGACGCGTACGCTGCGGTCACGGTTCCGGTTCCGGCGCCGGCATTTCCTTTTTGGGCTTCCGCATTGAAGTTTACGCTGAACATCGCGATAGTCCTCTCCGCTTCGCTGCTAAGCGTCTGCCCGGTGTAACGGCCGTTTACGAATATGTGACGGACTGCGTCTTTCGCGATGCCGTCAAGTGTGTACGCGCCTCCGGCGCCTGTATTGACCATTGCCACGGGGTCGGCGTCCTCCGCCGATAAGCCAAGGGCGACTGCGGGTGCGTTCGAAGGCTCGCCGTCCGCCGTAATGATGACAGTCGCCTCGTAGCTCGCGTTGCCGATATTGTCGGCTGTTACCGCAACCTGCCCGAAGCCGAGGATCATGCCGCTGGAGGTCGTCAGGTATACCTGCACGAACTGGCCTTCCGTGACGTCCTGCCCGATATCCGCTCCGATTGTGAGGGCTGCCGCGCCCTCTATGCCGGCTATGCCCGCGCCGCTGGCAGGAGCTGTGGCAGAATCGCCGATAGCATACCAGAGGTTTGCGGTCTGCTGACCGACGGAAGCAACCGCAACCTTACCGAGGGATATATTTGCCGCGTCTGCTGACAGGATAACGTCCAGAAGGTCAACGCCCGGCGCCGTATCTATGATTACGGCGGCGGAGACGACGCTGCCCGAGGAATTTCTCGCGGCGACCGTCACGGTGACGTCCTTGCCGATATCGGCGGCGCCAAGGCCGTATGTGCTTCCCGTCGCGCCCGCGATGGGTACGCCGTCGCGGTTCCACTGATAGATAAGGTCAAGGGTAATACCCGCCTGCGTTGAACCAAGTCCGGTCGTAACCGCCGTCAGCGTCAGGCCGTCAACTTCGATCGCCGCCATGCCGGTGAGCCTGACAGGGTTTAGTACCGGGAAGCCGGCGTTGTAGCCCGTGTCCATGATGAAAGCGTAGCCGCCGGCGTTGAGCAGGTCTACGAATGCGGCCGAGCGCATAAACTCGGCGTCAAGCACTGCGCTGTTTGAGACGCCTACTGTTAGTTCAGAACCATTTTGGTTTACGGATATAAACAGGGGCCGCAAATCTCCTGCCAGGGAGTAGGAGTTGTTAACTGTCGTGGATGCCGAGGAATTTCTAAAGCCGCGGATTCCTGCGCCAAGAATGCTAAGCGCATGCCCGTTATCCGTGGCCGCGCCCTTGAGAAAGACCGTGCCGGTGTTATACGTGTTTGCGATCGGCCTCTCGCTGTCGTCGGAGATGCCCGCTCCCGTCTGGCCGTCGCCCTTAAAAATCAGACCGGCGTTATAGGAGTTTAGTATGTGCGCGTTGCCGCCGTTATTGTAGTTCGACCCGACGATGCCGCCGGCGCCCCTTTGCCCGTCAGTCTCGATCGTTATGTAGCTGGCGCAGTTTTCTACCTTACCCCAGCTCCGGCCGACTATACCGGCGTTGAAACGGTCTCCCCGGATGTAACCGGAGGCCATAATAACGTTCTTGACGGTCCCAAGCTGCCCGAGGTATGCGAACAGGCCGCGGTTGTTGTCTATATCATCCATGAAACCGGATTCAAAGTTGCCCGGGGTATACATGTTGTAGATTTTATGGAACCCGCCGTCAAAGACGCCTTTGAACGGGCGTCCCGCCGCGCCGTCACTGCCGTTGGCATGATCTGCGCCGCCGCCGATGGGCGTCCAGATATTACCCGTCCATACAGGCCTGACATATTCGCCGTTAATTATGCCGCCCTGGACTACTTCCACGCCGCCAAGGTCAATATCAGCCGTCAGGATGACTGTCTTGCCGAGAAAGTCGTCCGCGGGCAGATTTGTGTTTACTTTCCACTCATCGCCGACGGCGCCCGCCGGAGCGATACCCGGAAGTGTCGCTTTGTTGTTCACGATTGCGGCAAAACCCGCGAGCTGCGCCGCGTTATTTATCGTGAAAATCGTGCCGTCTTCGTGATACCAGTTTATGTCTATCGTCGTGCCGTCCCACTTTGACGTCCCGACCGGGGGCGTCAGCCTTACTACCGGCAGCAGCGGTGCGGTCTCAACAGGCCCTTGTCCGGCTCTGGTCACAGTGAAGGGGCCCGTCGTGTGTTCCGCCGGCGTACCTATAACGGTCGCGTCAAAAGTGACGTCAAACTCCTCGTCGTTTACTACTATGACGTGGTTTTCACCCGTCAGATAGAGGTACAGGTTCTTGTCGCTGCTCTCCACCCAGTTGCCCAGAGGGTCTGAGCCGAAGCCGGACTGGTAAACATGAAGCCCGCCCTCATAGAGCAGTTTGTCTTCCAACTTGACGGTAAAAGCACCAAACTCAGACTCAATATCCAGCATATTCGTGTCAAATGGCAGCATGTATACCGGATTGCCCGCCGCGTCCGCCTTATCGGTCGTGATGGCGATGTCGTTAAACCCCTCGGATACTCCCCATCCTCCGGAGCCGGCGGCATTAGCGGACAGGAACACGCGCACGGAACCGCCGCTAAAATAAGTGGTTCCGCCTTGCCTTCTGGTTCCGCCTCCGATGGCTGAGCCGCTAAAGTCCACATGGATATTCAGCGTGGCATACGGGCCGACCGTAACTGTGCTGGCAACTCCTTCGCCGCCAGCGCCGCCGCCGCCGACAGCCGCGCCCCTTGCGTTTGCAAAAATGTTGTATTCACCGGATAAAAACGCAATCTCTTCAAGGGAGGATCCGGCCGTGCATTGATCCCAGTTGCCTCCGGCGCCGATGACCGCTCCCGTCTGGGAGCCCCTTGCAAAGATTTTCGGGCTGTAACGCCCTGCCACGTCGCCGAATATGAGATTTCCGTTTGATTCCGAGATATTCTCAACGGGCCCACCCACAGCGTTGCCGCCGATGCCGGCGCCGCCGCCGCTCTTCGTAAAGTGCAGCTGCCCGTCGCCAAGAACTGTAAGCTGCGCACCTTCCGGTACATGTATCATGGCGTGCAGGATACCGGCCTGCCGCCTGTCGATGATGTTTACGCCTTCTAGGAAGAGCGTGTTACCCTGACCCGCAAACTTAATGCTGTTTTGATGTCCTGTGTTGTTCAGCCACACATCTCTCAGCGTCAGCGTTAGGCCTTCGGCATCTGATGCGTCGATATACAGGTTACTAAACATCACTCCTTCGCCGTCGAGAGTGACGTCGGTCGTGTCGGGCGCTATTGTGATCGTCCCTGTGGTGCCGGGCGCAATCTTGTATTCGCCGTCATAGACAGGTTCATCAACATCGACTATGTCGTACGCGAGAGCCGCCGGGCCTATTGCCGGGACGAAGCTCAGCGCCATCGCAATTACTAATACTAATGACAACAGTTTTTTTCTTGTTTTATTCATAATGAATGAAAACCTCCGATAAATTAGTCGCTTTTTATTCTGGGGCTGCGCGCCCCTTTTTCAGCCTCATTGCTGACGCGCAATGTGGTTAAGCGGCCTCTTTTGTTCCGGAGTCGGGCTTCTCCTTTTCAGCCTCATTATCAGGGTATAATCGCACAATGCGGCTAAACGCCATTTTTACTTTAAGAGCGGACAGTCTTATTTTCTGTGTGCCGAACACACCCCCCCGTAGTGATTCATTTCTTCCTAACTCTATTTATGTCCCTGTGTGGATGGCTCCCGCTCTATCTTGTATCCAGCAGCACATCCTGCAGTCTAACCGCCAAGCTCGCCATTTGCGACCGCTGGAGCGTATCATAAGGGTTTAAAAGCCCGTCGCCCGCGCCCCGGAATATGCTCAGTCTGAAGCATATTGCCATCGCGATCTTCTCTCCGTCGCTCAGGTTTGCGACGTCCGTAAACTGTGACAATACCGCCGCAGCCTCGGCCGCCGTCATCGCGGAATCAAGGCCGACCGCCCTCATCGCGCCGACGATCATCTCCGCCGCCGCAAAGCGCGACATAGGCCTGGCGCCGTCTGTCCCGGAGCTTAGGAGGCCGCGCGCCGCCCCGGTATTGATCGCGTTTGTATAGTCTACCGGCACGCCTATCGAACGCAGGAACATCGTCGCCGCTTCCTGAGTCGTGACGTTTGCGTCCGGGTCGAATATCCCGCTGCCCCGGCCGTTGACTATCATCAGTGATGCCGCGCGGTTGATTTCGTTTCTGACATGCTCAACATGCCCCGCCGTGTCTGTGAATCCGGCCGAAACATAAAGCGGGACAAGCGTCGCTTCGCCGCGTATGAGTACCCTCACCCTGCCGTCCGAACCCAACCGCGTCGGAACGGGGGTCAGAGTGCCGTCGCCTTCGTTCAGTACGGCCATTGTCGTGATTTGCGCGACGTCCACTCCGGCCGGAAACGTCAGCGCCGCGACAGTATTCGAAGCGCCCACGGAGACAGTCACCGCGGGTGCGACAGCGATTATCGAAGCGCCGGAGGACTCCGCCGCGATTCCCGCCGCGGCTGCTACGGCCGCGGTCGCGGACTGTGTGGCCTGCACTCCGGCGGAGACCGCCGCTGCCGATACCGTCGGCAGGCCGGCAAGCGACGGGAATTCCGAGAGCGGCGTTTGGATGGTAGGTACCTGCACAGTGGATGGGTTTTGCGTACCTGGCTGCTGCGACGATGCGGAATTGCCGGTACCGGAGTTATTATTGTTATTACCGCTCGTCCAATGGGCATACACGCTGATGCTTGACGAAACGGCTGTTGTGGCGGTAAATTGGGCGCCACCGCCGTTTTGCGCCGTGAACCATCCCGCGAATACGAGGTTTCCGCTGGTCGGATTTGAGGGCAGGGCGCTTATCGTCGTCGAAGGCGGCGTGACGATCCTTGTGCCGTGCAGCGTATTCCCGTTATAAAAGCTAACTGTATATGACGACGACGCCGAAAAATGGGCATACACGCTGATGCTTGATGTAACGGTTGTTGTAGCCGTAAATTGGGAGCCTGTGCCGTTCTGCCCTGTGTACCAGCCGCCGAACACGAGGTTTCCGCTGGTCGGGTTAGTCGGCAGGGCGCTTACCGTCGTCGAAGGGTTCGTAACCGTTCTTGTCGCGTGCAGGGTATTTCCGTTGTAAAAGCTGACCGTAAATGACGAAGCCGGCGTTGTGAAATGAGCATATACGCTGACATTTGACGTAATTGCGTTTGTGGCGCTAAACTGCACGCCCGCGCCGTTTTGCCCCGTAAACCAGCCTCCGAACACGAGATTTCCGCTGGTCGGGTTAGCCGGCATTGACCCTATCGTCGTCGCGGGGGTCGTGACGGTCCTCGTGGCGTGTACCGAACTGCCGTTGTAGAATGTGACCGTATATGTCGTCGGCGGAGCTGTGAAGTGGGCATATACGCTGATATTTGACGTGACGGCTGTTGAAGCCGTAAACTGTGATCCCGCGCCGTTTTGTCCCGTGAACCAGCCTCCGAACACGAGGCTTCCGCTGGTCGGGTTAGAAGGCAGCGCGCCTAACGTCGTCGCCGGGGACGTAACAGTCCTTACATCAAGCAGCGTGGTGCCGTTGTAGAAGCTGACTGTAAATGTCGTTTGCTGCTGGACGAATGCGCCGACGGTCACTGCCGTGTCGTCGCTCGGGAAATGATTTTGAGTTCCGGCGTAACGCACGAGGTATGTTCCCGGGGCAAGCCAGGTTATGGCTGCGCCGGAGGCGGCGGTATATATGGTCTCGCCCTGCCTTCTGTATTCCATAGCCCCGTTGACCCCGGTGATGGAGCCGTTGTTTGCGCCCGCCGCCGTTTCATCGGTTTTGCCGAGTCCCGCCGGGGCGGCTTGTGAAGCCCTGCTCACCTCCAGCGTATAGCTTGCCGTGGCCGAGGCATATTCGCCGTCATCCGCGATTGTCGCCGTGATGACGGCCGAGCCGGCGTTATAAATTGTTACGTAGCCGCCGCCGTCTACCGCCGCGACCCCCGTATTGCTGCTTGAATAGGCAATCATGCCGTCGCCCGCGCTGACTGACGCGGCCATCGTAAACGGCGCGTCACCAAAAATCCTTGCCTGGCTGCCGGCCGGGAACGAGAGCGTCCGCTGCGCGAGCATGGAGTGCAGGAACGTCGCCGTGATTGTGATCGTCCCGTCCGCCGCGTCGCCCGGGGTAACGGTGTAATACTGCTGTGTACTCTCGCCTGCGGCGGCCAGGTTATTAAGCCCGCCCGTCGCTCCCGTAAACGTCAGCGTGTTGACCGGCGTCCCGCCGGCGTCGCCCAGCGCATAGGTCAATGTGACCGTATCGCCCGCGCGCCCGTAGGACTGCGATACTTCCGCGGGAATGTCGCCATGCGAGGGGTTCGCGTTTATGTTTACAGCCACAATATCAAACGGGACCGCGCGGCCGTCGTCGAAAGTGGCGGCAATGCTTCCCTGCGCGCCGGGGCGCGTGACAATGCATGTGATGACTTTACCCGCATCCGCGCCTGTCAGAGTGTACGTATCGCTGTCTACGCCGGCGTTTTCCCCGTCGGCCTGCCATTGATAGCGCAGCGGCCCGGAATTGCCCGGGATCTCGGGGTGGACCGTCAGCGTCCGGCCGATCCTGCTTTCGCCGGAAATGCTCGCCGTACCGCTGATAGCTTCCAGCAGGGTGGTGATATTCGCCGGCGGGCTGGGCTGTGACTCCGGAATTCCGCCGGAGGCCATTATCCGCGCATAAAATACATACGCGGTACCCGGCTCAAGGCCGTAAAACGCCGGGCTGCCCTGCCACGCGCCGTCCGCACCCCGCCTGTACTCGGCGCCGGGTATCGTGTTGAGCGTTACGCTTGTGTCCGTAATGTCCCGCGCCGTCGGTGCGGGAGGGGCTTCAGGGACGCCTTGGACCGGAGCCCAGGGTGTGTCGCTCTCGATGGTGATGACCTGGACGCCGAACCTTGTGTCCATCGCGGTCCTATAGTCCCGGTTGCCCATGCCAAGGTAGAAATTGTCCATCGTCTGCCCGAAGGCGAACCGGTATATCCTTGCCATATCGGTCAATTGATCTTCAATCGATCCGTCAATTAGGCCGATTCTGGTCGAAAAGCTGCGGATGCCGAGCGCCGGCTGGATTTCTTCCATGCCGTCCACGGAGCTGATATCGTCGTTTGGCGAAATGTTCGGGAAGTAATATCTTTCGCCGGAGCCGAAGATCCGCTCCCAGGAGATGTCATATCCCAGAGTTCCCGAAGGGGAATCAGAAGACGCGAACCACAGTACGTCCCCATAATCGAAAGGCAGTCCGGCGTCTCCCAATATCTCCATAAGCTCGACATATTCGTCCATCTTTCCCAAAACCGCAGTAGGCAGGTTGTCGAAGGCCGTGTAATAATACACCGCGCCGCCGTGGCGTTCCTGGTGCATTTGTTTCAGTTCGTTCAATGTAAACGTCCTGACATGGCTGCTCACGCCGCTCCCGCGAAGCCGGTGCTGAATGACCAGCTCAGCTTCGGCTACGATTTCGATCGTAACGTCCTCGCCCGGCATTGTAAACGTGTATGTACCCTGCCGCGCGCGGCCGATGCTGGGGTCGTCAATAGTTAAAAGCTCAGTAACGCCAATCTCAGCGCCGCCCGCCGTCCTGACTGTGATCCCGTCGAATATCACGGCTGTCTGGTCGCTTTCGGGGCGCCCCGCGGTCACGGTAACGAGGCTGCCGGCGGGTATGGCGTCGCCTTCTTTGCCGTCGGCATTGATAATCCTCGTAGACCAGATGGCGTCGGTGTCCCAGGCGAATGTACAGACAAACGAACCGGCAGAGGCGGAAAATGGCGCGACCGTGAAAGGCCCGGCGCCGTTTGCCGCCACGCTTATAAGCGCGGCCGCCGAATTCGTGGCTTTCGCGTTTTCTACGGCAATACCGGCCGCCCCCACCCGCAGCGGGGTGAGCGTCAGCGACGCGGCGGGGATCGGCCCGCCCATCGGGGTCCCCCACGAGTCGAGATAGGCAAGCGTAATATAGTTAAATCCGGAATCCTCCGAGATATCCCACATCCACCTGTGGCCGGCCGTGACCGCATCAATGCTGAACATGCTTTTATCCAGCTTCAGCGAGGCCTGAGCGCCGAAAAGGGCGCCGTTCGACTCAAAGGTGATTTCCACACCCATCTGGACGCCGACCATCGGCGCCGCCGTGTCGATCGCGGTACTAAACGCCGCGTTTGCGGGCTCGGGGGAGCCGCCCCCCTGTGCCACCGCAAAGCTGTGCGCGCCGCTGATATCCGCCCCGTCAATGCGGCGGAGGATTTTTTCAAGCGTGTTTTGCAACCTTGCTTCACTCAGCGACGGCGCTTCCGACCTGTCCTTGAGCGCCGCTGTGAATGAGTCCAGCATAGTGCCGTTTTCGTTATAGGTTTTCACGCTGAGCGCGGAAGCCGTCACATCCACGATCTGATATGTGCCGACATCCTCCAGCATTACCTGGAAATAGGAATGGTTCTGCGCCCTGTAATGCTTAGGACCGGAATTGCCCATGATGTATGTTATGCCGTCCGACGGCCCGGAAATATTACCCTCATACATTGGATGCGTACGGGAGTAGACATGCTGATGCCCGTTAAATACCAGGTCGAATTTCGCCGCTTCAAATATGGGAACCCAATTTTGCAAAATCCCTTGGCCGGCCCTGTCGCTGACAACCTGATATGCCGGATGGTGCATAACGGCTATTTTCCATGTTTTGTCCGATCCGGCGGCTACTTCTCTTATCCAATGCTCGATACGCAGGAAATCGTCTGTGCTCATCGCCCCGGACCTCAACTGCTCATCTAAGAAAACGCTGCTGTTGAGCATCAGGAAAAGGGCGTCCCCGTATTCAAAGCAGTAAAACTCTTCCTCAAAGCCCGGCGGACCGTTTCTCGGCAAAGTGAAGAAATCAGTGTAAAACTCCGGCTTCCCGCTGCCCGCGCCGTTTGCCTCATGGTTCCCGGGTACGGGCATTAGCGGAATCTTTGAAAACAACCTCTGCGCCAAGCTGAAAAACGACTGCCATTCCGCGGTGTGATTCCATGTGTCCACCAGGTCGCCGCCGATAACGCCGAAAGACAGTCCGGGGTTCCGGCTGTCGGCGTTGATTACGAGGTCGCTCCAAGCCGCCATGTTTTCTTCGCTTCCCGCCTGCACATCGCCGAGGTACATGAACGAAAAGCCGCCCGAATGAGTGTCAGGCGCGGCAAAATCTACAGGCACCGCCATACCGGGGATCATGTAGCTGTATGTGCCTCCGGGCGCAAGCCCTGTCATCACGGCCGAATATACTGTGAAGCTGCCGCGTGACGCCTCCGCTTTCGCGGCGGCCGTGCTTGTAAGCCCGCCTCCGCTTATTCCGTAGGCCACGGTCGGCGGTACGCCGGCGCTGTCCCACCACGTAACAGCCATCTCGCCCGGCTCGCCGGTGAGGGTCAGTATTATGTTTTCCGGACTCGTAACCGCGCTTAAGGCAAATCCGGCGGCCGACACGATCAGCGACGCCGACAGCGCGATTACCAGCAAGACCGCAGCCAGCCTTCTAACCGAGTTTCTTACCATGTAGCAACACCCTTTCATTCATATGTCGATAGAGCCGGGACGCCTGCCGCGCCCAACCTTAACTGTCAGCTCCCGAGGATCACGCCCTGCAGCCTCACTGCCAGGCTCGCCATTTGGCTGCGCTGGAGCGTGCTGTCCGGGTTCATCAATCCGTCTCCTGCGCCTTGGAAAATGCCGAGCTCGACGCATACAGCCATCGCGATCCTCTCCTCATTGCTCAGCCCTCCGAGGTCCGTAAACTGCGCAAGGACTGCAGCGGCGTCGGAAAGCGATATCGACGGCGCCATGCCGACGGTCCTCAACGCGCCGACTATCATCCTCGCCGTCGCGGAGCGCGTCATACGGGACCCGCCATCGACGCCGGCGCCTACAAGCCCGCGGGACTCCGCCGTGCCCATAGCCGTCGTGAATTCTACCGGCACGCCTATCGCGCGCAAAAACATCGTTGCGGCTTCCTGATTTGTGACCTGAGCTGCCGGGTCAAATATCCCGCCGCCCCTGCCGTTGATTATCATCCGCGAAGCCGCGCGGTTTATTTCATTCGTTACGTTAATATACTGCTGGCCGAAATCTATGTCGGTAAAATCAACCCCGGCGCTGAGCGGAACAAGCACCGCGGTGCCGCTGACAAGGACAGTCACGCTGCCGTCCGGGTTGACGCGCGTCGGGACTGGGGTCAGGCTGCCGTCGCTGTTTAGAACCGCCATCGTTGTGATTCGCGTCGTGTCCGTGCCGCCGGGCATCGTAAGGGCGGCTACAGTGTTCGCCTCGGCGACCGTAACCGTCACAGGGGGCGCGGCGTCCGATATAACAGCGTCGGAGGACGCCGCCGCAACGTTCGCGACCGCTTGCGCGGCGAGCCGCGCGCTCTCGTCGGAGGCTTGGCCGGCATTGATTGCGGCATCCGGACGGCTTGTAATAACCGAAAGGCCGGTATTATTGGTTATTGCGCCGTCGCCCGCCACCGTTACCGAAGCGGAGGCTCGGAACCCTCCGTCATCAGTCTCCGCCGTTATTACGGCAGTCCCCGCGGAGCGCCCGGTCACGTTGCCGTTTTCATCGACTGCCGCGACCGCCGCGTTTCCGGAGCTCCATGTGATATTGTTGTTTGTGGCGTTTGAGGGGCTGATAGCCGCCGTGATAACCCTTGTCTCTCCGATATCAAGGGCTAAAGCGACGGGCGTGAGCGATATGCCCGTCACCCTCACGTCCTCAAGAACGACAGTGACGGCTATAGTTGCGAAAAGCTGCGGGTTTTCCGCCGAGGCCGCCGTTATCGTCGTGGCGCCCGCCGAAATGCTTTGGACAAGCCCCCCGTCTTCCGTGACTGTCGCCACCGAAGGGTTGCCGCTTGACCATTTGATGTTCTTGTTCGTCGCGTCGGACGGCGTCACCGCCGCAGTCATCTGCACCGTATCGCCGAGCCGCAGGGAATACCCGCCGCCGGAAGGCGATGTGATGGACACCCCGGCCACCGGCACCGCGCCCGGCGTTATCGTCCTTGCCATAGTTATGACCATCTCGTTGACGCCCCGTCCGTAATTCATCGTGGTCGAAACGTTGCTGGTCAAATCACCCGGAAGCATTCCGATACAAAAGGTAAACCGCTCCGGCTGAAAATCGGTAAACGGGCCGGTCGTCGCCATCCTGTGCTGCCGGGTATTCACCGAGAGCATCGGCTCCACGGGGACCCCCGGACCGACCGCATCGGGATCCGCTACCCGGCCGTAAATAAGCCCCGCCGCGAAAAGCCCCTCGTAGTGGTACCGGGTCTGGTACAGCTCGTCTCTTGTGTATGTCCTGTTCCAGCCGTCGGTTGCGTTCAGCGACAGTACCGCGAAATCATCCAGCCTGTCCCCGGCGCGCGTACCGGCATCGTCAACAAGATCGCGTATGAATACCCCCCTGCCGATCGTCAAAACCGGCGTTGGCAGGTTGTCAATCGAGGAGTAATGCACATCGCCGCCGGACATCCATTCAAGCTCGGAGGCAGAGTATTCGTGCACAAGCGTCCTTTGCCCCCCGCTCCACTCTACATAAACAGACAGGCTGTTCGCGGGGGGTATTGACGCGCTTGGCCCCGCGTTTGCCGGAGGCAGCAAAGTAAGAATAAGCCCGGCAATCAGGGCAAATGCCAAAGGGTGTTTAAATAGTTTTATTAACTTCATTTATCTTCATTTCCTCCATTTATCTATATGCCTGTATGCCGGCCAAAGCGCTTCCTGCGTATGCTCTGCTAAGCGCCGCATGACCGGACGATTCATATGCATTTGCAATTCATCACGGCCATAATATATACCGCCGGTCACTTCAGCGGTCGCTTTATAAGGCTCCTTTTTCAAGGAAACATCATTATCGCCCAGACCCCGGCCGGATACCGGCCGAACAGTGCGGCGCAGTACCGTGGAACCGGGCAGTCGCACGATTAATATTGCGATAATATTCGTATTGCCTATTTTAGCACTTCCCTATATATAATGTCAAGCAGTTTTTTGCCGAAATAGAAAATAAAAGAACAGCGGCAAGCGCCGCTGTTATTTTATTTTTGTCAGCAATGCGGGACAAACACAGGGATACTGCCCTTTGGTGTGCTTATCCTTTGAAGGTCTACGGATACGCCGTAAACCTTCTCAATCATATCCGGGCTCAGGACTTCTTCCGGGCCGCCGCTTATCATGGTCCTGCCTTCCTTCAGCACAAGCACCGTATCGGCAAACAGCAGCGCGTGTTCCGGGTTATGCGTGGACAGCACGACCAGGTACCCCTGTTTTGCAAGCTGTTTTATCTGATGCATGACGCGGAACTGATTTCCGTAATCGAGGTTCGCGGTTGGCTCGTCCATGACGAGTACGCGCGATTTTTGCGCCAGGGCCCTCGCTATCAGCGCAAGCTGGCGCTCGCCGCCGGAGATCTCGGCGTAGCCGCGCTCGGCAAGGTGCGTGATGTTCATAATCTCCAGCATTTCCCAAGCGACGCCGCGCTCGCCCCGCCCTGGGCTTCTGAGTTTATCCCTCAATATGTTCGTCCCCATCAGGACAGTTTCAAAGACCGTGTAATTAAACATCGGCGAATGCGCCTGAGGGATGTAGGCTATTTTCTTCGCCAGTTCACGTGCGGAGAGCCGTTTGGTTATTATGCCGTCAAGATGGATCTCTCCATGATAATTGCCCAAAAACCCAAGCAAGCAGCGGAAAAGGGTCGTTTTCCCGGCGCCGTTTTCCCCAAGCAGGCATACGCATTGCCCTATATCAGCGGAGACGTCTACGCCCATCAGGACAGGGTTCTTCTTATACGCGTAATGCAGATTCCTGATTTCAAGCGTCACATGCGGTTCCCCCTGTCCAAAATGAGATAGAGGAAAAACGGCGCGCCGACAAAGGCGGTGAGGATCCCCAGCGGTATTTCGGCCGTCATTACAGTTCTTGAGATATTATCGACCAGCATTAAAAATGTCGCGCCCATAAGCATTGATACGGGCATCATAACGCGGTAGTCATACCCGACGATCAGCCTGGAAAAATGCGGGATGACGAGCCCGACCCAGCCAATCAGCCCGCTGATCGCGACGCACGCGGCCGTAATAAGCGTCGCGGACGTGACTATCACTATCCGCATGATCCTTGTGTTGACGCCCATCGAACGGGCCTCGTCCTCGCCCATAGTCAGCAGGTTCAGCTTCCATCGCGCGAAGATCAAAACCAGCATCCCCCCAAGTATCGGGACGGCAGCCCAGGAAAGGCTGCTTTCGCGGACGCCGGAGAGGCTGCCCATCAGCCAGAATGTGATGGCGGGCAAAGTGTTGCTCGGATCGGCGACCAGCCTGACAAACGATGTGGCTGAATTAAACAGCGACGAGATCATAATTCCTGCGAGCACCATGCCGAGCGTGGGGTTGCGGCGGGCGCGGGTGCTGATAAGGTATGCGGTTGTGACCGCTATGATCCCGCCCGTGAACGCGGCGGCGGATACAAGCGCGTAGTTTAGCCCGTTCAGGATCGAAACCGCCGCGCCAAAGCCCGCGCCCGAGGACGCACCCAGAACGTCCGGCGATACCATAGGGTTGCGGAAAAGACCCTGATACGCGGCCCCCGCCGACGAAAGCCCGGCACCGATCATGGCGCCCGCGAGCACTCGCGGCATCCGTATCCTGAATATGACCAGCTCCATCTCGTCCGTCCATGTTTGGGGGGAGTTAAAAATCCGCCCGAGGATAACGCGCACCACGTCGACGAAAGGGATCGGGTACCTCCCCATTGAGATGCTCAGTATAAAAGCCAGCACGAACAATACGGCAAATGCCGCGATATAGTATTTCCCTCTTTTTTCTTTGGTAGTCGGCATAGTTTGGGTCACTTATGCGTTGATTTTGCGAGCAGGTCGTCGATTTGCGCGTCAGTCAGTTCCCAATGGTAAAACAGCCTGTAAAACTCCCGCGCTTCCTCCGCCATGTCCAGAGGGAACATATCTGGATAAAGCAGGTTTGCAAGCCACCTGACGCCGATCACACGGTTGACCGACGGCGGGCGTCCCATCCAGTTATAAGGCCCAAGCGGTATTTCGTAATACTTCCCGTCGCTTATCGCGCCTATGGCGGACCATTCCGGGCGCGTCCCGACGTCGTCGTAGATGCTCTCAGGGGCGAACAGCACGACGTCGGGCGCCCACATGATGAGCTGCTCCATTGAGATTTCGGCGGCGCCGCCCCTGATGTTCGCTTCTACCTGCGCTACGTTTATCGCGGATACAAAGTCGATAACGTCCGAGTGTACCGTTTGGTCAACTACTGCGGTCAGCCCGTCGTTCTGGCCGTAAAACACCTTCGCTCGTTCACCCTCCGGGATCGAGGATGCGACGTCCACGACGTCTCTGATCGTCTCTGATACATAATCGCCCAATTTCCGCGCCTGATCCTCCGCTCCGAGGAGCATTCCAAGCGTTTCATAAGCCGTGATCATGGACTCAAGGCTGTCCATCCGGACAAAAATCGCGGTGATCCCGGTCGCTTCCTGAATGCCGTCCATGTCCCCGGCCGAGTCGTTTTGCACCTCGCCGATATCAATGAATATCTGAGGGTCGGCAACCATCAGTGATTCAAGGTTCAAAGTGCCCTGAGAATACCCCCCAAGAATGGGGAGGTCCGCCATTGTGGCGTCCATAAATTCCATCTGCTCCTCGGCAAATCCGCCGGAAAGCCCGACCAGCTTGTCGGGGACTAATGTAAACAGCACGATTTGCGCAAGCGGGCCGGACGGAGCGACGCGCTCAATGTTTCGCGGCAGCTCAACCTCGCGCCCGGCTGAATCGGTGAACATGAAAGTCGCGCTTTCCGGCGGCGCCGGGGAATCGTCAGGCTGAGTTTGAGGCGTCTGAGGCGTTTGTGCCGGGGTTTGCGCCCCCGGCGTTACCGACGGCGGGGCCGGCCGTACGGGCGGCGTTTCCGGGCCTCCGCACCCCGCAGCCATCACTGCTAACATCAGCGCCGCGAAAACTACGGCAAAGACCTTTTTCATTCTCATTCGTATTTCTCCTTTTTTTGTTACTTTGAAGGGCGCGCGGGCTTTACCGCGCCGCCTGCATCAACTTTATCAAGCACGAAAATTCCCAGTTCCTTTTGATTTGGCAAGTATAGCGGAAAATCGCTCTCGTCTGTATGTATTATGCTTTTGTTCAAAAAATCGTTTACTTCATCAATGCTTGCTTCCGGTGCGTTCTTGAGGATATATTCTATGGCGTCCTGCCATGACCTTAGCGGCTGTCCGAACTCTATTGAGTGAAGATACAGTTTGTAACTAATGCCCTTGGCGTCAAGCTCATCTTGAACAATCGGCACGGTGTCTTTGACTTTACATCTGTATTTTTGCGGATATAGGCCGCTCTTGTTGTCCGCGCTGACAATACGGATAAGCCGCCGCCTGCACAGTTTCAGAAACTCAAGCATATTTGACTGACCGAAGAAGCTCATCAGCACAACGTCAAATGTTCCTGTCAGCGCCGCCGCGTCGCTATTCATTACGGTTAAGTTGTTAAGCCCGGAAGCCGCGGCTTCGTCCCTCAGTATTATTAGCGCACTCTCATTTATATCGACGGCGGTGATTTCTGTCATAAAAGGCGCAAGTTCGATATCAAGCCTTCCAAGCCCGCAGCCAAGATCGCAGAGGGTACCTCCGGGAGCCAGGTGCGGCACAATTAACTCTGCCAGTGTTTTATGAAATCCGGTATAGGCGCCGGCGTCCATAAACCACCCGATAGTTTGTTCATTCCAATCGAATCGCATGTTGCTACCTCCGATTCAGCCATGATATGGCCTCGTCCCTGTCTGCAACTCCATCCAGTATATACTCAATCGGACATAGAAGCTCGACAGTGGCTAAATCCCCTTTTTTGCAGTATGTCCCCGCCTCGCGGTAAAAGTTGCCATTGGCAAGCGCTTGCATCTGTGAGCGGGTGGTTTCGAGGGCAAAGACGGACAACATGCGGTAACCTTCTTTGGCCTTGTAAATATGCACGCGCTCGCAGAAATCTACATCGTGTTCTTTGAAATCGTCGTCGCTGATAACTGTGATTCTTTGCATCTCAATATTGGGAAGCCCTCTCAAAGCGCTTATAAAAGGCGCGAGATATAAATCGCAAGTGATCTGCGCGCCCAGCGGCGGCCCCGCTATACCCAGCGCCGGCTTGCCGCCAACCATAGACAGGCTGCTTTTTCGGCCGGGGCCGTGGGCAAGTTCCGGCACGACCACCTCGCCAAGCTCTCTAAGTGTCCGTATTGTAAAATCTTTTGTGCCGAGCGAGGAGCCTGCGATTATTATTACAGCGTCGTTTTCGGCTAATGCCGTTTTCAGAGCATCTGTTATGGCTGCGGGGTCGTCGTGCACAATAGGCAGCACGAGGGCTTCCGCTCCCCAAGCATCCAAATAGGCGGCAATCATAAAACTGTTGGATTCCACGTTCTTGCCGATTGGTACGCTGTCGGTCGGCGATACCAACTCATCCCCGGTAGGGATAATGGCTAAACGAGGCTTTGCGTACACGCACACTTTGCCGACGCCCCCTGATGCGAAAAGCCCAATGTGGGCGGGAACGACCACCGCTCCTTTTGAAATCAGTCGCTCGCCCGCCGTCATATTGCCGCCTACTTCGTTGACCATCTCGCCCCTGTGTTCCGGAAGCTCGTGTACTTCGACGCCCGTATCGTATATTGTAACGTCCTCTATGGCAATAATAGTGTCATAGCCTTCCGGCATGGCGATTCCTGTGTTGCAGTATTCATACTCTTTCCCAAGGAGCCACCCTGCGGTATCCGGCTTGCCTTTTTCAAAATCCGCATACCGCACGGCAATCCCGTCAAACCGGCTTGCCGGGTAGTTCGGCAATGTGTTCCTGCTGAAAACATCCTCAGCGCAAACCCTTCCGCATGCCGCCATAAAGGGCAGCCATTCGGTTCTTTTCACCGGCTTTATGTGCTTGCGGATGATGCTTTCCATTTCAGCGCGTCTTGGTATAAGGGCTGTTTCTGAAATTGCTTCATTCAATTTACTCATACCCCCGGTTTGTCCGTAAGATACCAAACTGTCAAGGCTTGGCCTGGCGGACAAAGCTTACCATTTCGCCCGCATCGAACAGCAATGGCGGGTTTCCGCCCCGAATGGCCGCGTCACACCGCGCCGCGTCACGAATGATAAGGCCGGAAAGCCCGTAAACGCCGTGTTCAAACATAATTTGCGACATTATCGTACTCGGCCCAACGATGACCGTTTTAGCATTTTTTGACAACTCAATCAGTCTGGGCATGGTTTTGTTTACCAGCGTACAGCCCGTTATGAAGACATAATCCTGCTCATTGAGTATATATTCGCAGGCCGGATCCGGAAAGTCCCCAAACTGAGGGTCACGCTCAAGTATTGTCAGGTCACATACCGTACCGAAATTCTCCTTCAAACCCGGGAAACGGCCGACTACCGTGACTTTGGCGCCTTTGACTTCATCGCGATAGCGTTCAAATGCTGTTATATTCTTCCTTTTATCGCTGTGGTTTTCTACGCCGAAATTGTCCGCCCGTTCGGGTTTGTTATAGTAAGCGCCAATCGCCGCAACGCCTATCGCCGCCTCGATGTAGTTCCATGACTTCGACAGTTTTGCAATTTCCTTCAGCGAAGTGCCGGCAATGTCACCCTCAAAGCGATATGGGATACTGTGTACGGGGATGGTTTTGGCGACGCCGAAGCCGCCTTCGCATGATGCTACTGACGTCCAGCAGTAGCCGGTGTTACAGCCGGTAACGGTGAGGTTATCAGGGATACTGTTTATTAAATCATCATATAGCTTCCATTGTTGCATATTCTTTCTCCTATACTATGTTTTATGCTTTTCGCAATTGCGCGGATATCAATATTCGAAATAGTCCCTTCCCAATGTCACGCCGTAAAGCAAGTGGAAAAACTTTGGACAACAGAATCATAAAGACTTCTTTTATACTTAGGCTGAATCTTCCTGAGACAAGCGAAACAAAAAACATTAATACCAAAATGCATGCCGATGCGAAAAGTATCACCGAAAGCGGCGCTTCCTTTTTTCCGGCAGTGATTATGCTTTTTTC
>Ga0099364_10004387_pt1 | contig 21400 bp, 18 predicted proteins | sample TergutTh196P3_FD_73070 | JGI IMG/M metagenome (GOLD analysis project Ga0099364, IMG submission 73070) | Microcerotermes parvus P3 segment gut microbial communities from Pointe-Noire, Republic of the Congo - Th196 P3 | ecosystem: Host-associated > Arthropoda: Insects > Digestive system > Gut ... | reverse complement strand
TCCCGTATCCCGTATCCCGTATCCCGTATCCCGTATCCCGTATCCCGTATCCCGTATCCCGTATCCCGTATCCCGTATCCCGTATCCCGTATCCCGTATCCCGTATCCCGTATCCTATAGATATCTTCAAAATTTTTACCGCAAACGACACGAACCCTTGGCAATTAGGAGCTAAAAATGAGGAATAGTTATGCAATAACAACCGGCAAACATGAAATGAGGAAAGGCTTGTCTTTGATATTCCTTGTTGTATTTTTGCTTTTTCCGGTATCTTGCAAAGATCCGCTTAACCCGGGTTTGGACAGCGGAATACCTCCCGGGATGGGCGGGGTTTCGCTGTCCTTTGCGGAAGTGTGGCGGACTATTTTCCCGGAAAATATTACCCTGGACAGTTTCGCCGTATTTACCTTTGATTTCTTCGCAGGGGGAACTACAGAAACCGTAGAACGCGCCAACGGGAAACATTCCGAGCCGTTTTTTCTTAAAACAGGAACCTATGACCTTGTTGTAAGGGCATGGCTGGATAATGAAAAAAAACAATTAGCCGCTGTCAGCCAGCCTGAAAGTCTGGACATAGACGAAGGGGTAATCGGCACTCACAGGGTTTCTTTGAAGGCGATTAATAACGAAGGGAAAGGTATATTCAGTTGGGATATTAGTTTTCCGGCTGGGCTTGCCGGAGCGGGGATAACCATTGCCTCGCTGAAACAAAACGGCCCGGCAGTAGAGCCGGTCGTTTTAGCAGTCGGGGAAAGCGTAACCGGAAATAAAGACTACCGTGAACTGGACGCGGGGTATTACAATGTTATGTTTAGTTTTACCAGAACCGGCTCCGAAACTGTTAAGCGGGAGGACGTTCTTCATGTTTATCAAAATCTGGAAAGCTTTTTTACGTTTGATTTTGACGAAATATATTTTAACAGTATTATTTATACCGTAAGGTTTCATTATAACGACGGGGTAAATACGATAGGAAGGCAGAGCCTTCTCTACGGCGAGACTGTAAGGGAGCCGCCCGATCCGCCCAGAAGCGGTTATGCCTTTGGCGGCTGGTACACGGATGCGGCATTAACAACGCTCTGGGATTTTGACACACTGGTTACCAGCGACCTTGACCTGTACGCTGAATGGGTGGCCGGTCAGGATGTTGATATTGGTTATGAGCATCCCAAGGACGGCCTGCGCGTAGTTATTAATGTCGGGGATGCTCCAAGCAATATGGAAATACCGGTTTGGCGCGATGGCACAGGCGGCCCTGCGGCGGCGGTATTTGAGGTGGGCGATTGGGAAAAGTTCGCCGGTATTGAATGGATTCTTAACGGCGTTGTTGTTAAAAGCTGGCCTGACAATACGGATGGCTATAAGTATACCTTTGACGAGACTGAATACGACAGGTTTGGAAATTATTTTTTAACTGTTATGGTACAGACAAATGATACTGCAATAATATACAGCAGAAACATTACGATTACCCTGATACAGGATGCCGCCAAGCCGGTTATTACCCTTGAGCCTCAGAGCGCAAGTTATTCATTAGGGGCAACTGCTAATCTCCTGACTGCTGCTGCGACCAGTGACGGCGGGGTGCTTACATTCCAGTGGTATCGTAACAGTATAAACAGCACCGTCGGGGGAACTCCGGCAGGTTCTCCCACAGTGGGTTATACCAGCAGCCATGCCCCCAACATCAGCCAACTGGGAATCTGGTACTACTATGCGGTGGTAACAAACAATAACGATCTGTTAAACGGCGTAAAGACCGCCTGGGAAACGAGTGATGTGGTAATGGTTACGGTAACGGTTCCTGTTACACAAGCGAGCTTTAACATCACTTATGAAAAAATGACGGACGGTGCGCCTGAGCTTGACTCCGGTGTTAAACTGTTCCGCTCGGCGGAGACAACGCTTACTTTCAGCGTAAGCGGTTTTGACAATGTTGAGTGGCATCTGGAAGACAGTGAAACAGTTACAGGCAATTCTATAGTGATTACGCTCGATCCGGATCATGATGACTATGTTTTTGAATACGACCGTGAAGGGAAGCATTTCCTTACGGTGTTCGCGAGGGATGCAGGCGGTACTTGGCACAGCAAAACTGTTTGGTTCGAGGTGATTGGCGCTCCTACTGTCGCAAGCCTTAGGGCGGACTTCGTGCAAGCGGGGATGATAATATACCCCGACACTCCGATGGAAAACCTCAAAGACAAATTAACCGTAACGGCGTTTTACAATGACGGCGCGGAAGAACCGGTGGGCGCTGATGATTACACTTTAATCGCGGGGGGATTGGATATATCGGTAACTCCGTGGGTAAGAACGATAACCGTAAGCCACAGCGGGCGGACAACTGAGTTTGAGGCGGTTGTAACCCCGGCGGTATTTATTGGAGACAAGCCGTACCCGTCTCTTGCAGACGCAATTGGCGATCCGGCAGTTACTACGGCAACTATCAGATTGGATACGGATATAGTTGTGCCAAGCGCGATACCGGTGAACGGCAAAGACATTACCATTGTCAGCGAAAGCGGTGACACGACCATTTCGCTTGGAGCAAACGGAAACATGTTTGCGGTAGGATCGGGCGGGAACCTTATACTGGGCGACACTACAAGCAATACGCTGACCTTGCAGGGAAGAGACGGCAACACCAACTCGCTTATCAGGGTAACTAGCGGCGGAACGCTGGAGATGAACGACAGCGCGGTAATTACGGGGAATGTGCTTCCAGACAGTAATACTACCGGCGCTGGTGTGAACGTTAACGGCGGTGTATTTAACATGAACGGAGGGAAAATAACTGACTGCACGGCCAATAATGGCGGGGCTATTCGTATAAATGCCGGGACTGCAACCATAAGCGGGAGTTCTGAAATCAGCGGCAATACAAGCACCTACGGCGGCGCTATTTCGATTACCACCGCCATTCTTACCATAGAGGGAGACGTTACCATTCACAGTAACACCGTAACCGTGTCAGGCGGAGCGATATCTATGAATGGGGCCGCAGGAACAGTGAACATGAGGGGAGGCTCCATCTATAACAATACTGCCGGCAACTCCGGCGGCGGAGTGTATGTGCAGGCCGGCACATTCAATTTCTACGGCGGGATCATTTACGGCACAGACGGAGAAACTCATTCGCCGCCGCGTGAGCCGAATAAATCCGCTGCCACCAGCGCGGCCCTGTCTAGACCATCCGGCGGAACAGCACAGTACGGGGACGGCGAGCCTATCACCACTACAAACGACACCATTGTGGGGAGGCAGTAGGCAGGTAAAAGAACTGCTTCGCACGAAGCGGTTAATATAAACAGCCTGTCTGCAAAAATCTAGCAGATAGGCAAAAAGGAGCCAATCATGGCAATAGAATTTCAAGTAAAAGACGTAATCCACAACATCATCGCAAAGTTCGTTCACACCTTTCTCCCCGAGGCAAAAAAACCCTACAACCTGAAAGCAGTCCACCAACCAGAACTCGACATCCACGGCATTGCTTCCAAAGCAGACGTGTACAATCTAACAGTCAGCCCCAAAGTCATCGAAGAAGGCATGAACGCCGGAATGGAACTCATCTACTACCTTGTCGCGGACGGCTACAAAATCAAAACACCCCTATTCAATCTCCGCATGAGAATCCCCGGCGAATACAACGGCTCGGAAACGCACCTTAACCAAGAAGCCTTCCCCGCCGCCCGGCTGCAGCCTTCAGCCGCCTTCCGCAACTACCTTAAAGACAATGTAAAAGTAGTGATTGACGGAATAGACCAAAACGACGGATATATCGCCGAAGTAATGGACGAATATACGGGCTTGACCGACCAAGTGATCACCGCCGGCAACCTCATCACGATACGCGGCTGGGGGCTGAAAATCGAAGGCGAAAAGGCAAACCAGGACGCAATCGGCGTATATTTCGTTACGGCAACGGAAAACACCGATCAGATCCTCAAGGCGCAAATAATCGCGGTAAACGAACCGCGCACGCTGAAAGTCATCGTTCCGCGCGAAATAGACACAGGGCACCCTTTCAACATAAAAATCGTTACGCAGACATCGTCTAAAAACAACCACATTGTCAAAAATCTGCGCGAGGTAATCACCGAAAACCCGGTAATGTCTCAGGATTTGTAAAAAAGACGTCGACGTCTTTAACTTGAAGACGTATGCGTCTCTAATGGGAAGACGGGTATGTCTCTAGCTTGAAGACGTATACGTCTCTCGCTAAGAAAAAAGTGCCTCCCCCACAATTTGTCTAAACACGTAAAATGTTTAGATGCTGCCTTTCTCTTTTCTCTTTTCTTTTGTTATGTCATAATAAAGCAGGACCCTTGTATTTACCGAATCAGCGTTCAGCCACGGCTTTACCGCCGAAAACATCCACCATGTAATGACTTACCCTTTAGTGGACAGACTCATGGAGAAACACGCAAATAAATATTTGGTATTAGGGTTCGACCAAAAAGGAAATCTGCTGGAGATAATGTACAATCTGGCAGATGAAGAAACCGCAAATGTATTTCATGCCATGAGATGCAGAAAAAAATATTATCAATACCTGCCAAGGAGATGAAAATGCCGTTATTAACTGAACAGGAAGCATGGGAGCTTGACAAAGAATTAACCGAAACAACGCCGGAACTCACCGAAGTCGAAGGTCCGTTTATAAAAAAATACCGCGAAAGCATGATGGTCGCGCTGGACGCCTTATCCGCCAATTATGTGCAATCTGTTTCCATCGGCACACATAAAACGCCGTCAGAAGTCATTGGTGAACTAGTACGGGAAAAAATCGCCGTCGCATCGTAGCTGGGTACAGTATGGTCAGTTTGTCTAAACACACCGTGTTTAGCCGCAGACAACAGCTTTTTTCTTTCCTTTCCCTGCATTGACACAATGGTTATTCAAATTTATTCTGAAATATGATACATTTTTACATTGGAGGCATATATGCACAATACAAGGAAAATTAACGATGATGTTTACTGGGTAGGCGCGAATGACAAACGGCTTTCGCTCTTTGAAAGCGCCTTTCCTCTCCCAAACGGAGTTTCATATAATTCTTATTTAGTTTTGGACGAAAAAACCATTCTGCTTGACTGTGTTGACAAATCTGTAAGCGGGGTGTTTTTTGAAAATCTAAACTTTCTGTTGCAGGATAGAAAACTTGATTATGTTGTGATAAACCATATAGAGCCCGACCATGGCGCAACGCTTAACGAACTGGTTTTACGCTTCCCCGATGTAAAAATTGTCGGCAACACAAGAACGATTTGCATGATAAAGCAATTTTTTGATTTTGACATTGATAAACACGCAATCACGGTAAAGGAAGGAGAAGAAATCGCCACCGGTAAGCACAGGTTCGTTTTTTATACAGCGGCAATGGTTCACTGGCCTGAGGTTATGGTCACATACGATGCGGCGGACAAATACCTGTATTCTGCGGATGCTTTTGGAACCTTCGGCACGCTTAACGGAAATATCTTTGCAGACGAGGTCGATTTTGACCGCGATTTCCTTGACGAAGCGCGAAGATACTACACCAACATTGTGGGAAAATACGGAGCGCAGGTTCAGGCAATTCTTAAAAAAGCGGCAGGTTTGGAAATCTCCGCGATCCTTCCTCTTCACGGGCCAATCTGGCGGAAAAACCTGGGAAGCATTATCGAAAAATACCATAAATGGAGCACATACACCCCAGAAGAAGACGGCGTTTTGATCGCATACACTTCCGTTTACGGCAACACAGAAAATGCCGCGAATATCCTTGCGGTAAAACTTGCGGAAGGCGGCGTAAAGAAAATTGCAATGTTTGACGCTTCCGTTACGCACCATTCTTTTATTCTTTCGCAGGCGTTCAGATTCAGCCGTATCGTTTTTGCAAGCACAACTTACAATGCGAAAATTTTCGTAAGCATGGAAGCGCTCCTGCATGACATTGCCGCTCACAATCTGCAGAACAGAACCGTTGCATTTATCGAAAACGGCTCATGGGCTGCGCTTTCGGGCAAACAGATGAAAGATATTTTAGCGCCGCTGAAAAATACAACTTTTTTGGAAAATACAGTTTCTTTAAAATCAAGCGTTAAACAAAATAATCTTACCGAAATTGAAGATCTGGCAAAAGAGATTATCATGTCGCTCCCAAAACAGGAACAAAACATCGTACACGAAAGCAAAGTTGAGCCAAATGCGTTTTTCAAAATAACTTACGGGCTTTTTGTTTTAACCGCGGAAAAAGATGGAAAACACAGCGGCTGCATAATCAACACAGTTATGCAAATAACAGACCAGCCGAAACAAATTGCCATCGCAATTAACAAATCGAATTTCACGTACGACCTAATCGCCGGTTCAAAAAAATTCAATATCTCGACGCTTACAACAGATTCGCACTTTGATATCTTCGAGAGGTTCGGTTTTAAAAGCGGCCGCGACACAGACAAATTCGCCGGTTTTGAAGACGCCTGCGAGAAAAGCGAAAACGGTCTTTACTACATCACCCGCGGTGTAAATTCATTTTTCTCGGCGGAAGTAATTTCCTCCGCCGACTACGGAACGCATGTTCTTTTGGTTGCACAGGTTTCTGAAGCTGTTGTATTGTCAAACGCCCCTTCGCTTTCGTACCAGTACTACTTCGATCACATCAAGCCAAAACCCGCGGCAAAGCCAAAGGCGCCGCCCGGAAAAAAAACTTATGTCTGCAGAATCTGCGGGTACATCGAAGAAGGTTACGACGAACTTCCGGACGACTATTTCTGCCCGTTGTGCAAACACCCAAGGGAAGTCATGGAACTGCAGGTGTAGGCGGGGTTACCGCTTCTAACAGTTTGTCAAAATCAGACTTAAAAAGTCTGTCCTGTACAATAAAGTAAATTATTCAAGTATTTGCCGGATCTAAGGAGAAAGACAGACAGTCTTATTATCAATATGGAAACTAATAATATTAATATAATATATTATTATTATGTGACGATAGTATTGCGAAGTATGTTCCTGTTCTTTGTCTGCCAGATAGCAAAGCCATTGTTTTAAGGCGGATTGAGCCATATAAAGGGCATTCCCAAGATTCTTCCCCTCGCTGATACAATCGGGTAAATCGGGATAAATAAATGTATAACTTTCATTTCGGGGATAGAAGGAAAGTAATAGACTAATGTAGAGTCATAAAGACCAATTACAGAGCTGGACATATCAGATAAATTATTTTTCTCGCGATTCATTTATTAGAAGTTATGTGCAATGCCGCAAATTTTGAGAATATAATGAACGGCCCTTGACAGATTGTATATAGAGATATAAAGTATAGGGCATAGAGAAAAAATGAATATAGAAAAAATAACATATGAATATTACTCAAAAATACTAGGTGTAGAAATAAACAAAGAAAAGACAGGAACTCATTTTGTTCATAATCCAGAAAGAGATAAAACTATGAAGGGTTATTCACAGCCAATAGATGTTTATGTTTTTGTCTCGGATGAATTTACAATAGTATCTTACGGCAATAAAGCAAAGACAGTAATTGAGGAAATGTTAAACAAATTGGAAGCAGGGAGCCTTGATACATTAGATTTACTATTGAAAAATACATTCACAAGGAAAATTAATAAGTCAATAAAATATATTTACAGAAACAAAAAAATTAGCGCTCTTGAAACTGTAATATTAAAACCGGAGCAATATAACATTTTTTTGGAATTTTTTAAAACAAATAATCCGAAAATTCAGGATTATTCCTGGGTAAAAGATTATTTCATTGAATTATCTTCAAAGAACTATTGCCATGGTATTATTATAGACAATAAATTAGTTTGTGCCACTGATGCTCCAAATATGCCATTTATGGAGGGCATAGTACAGGAAATTGGGATAAACACAATTGAAGGTTATCGAGGAAGAGGCTATGCACAGTCTGTTTGTGTTTCATTAATAAATAAATTATTGCTTAATAAAATTTGCCCACTATGGTCTGCTGCAGAAAGTAACATAGCATCGGATCGCCTAGCTAAAAGTATTGGATTTGAAAGATTAAGTGAGGTATTATCATTTAGCATTTTTGATTAATTGGGGTACATATTATGATTATTGGTCTTGCCACAGCAAAGTTTATTAATAAAAAAGTTTATTTAAATCTTGAGGAGTGTTTTTCCTTTATAGAAAAGGCCAGAAAACAAAATGTTGACCTTCTTCTATTTGGAGAAGCATTTTTACAAGGATTTGATTCATTTACATGGAATCCAAAAGAAGACCTGCTAATGGGAATAGAAAGAAATTCAGATGTACTAGTACGAATTCGCAATTATTGCAAGGAAAAAAATATTGCCATTGGAATAGGTTATATAGAACGGGAATATATTAAACTTTATTGCAGTTATTTGATTATAGATAAAAAAGGTAATGATTTAGTAAATTACCGAAGAATTAGCAGAGGATGGCGTATAAAAAATTCTGACAATGAAGTTTATAAAGAAGGAAATGGCTTTTATGTTTTTGATTTTTTTGGATACAAAATGACAGTTGCCCTTTGTGGTGATTTTTGGGAAGATGAGATAATTGAAAAAATGCCAAAAAATGTAGAGACAGTTTTATGGCCTGTGTATGTACAATGGAATAAAGAGCAGTGGGAAAATATTCAATTAAATGAATATATTGAACGTTCAAAATTATATTGTAAAAACATATTTTATGTTAATTCAAATTGCAATGACCAAAAATATTTAGCATTTGGCGGTGCATTTGCAGTAATAAATAATAAGCTTGTTGCCTCAATGGATATGGAAAAAGAGGGTATTCTGGTAATAAATTATTAAAGCATTATTGAGAAAAGCGGCACCGCATATAACAGGATTGTATATGTACGCCCGCTTGAAGCGGGCTAGGCTCCGAAAAACCCCAGTCGGCTCAAGCGCCTTTGTGGGGTTTTCTCTACGCCACATTCCAGCCCACCGCAAACCTACGGTTTGCTTTATTAGGTGGGCTGGAACGTCATATACAACCAGAACGTCATGTGCCATTTGCCTAAATTGTTTTAAAGGTACTTGACAAAAAATATAAAAATTACTATATATAAGGAAACAATTCTAAAACGAAGGGAAAAATTGTGATTTATAATGCAAAAAACGGAAATATTAAAATTGGAAACTCTGATATGGATTATATCTCCTTTGGTAAAGGAGATAAGAACCTGATTTTAATTCCGGGATTAGGAGATGGCTTAAAGACTGTTAAAGGTACAGCCTTGGCAATAGCAATTATGTATAAATGTTTTATTAAAAAATATAAAGTTTTTGTTTTAAGCCGGAAAAATGATCTGGAAGAATGTTATTCTACAAGAGATATGGCCAGGGATTATAAAACGGCATTAGAAATATTAGGAATTTTACAGGCTGATGTTATTGGTATATCCCAAGGTGGAATGATTGCCCAGTATCTTGCTATTGATTATCCGAAATTAGTTAATAAACTTGTCTTAGTAGTTACTCTATCTAGGCAAAATGAAACAGTAAAAAATGTTATTAATAGTTGGCTGAAATTAGCTGAATTAAATGACTATAAAAACATATTTATTGACACTACAGAAAAATCGTATACAGAAAGCCGTTTAAAAAAATATAGACCGATTTATCCATTGCTATGTAAAATATCAAAACCAAAAAATTTACAACGATTTATAATACAAGCAAAATCCTGTATTAGTCATAATTCTTATGATGAATTAGAAAAAATAAAGTGTCCTACAATGGTTATAGGCGTTGACGATGATAAAATAGTTGGTATAAAAACATCAGAAGAACTTTCTAAAAAGATAAAAGATAGTAAATTGGTTATATACAATGGATTTAGTCATGGGGTTTACGAGGAAGTAAAAGATTTTAATAAACAAATTCTAGATTATTTATCTCTTTAAAAATTAAGTTAAAAGAATAATCATTGGAGTATAAAAAGATGAAACGGACGATAATAAAAATTAATGAAAATCTTTGTAATGGGTGTGGTTTTTGTGTAGAAGGCTGCCATGAAGGGGCATTACAGTTAATTGACGGAAAAGCACGGGTAATAAATGAAATGTTTTGTGATGGATTGGGGGCTTGTATCGGTGAATGTCCTATGGGGGCAATAGAATTCGAGGAAAAAGAAGCCCAACCTTATAATGAATATGCCGTAATGGAAAAATTATCGTCAAAAGGTGAAGAAACAATTAAAGCTCATTTAATCCATTTGAAGGAACATAATGAAATGGAATATCATAATCAAGGTTTACAATATTTAAAAGAACATAATATAAATATTGACTTAGGTGATAATATAACATCTCAATTATCGCAATGGCCAATTCAATTACATTTAATTAATCCGCAAGCATCATATTTTAATAACGCGGATGTTATTCTTTCTGCAGATTGTTCTGCCTATACATTTGGAAGTTTTCATAACCGATTTCTTAAAAATCATTCTCTTGCCATTGCTTGTCCTAAATTGGACGCAAAAAAAGAAAATTATATAGAAAAAATAATATCAATGATAGATATATCCAATATCAATACACTTACAATTATTATAATGGAAGTTCCCTGCTGTGGAGGATTATTACAATTGGCAAAAAAGGCAGTTGATGAGGCAAGTCGTAAAATTCCTATAAAAAATATTATAATTGGAATAAAAGGAAACATATTAAAAGAGGAATGGATATAAAATATGGAAAAACATTTTTGTACCTGCGGGCAAATTAAATGCCAGAAACACCCTAACAATCATAGTAAGGGCTGTGACCCTTGCATTCAGAAAAATTTAGAACTTGGGGAAATTCCTGCTTGCTTTTGGCTTAACATTTCTAATGTTATTGGTAAAACAGATTATAGTGTTGAGAATTTTACTAAATTTTATTTAGATCATAAAAATAAAATGTAATAATTTTATAAATATAAGATATGATAAATATATAAATGGAAGGTTTTTATGGGAAATTGTGAATTATTGAATTCATTGAAAAATCAGTTTTTTGTATCTTATTCTATGTTGGAAAAAATTATTGATACTTGTCCTGATGAATTATGGAATAAAAAAGTATCGGGCTTTATTTTTTGGCAACAGTTGTTTCACACATTGGCTGTAGAACAATATTATTTAAACGGTGGAAAAACAGAATTTCTGGAAGTTGAGCCATTTAAAGGAAAAGAATTTTATCCACATAGAATGGAAAAAGATCCGGAAAATATATTATCAAAAGATGTTCTGAAAAAATTTTTCAATGAAACAAAGGAAATTGCAGAAATTTTCTTTAATGGTAAAGACGATAATTGGCTAAAATTACCGTCAAAAATATACAATAAAGTAACAAACCATGAAGCTATTCTTACACAAATAAGGCATATAATGTATCATGTAGGACATAGTGAGGCAATATTCAGAAAAAATGAGATAGATGTTGGGGAATATTTGAACTAGTAATAAAATATGTGATAAAAGCAAGAAAACCTTCACATAACAAACAGTATATGTCCCGTCGCCATCACACCCCAATCGCGCCTAAAATAAATCGCTTTAATTCAGCAAATTCTCTGGACACAGAAAAATCCGCATCCCGCGGCCGGCGCGGCTGCACTTCAACCCTTTGGGTTATCCTGCCTGGCTTTCCGTTAAGTATGTAAACAACATCAGAAAGAGAAAGGGCTTCGTCAACATCATGGGTGATAAACAGTGTGGAAATTTTCATTCGCTCTGCAATTTCCGCATACCACGACTGCATCTTACGCCGCGTAAGCGCGTCCAGCGAAGAAAACGGCTCGTCAAGTAAAATGACAGGATTGTGCTGCATGCAGGTTCGAAGCAAGGCGGCGCGCTGCCTCATGCCGCCGGAAAGTTCGCAGGGGTATTTTTTTTCATAACCGGAAAGCCCGAATGTTGGGAAAAATTCGGCCGTCTTTTCACGCGCGGTTTTTTTCTTTTCTCCTCGGATTAATAATGGAAGAATTACATTGTCAAGGACAGTGCGGTATTCAAGCAGAAGATCTTTTTGCAGCATATAACTGACTTTTCCGCAAATGCCCGTTATATCTTCCCCATCCAGAAACACACGACCGGTGTCGGGAGAAGTCAAGCCTTCAACACCTGAAAGTACATTAAAGAGAGTAGTCTTCCCAACACCGGACGGCCCAAGTAGCGAAATAAACCCGCCCGCCGGAAGTTCAAGACTGACACCCTCAACCACCGGCTCGCTGTTATAATATTTTGTTATACCTTCGCAATGAAAGAATGTTTTAAGTTCTCTTTCCATAAAAATTTTCCTATTATTATTTCACACAAAGGCACATCGAACCTTCGGTTCGCGACACAAAGCCGTTATTCGATATTTTTTCTTATAATTCAAGAAATATATATCAAATTTACACTATTCATATTGATTAAAATTAAGTTTTCAAACAATAACTTTGTGTCCTTTGTGAACCTTTGTGCCTCTGTGTGAAAAAAAACACAGAATATTCTCCAACAAAAAGTGTTAAAAATTTACTACGGTAAATATTCATTGGTAAATCCGCCGGAGCCGATGTTTACTTCCAGCAATCCCTTTTGATACATCCAGCGGTAAAAACCGCCCCAGCGCTGCGAATCAATTTCTCCCCAGCGTCTTGCATCGCCCTGATAGCGGGTTCGAAGGTATTCCTGGCTTGCGAGAACCAAAGTGCGATCCAGTTCCGGCGCGTGCTTTAAAAGAATTTCTGCAGCTTCTCCCGGGTTTTCGATTGCAAACCTGTAACCTCGGCTTACAGCGGCAAGGAATTTTCTTGCAGTTTCGGGGTTAGCAGCAATCCATGCGTTATTCGCAACAATCACAGGAGTGTAAAAATCCAGCGTACTGTCAATTGTTCCAAGATCCATGTAATTAATTTCAACTCCGTTTATTTCGGCATTGATCCCGTCCCATGCATAGTAAATCCATATTGCGTCAACATCCGTTTGCAGGGCGGAAAAAGCATCTGTCGCAAAATTGGGGATCATGACAACTTGGTTGAAATTTCCTCCGTCATTTTCTACAATATGCCGCACAACTTCAGTTACAAGGGGAGTTTCCCATGAGGCAAACCTTCTGCCTGCAAGATCAGCCGGTCTTTCAATACCGCTGTTTCTAAGCGACATAATCCCCGAAGTGTTGTGGCTGATGATCGCGGCAACGGCGGTTACAGGAAGCGCATCGCGGTCTCTTGCAATTGCAGGCCCCATCGACTCCTGAAAACTTATGCCGAACTCGGCTCTGCCCGAAGCTACAAGAACAAGGGCTTCATCTTCCGGCGGCTGGGTAATTGTTACGCGCAACCCTTCTTCTTCAAACCAACCGTTTTCCAGCGCGACAAACAGCCCTGTGTGGTTTGTGTTCGGCGTCCAGTCAAGCAGTACACGGATAGTTCCCGCGTCATTTCTACAGCCTGTAATAATCGCCATCGCGATTATTACAAGCGCCGCAACTTTTCTAAAGTTTTTTTTCATTTTTCATCTCCCACGGCATTGCCGCTTTTTGAATTATTGTTACAAGTTTTATTAATAATAAACTAAGTGCAGAAACCAAAAGGATCACCGCAAACATTCTGTCAAACGAGTATGAACGCCTCACGCGGATCATGTAAACGCCCAGCCCTGCATCCCCTCCGAGCCACTCTGCAATCACCGCTCCGATTATCGAATAAGACGCCGCGATTTTTAACCCCGAAAAAAATGCGCCAAGCGCCTGCGGTATTTTCACATAACGGTACAACTGCCATTTTTTCGCGCCCATTGACTGAAGCAGGCGCAGGGTATCATTGTCTGCAGAGGCAAAAGCGCCAAGAAGCCCGATCGTTACGGGAAAAAAACAGGTAAGAAAAACAAGTGTAATTTTCGGCGCAAGACCATAGCCCATCCAAAGGATCAAAAGCGGAGCAATGGCAATTACAGGCATCGTCTGGGTTAAAAGTAAAAGCGGTGTAACAGATTTTTTGATAAAACTGTTTGCATCCATTATAACGGCAAGCACAAATGCCGCCGCAACGGCAATCGAAAGCCCGGCAAATGCAGACATCAATGTATAAACAAGATGCCCCATAAGCAGTTGAAAATCCGCGATAAATGCCGAAACCACACGAAGCGGGCTTGGCAGCATATACGGCGGAATAATTCCGCTCATGCTCAAAAGCTGCCAGGCCAAAAGCACAGTGGCAATCGGGATAAACGGCAGCCAGTTGTGCCGGTTTTTTTTCATAAATTCTCCAATAAAAAAAGCCCTCACGGATATTCCGCGAAGGCTTCGTTTAATTCGATTTAAACATTTCCCTCCGCCGGTATTATCCGGATCAGGTACGGCGCCTGTCGAACGCCAAGGGTTCCGGGCTTTTGCTCATTAATGAGCCGCCCAATCTCAGCCGGATAATCCAGCACCCCGATTTAATACTACTCTAACCTTTTTTTTCATAAGTGTAAATATGTTTATAAAAGTATTTTTTATGAAACGGCAATTTCCCTTGACACAGCTGTATTTTCCCGATAACCTGAATTTAACATAATTCCAAGGGAGGAAAAATGAAAAAAATCAGTATTATCATTCTTGCCATTATGGTGTTAATGGCATTTGGCAGTTGTTCAAGAGGGCAGCAGTCCGGGCAGACAGTGGAAACCTTTGAACTTGCGTTGATAACCGATGTCGGAACTATTGACGACAAATCGTTCAATCAGGGTTCATGGGAGGGATTATTTCAATATGCAGAAGAGCATAACATCTCTCGCAATTACTATCAGCCTGCAGGTGTTGGCGATGATGCCTATCTTGCTGCAATTGATTTGGCTGTCCGCGGCGGCGCCAGAGTTATAGTAACTCCCGGCTTCCTTTTTGAACCTGCTATTTTTATAGCGCAGGATCGCTATCCCAATGTTAGTTTTATTCTGATTGACGGCGAGCCGAACAACGGCGACTGGAGCGCAGGAGCCCCAACTTATAGAACAAACAGAAATGCAGTCGGCGTTCTTTATGCTGAAGATCAGGCGGGATTCCTTGCAGGATATGCGGCTGTTAAAGACGGCTACAGGCGGCTCGGGTTCATGGGCGGAATGGCTGTTCCTGCCGTTGTCCGCTTCGGCTACGGATTTGTTCAGGGCGCAGAATACGCAGCACAGGAACTCGGTCTTGCACCCGGTTCAATTACAATTAACTACCATTATACAGGCAATTTTATAGCAACACCGGAAAATCAGACAATGGCTGCTTCCTGGTATAACGCCGGCGTAGAAGTAATTTTTGCCTGCGGCGGCGCGGTTGGCAACTCAGTTATGGCGGCGGCGGAACAAGCCGGAGGGGCTGTAATCGGCGTAGACATTGATCAGGCCGATGAATCCCGGACAGTTATCACTTCATCAATGAAAGGTCTTCAGGCTTCGGTATACGCTTGTATTAGGGATTTTTACGCAAACAGATTCCCGGGCGGACAAACCATTGTTATGGATGCAAGGAATCTGGGCGTAGGCCTTCCGATGACGACTTCCAGATTCAGAACATTCAGTCAGGCTGATTACAATGCAATCTTCCAGACGCTCGTCAGCGGATCCATTCCAAGAATGTTAGATGATCCCAATGCCGGCGGAAGCCCTGTTGGTGTGGTTCCTGTAACCATTACAAGCATTACAGAAGTAAGATAACAGGAAGGCATGGATTACCTTGTTGAAATGACCGGGATTACGAAAGTATTTCCCGGCATCGTAGCAAACGATGATGTTACGCTTCAGCTGAAAAAAGGAGAAATCCATGCCCTGTTAGGTGAAAATGGAGCGGGTAAATCCACCCTTATGAGCATCCTTTTCGGTCTTTATCAGGCCGAAAAGGGCGCTGTCAAAAAAAACGGAGAAACCGTCCGTATCTTTGGACCTAATGATGCAAGAAAACTTGGGATCGGAATGGTTCATCAGCACTTCAAACTTGTACACAATTTTACAGTATTAGAAAATATTATACTTGGCGTAGAAACCGTAAAGTTCGGCATGTTAAAACTTGACAATGCCCGAAGCCAGATACTCCAGTTATCAGAACACTACAAATTAAAAATTGATCCCGATGCGCTCATTTCCGACATTACAGTTGGAATGCAGCAGCGTGTCGAAATCTTAAAAATGCTTTACCGTGAAAATGAAATTTTGATCTTCGACGAACCTACCGCAGTGCTTACTCCGCAGGAAATCGAAGAGTTAATGCATATAATGAAAGGCCTTGTAAAAGAAGGCAAGTCGATCCTTTTTATAACTCATAAACTTGATGAAATCAAAGCTGTGGCGGATCGATGTACAGTCCTTCGAAAAGGCAAATGTATAGGCACTGTCGATGTCGCATCTGTCTCTAAAGAACAATTATCCGAAATGATGGTAGGCCGCAAGGTAAATCTTTCTGTCGAAAAAAAAGACCAAAACCCCGGCGATGTCGTCTTAAAAGTTGAAAATCTTACCGTTAAAAGCAAGGCTCACGACAAAGCGCTTGTAAACAATGCCGCTTTTGAGGTGCGTTCCGGCGAAATTGTCTGTATTGCAGGAATTGACGGAAACGGCCAGCAGGAACTTGTTCTTGCCCTTGCAGGAATGCTGCCAATTGATTCAGGACAGGTATTTCTTGAAGGAAGGGATATTTCGCATGACGATGTCCGTTCAAGAAGCATTGCCCATATCCCTGAAGACAGGCACAAGCACGGGCTTGTTCTTGATTATAATCTTGCCTTCAATCTAATCCTGCAAAATTATTTTTCGCAGCAGTTCCAAAAGAGGGGCTTTTTAAAGTTTGACGAAATTTATAAATACGCAGATGAATTAATAGGAAAATTTGATATCCGAAGCGGCAAGGGAGCGCAGACTGTAACACGAAGTATGTCAGGCGGAAATCAGCAAAAAGCAATTGTCGCCCGCGAAATTACAAGAGATTCTAATTTGCTTATTGCGGTTCAGCCGACAAGGGGACTTGATGTAGGCGCTTGTGAATATATACACAAACAGCTTGTTTTAGAACGTGACAAGGGCAGGGCAGTGCTGCTTGTCTCTTTGGAACTTGATGAAGTAATGGATGTAAGCGACAGAATCCTTGTTATGTTTGAAGGAAATATTGTCGCCGATGTTAAACCAAAAGATGTTACCTTTCAGGAACTCGGTCTTTATATGGCAGGCGTTAAAAAAACCGCAGAAAAGGAGAGCGCATGAAACTAAAATTAACTGATTCCACGACAAATGCCCTTTCTTCAATTACTGCTGTTTTAGTCGGTCTTTTAGTAGGTTTTGTTATTCTGCTTATCAGCAATGCTGCGCAGGCTCTTTTAGGATTTGGAGCGATCCTTTTCAGCGGTTTATCCAACCTTTATCAAATTGGACAAGTTTTATATTTTGCAATCCCTGTTATTATGACAGGGCTTTCTGTCGGCTTTTCCAGCAGGACAGGGCTTTTTAACATAGGGGCAGCAGGTCAGTTAATAATCGGCGCTTATGCGGCGGTTTTTGTCGGCGTTAGGTGCACTTTCCTTCCGGGGCATCTGCATTGGATCGCAGCGCTTCTTGCAGCTCTTGCCGCAGGTGCATTGTGGGGTGCAATTCCCGGTTTGTTCAAGGCTTTTTTTAATGTGAACGAAGTTATCGCCTGTATAATGATGAATTATATCGGAATGTATTTAGTTAATTTCCTTATTACAAGAACAATTTATAATTCGCTTCGCAATGAGTCCATGCGTGTATTAAGCACTGCTAATCTTCCAAGAATGGGAATGGATCAGGTGTTCAGGGATGGTTTTATAATATCAAGTGTGAATTCAGGCATCGTTATTGCAATTATTTTTGCCGTATTGATGTTTATCATCCTTGAAAAAACTTCCTTTGGTTATGAATTAAAAGCATGCGGTTACAACCGCGAAGCCGCCCGTTATGCGGGAATAAACGAAAAACGAAACATCGTTCTTAGTATGGCAATTTCGGGAGCCCTTGCAGGTCTTGGCGGCGCTCTTATTTATCTTGCGGATGTAGGAAGGGGAATTACTGTTGTAGATATGCTTGCAATGGAAGGTTTTAACGGAATCCCTGTCGCTCTTTTAGGGCTCAACAATCCGATTGGCATTATTTTTTCCGGCATATTTGTCGCATACCTTAATGTTGGCGGCTTTAACATGCAATTGTATAACTTTGTCCCGCAGGTTATCGAAATTATTATCGCCGTGATTATATACTTCAGCGCCTTCGCTCTTCTTGTAAGAGGATTTATTAATTCCTTACGAAAGAGAAAGGAAGGTGAATTGTGAGTACTGTTTATTTTCTTGTTCAGCAGACAATGTTCTTTTCCATTCCTCTTTTAATTGTCGCTCTTGGCGGGATGTTTTCCGAACGTTCCGGCGTTATAAATATAGCGCTTGAAGGCATTATGACAATGGGCGCGTTCGCCGGCATTTTGTTTATCAACATCGTTCAGCCGTTTATTCCGGGTCAGCCTGTTCTTTTAATGGCAATACTTGTTTCCATGATAACAGGCGTTGTCGTCTCTTTCTTTCATGCTTATGCTTCAATCAATTTAAAAGCGGATCAAATTATAAGCGGCACGGCAATCAATATGCTTGCACCCGCAACTGCAATTTACATTGGGCGTATGATCCGTACAGTACAGCAGATTCCCTTTGTAAACCAATTCCGTATTGCAAAAGTCCCGCTGTTAGGCGACATTCCGATTTTAGGGCCGTTGTTTTTTACCAACACATACATAACAACATATCTTGGGTTTCTTATCCTGATCGTAAGCGCCGCAGTGCTTTACAAAACCCGCTTTGGGCTGCGTCTGCGTTCCTGCGGCGAACATCCTCAGGCGGCGGATTCCGCGGGTGTCAATGTTTATGCGATGCGTTACTCGGGGGTGTTGATCTCAGGCGCGCTTGCAGGTCTTGGCGGTCTTGTGTTTGTAATTCCCACATCAACGCAATTTAACGCCGAAGTTGCAGGCTACGGCTTTTTAGCTCTTGCAGTATTGATTTTCGGCCAGTGGAGACCCGGGCGTATTTTAGCCGCCGCGTTTTTCTTCGGTCTTATGAAGGCAATTTCGTCAGCGTCTTCGGGCATTCCGTTTCTTGCGGCTATTGCGCTTCCAAATGTTATATACAAGATGATTCCGTTTATTACCACGTTGATAGTTCTTGCATTCACTTCCAAAAAATCTCAAGCGCCAAGAGCCGGCGGTATTCCTTACGATAAAGGACGAAGATAATGGAAAAGCAATATCATATTGGCTTTGACGACAGTCATGGCGCCCGTTATGCGATACTCCCGGGAGACCCCGGACGTGTGGAAAAAATCGCTATGCACCTTGAAAACCCGCGCTTTTTCTGCCAGAACCGCGAATATACAACATGGCTTGGCGAACTTTCGGGAGAGACCGTTATGGTAATCTCAACCGGAATGGGCGGTCCATCTACTGCAATCGGCATCGAAGAGTTATTCGCAACAGGCGTAAAAAACTTTATCCGTGTAGGCACCTGCGGGGGAATGGCAATTCCCGTCACAGGCGGTGACATCGTAATCGCAACAGGCGCAATTCGCATGGAAGGAACCACACGCGAATATGTCCCAATCGAATTCCCCGCCGTCGCAAATCTTGACATAACAAACGCCCTTGTACAGGCTGCAAAAAACCTGAACTACGAGTGGCACGTCGGAGTAGTGCAGTGCAAAGATTCCTTTTACGGCCAGCACAGCCCCGATCGTATGCCCTCAGGCTACGAACTAAAAGACAAATGGGAAGCATGGATAAAAGCCGGCTGCCTCGCCTCAGAAATGGAAAGCGCAGCCCTCTACATCGTGTGCCAGATACTCGGCGCAAAAGCCGGCTGCGTACTTAACGTAGTGTGGAATCAGGAACGCGAAAAAGCAGGGCTGCCCAATCCCCGCTGCCACGACACCGAACCGGGAATCAAAACAGCAGTGGAAGCGGTGCGGATATTGATTGAACAGTCGAAGTAAAACCTTGCCAAATCAGGAAGTAAAACAACGCCAAACTCGGAAGTAAAATAACGCCAAATACGGAAGTAAAATAACGCCAAACTCGGAAGTAAAACAACGCCAAACTCGGAAGTAAAACATTGACAAATTCAGAAGTAAAATAGTGCCAAACTCGGAAGTAAAACCTTGACAAATTCGGAAGTTTGGGTTAAACTTAGGAAAGTGATGAAAAATAAGTCCTATTTTATACGAATTTCAGATAAAGTCCTCGAAAAAGCCCTTAAAGTGTCAGGGGCGGTGCTAATCGAAGGACCAAAATGGTGCGGTAAAAGCAGAACTGCCGAAGAAAAGGCAGCCAGTGTTCTATATATGCAAGACCCGGATCAAATCGGCTCTTATCTAAAAACCGCTGACACAAAGCCATCCCTGTTGCTTCAAGGGGAAGTTCCCCGATTAATCGACGAATGGCAGGCGGCTCCTGTTCTGTGGGATGCTGTCCGTTTTGCGGTTGACCGGCGGGGAAAAAGCGGGCAGTTCATTCTGACAGGTTCTGCGGTTCCAACCGATAATGTTGTCCGCCATACCGGAACCGGGCGTATCTGCCGAATGTTAATGCGCCCAATGTCATTGTTTGAATCGCTTGAATCCAATGGCTCTGTATCTTTAAAAAACCTGTTCGACGGTAAAACCAACGGCGAGTGTGTTTCCGCTTTAAGTATCGAAAAGCTCAGCTTTGTGCTGACTCGCGGAGGCTGGCCTGCTTCGGTTTGTGATGAAGACGAATCTGCCGCAATTCAACGGGTTTACGATTATGTCGATGCAGTTATTAATATTGATGTTTCCCGCGTTGATGAAATAGAAAAAAATCCGGCACGGGTTCGCGCTCTTATGCACTCGCTTGCAAGAAATATTTCTACAACTGCTGCTATCACTACTGTTTGCGCGGATATTGCAGGGGACGAAAAATCGATCTCCGAAAAAACCGTATCAAGCTATCTGAATGCTTTAAGGCGAATTTTTGTAGTGGAAGATTTACCTGCGTGGAGTCCTGCTCTGCGTTCAAAAACAACTATTCGCACATCATCTAAACGCCACTTTACAGACCCGTCGATTGCTACGGCCGTTCTGCGGGCTTCTCCGCAGGATCTTCTAAAGGATTTTAATTCGTTTGGATTGTTATTCGAATCTCTTTGTATTCGCGATCTTCGCGTTTATGCCCACGCCAATGACGGAGAAGTTTTCCATTACCGCGATAAAAGTGATTTAGAAGCAGATGCGATTGTACATTTAAAAGACGGTCGCTGGGGCGCAGTAGAGGTTAAAATGGGCGCAAAAGAAATCGAAGAAGCTGCAAAAAATCTAATAGCCTTACGCGAAAAAATAAACACCGCAAAAATGCGCGAGCCTTCCTTTTTAGCTGTAATAACCTGCACCGAATTTG
>Ga0099364_10004386_pt1 | contig 21401 bp, 13 predicted proteins | sample TergutTh196P3_FD_73070 | JGI IMG/M metagenome (GOLD analysis project Ga0099364, IMG submission 73070) | Microcerotermes parvus P3 segment gut microbial communities from Pointe-Noire, Republic of the Congo - Th196 P3 | ecosystem: Host-associated > Arthropoda: Insects > Digestive system > Gut ... | reverse complement strand
GGCGGAGTTCATCGGGGAGAGCAATATAATCAGCGGCATTATGCACCGCGATTACTCAGCCGAGTTCAGCGGACGGCATTTTAAGTGCGTTGATAAAGGTTTTGCCGAAATGGAGCCGGTGGATGTAGTGATCCGCCCCGAAGATATAATAATCGAGAGCCCCTCCGATGAAAACATACAGGGAACAGTCGAAAGCGTGATTTTCAAGGGGGTGCATTATGAGATGATACTCGATTCCGGCGGCACAAAATGGACAGTACACTCAACGGTCGCACTGAACCCCGGCGAGGTTGCCGGAATGAATGTGTGGCCGGAGAATATACACATTATGAAAAAGAGCGAAGAGAAAAAAGAAAGGGAAAAAGATGATATTTAAATCAAAAATTCCCGCGATGCCTTATGCGGTCTGGGTCGCGGTATTTACGGCGGTTCCCCTGTTTCTTATCGCTTATTTTGCATTTACTGACAGAAGCGGGGATTTTACTTTAATAAATATTTCTTCCGCAGCACGGTTCGCTCCCGTATTTTTACGCAGCGTGCTGCTCGCTGTGATCGCTTCGGCGGTATGTTTGTTTCTTGCTTATCCTTTGGCTTTTATAATGTCACGGCTGGCGCCGGGTTATCAGCGGCTTGTTATGATGCTCATAATGCTGCCTATGTGGATGAATTATCTGCTGAGAACCTATGCATGGATGGCTCTGCTCGAAAACAACGGTCTTATAAACAGGGTTTTTGCAGTGTTCGGTCTCGGTCCTTTCCAGATGATCAATACCGACGGTGCGATTGTGCTCGGTATGATATACAACTATCTGCCTTTTATGATACTTCCCCTGTATGCTGTTATGGTAAAAATCGACAATTCGCTGATCGAGGCGGCGCAGGACCTCGGCGCGGGATTCGCCGGAGTTTTTATTAAAATCATTTTACCACTGTCAAAACCCGGTATATTGACCGGTATCACCATGGTGTTCACCCCATCTGTGAGTACATTTATTATCTCGCGTATGCTGGGGGGAGGGCTGAACCTGCTTGTGGGCGACCTTATCGAGCTTCAGTTTCTCGGTAATGCGTATAATCCGCAGCTCGGCAGCGCGATCTCGTTTATTCTTATGATATTCATACTGCTGAGCATCGCTCTTTTAAACCAGTTTGATACAGACGAAACGGAGGGCATGATCACATGAAAAAAACAGGCAGAATATTTTCTTCCGTTTATGCCGGTCTGATATTTTTGTTTTTATACACGCCGATTTTTATCCTTGTGATATTTTCATTCAACGCCTCGCGCAGCCGCGCGGTATGGGCGGGGTTCACATTTGACTGGTACATTAAACTTTTCGGCAATGATTTCCTTATAGCCGCTTTGAGAAACACGCTGGTTCTGGCATTTGTATCTTCGGCGGCCGCGGCGCTTATCGGCACAACGGCGGCTCTCGGTATTTTTGCTATGAAAAAAACAGGCAAAACAATATTGTTGAATCTGACATATCTGCCTATTTTCAATCCCGAAATAGTGACCGGAGTATCGTTTATGCTGCTGTTCGCTTTTTTGAATATGAAACTCGGATTCTTAACGCTTCTTATCGCGCATATTTCGTTCAGTATACCGTATGTCATACTGAATGTTATGCCGAAACTGCGGCAGCTCGATATATACCAGTATGAAGCGGCGCTCGATTTGGGCTGCAACTCTTATCAGGCGTTTTTCAAAGTTGTTATACCGGAGATATTCCCGGGTATTTTAAGCGGTTTCCTGATGGCGTTCACCTATTCTATCGATGATTTTGTAATCAGTTATTTTACCACGGGACCCGAGATGCAGACGCTCCCTGTCGCGATATTTTCGATGATACGGCGGCAGGTGAGCCCGGAGATCAACGCGCTGTCCGCTATCATGTTCCTTGTGGTGCTTATTTTGCTTATTTTAATGAACATAAAAGATATACGCGGTTCTAAAAAAAGAGAATTAAAATATTTTGAACAAAGAAAGGGAAAAAATCTATGAAACTTATTGCGAAAATTTTACTCGCAGCGGTGCTTGCCGCCGCATTGGTGCCGGCGTTTTACGGCTGCACGGACAGCAGGGAATCGATCAATGTGTTTAACTGGGGCGAATATATTGATCCCGATGTGATCAAAACGTTCGAATCCGAAACCGGTATGAGGGTCAATTACACCACCTATGCCACAAATGAGGAGCTCTATGCCAAACTCACAAGCGGCGGGGCGAATTATGACGTTGTGATCCCGTCGGACTATATGCTGAGCCGGTTTATCTCCGAGGGTATGCTCGAAAAATTGAATTTTGACAATATACCGAATTTCAGCTATATAACCAAAGAATACCAAAACCCCGTTTATGACCCCCAAAACGAATATTCCGTGCCGTATATGTGGGGTACGGTGGTGCTGATATACAACACAAAATATGTACCGGAGCCGGACAGCTGGGATATTCTTTGGGATGAACAGTATAAAGGTCAAATTATCATGTTTGACAATTCGAGGGACGCTTTCGGCATATCCCTTTTGCGGCTCGGATATTCGGTCAATACAACAAATGCAGCCGAGCTTGAGCACGCCGCCGCCGAACTCTCAAAACAGCGCGAGCTTGTACAGGGATATTATATGGATGAGATATTCAATAAAATGGGCGGCGAGGAAGCGTGGATCGCGCCCTATTACGCGGGCGACGCGCTGACAATGATGGAGGATAACCCCGATGTCGCCGCGGTGTTCCCCAAAGAGGGCACCAACCGTTTTGTTGACGCCGTATGTATACCCAAAGGGGCGCAGAACAAAGAGGGAGCGGAAAAGTTCATCGATTTTCTGATGCGTCCCGATATCGCCGCCCAAAACAGCGAATATATCGGCTACGCCACACCTAACGGCAGCGCGTATGAGCTGCTCGGCGATGAAATTACAAGCGATCCTGTGGCTTATCCGAGTGATGAAATACTCGCAAACACAGAAATGTTTATCAATCTGCCCGATGATATAAACCGTCTTAAAGACAGTTTATGGATAGATATACGCGGCGGGCTGTTAAATTAAAAAAAAGCAAAAGGAAGGAGAGCGGAATTTTATGAAAATCAGCAAAAAAATCCTAACGCTCATATTGGTGATTTCAATATTTTCAGCGTTGTTTGCCGCCTGCGGCGGCGAAACAGCCGATCCCGGCGATGCGGAGACGCCGGACACAAACGGGAGCAGCCAAGCTGAAAACGGCGAAGAGCCCGGCGCATCACCGGACAGCGCGGAAGCCGAGCTGCGCGAGACGGTGCTCGGTTTATATTCTTATCCCGACGAAGATTTTAACGGTTATGAGTTTAAAGTGATGATCCGCGGACAGCAGGATGAATGGGACAACCGCGACCTTGTGGCGGAGGAGGAATCCGGGGAGGCGGGAAATGACGCGGTTTTCAGACGCAATGTCGAGCTTGAGGAAGCGCTCGGGGTCACGATAACGGGTATTTGGGTGACTGTGGGCGATCAGCCCGGCGCTCTGCGCAGGGCGGTCAGCGCGGGAGACAACGCTTATGATATGGTTATGATGAATTTTGAGAGTTTATCATCCGCTTCACAGCAGGGACAACTGGTGAATCTCGACAATCTCGCCGGTATAAATCTCGATTTCCCCTGGTGGGACCAGAATCTGCTGCACGAAACCTCTATGGGCAGCCGTAACTTTTTTGCCACAGGGGATATAACCACAATGACAAACGACGGCACCTGGACGATGATGTTCAATAAACAATTGGCGCGCGATTATGATATCCCCGATTTATACGAGATTGTTAAAGCCGGCGAATGGACAGTCGACAAAATGCTTGAGCTCGGCAAACCTTTAAGCGTGGATCTGAACGGAGACGGTGAGATGGATCACACAGACCAATACGCTTTCACCACAACACTCGATTCGGTGCAGGGTCTGTTTTATTCCACAGGCAACAGGATCACCACAAAAGACGCCTCTGACCTGCCTGTGCTCGCTCTTTTCGGCGATAACCTGATGCGCAACCTCGACAAAATATACGAGATTATGCGCGGCGCCGAAGATTTCACGCTGCTCACCGCGGACTGGTCGCGTATCAACCCGTTAACGCACTTGATCGCTCAGGCGGCTTTCGAGGAGAACCGCGCGCTGTTTCTCGCCGAAGTGATGCAGCTGGTTATAAGGCTCAGACAGATGGAAACGGATTTCGGGGTTATCCCGATGCCCAAAGCCTCCGCTGAACAGCCGAATTATCTGACCAATATCCACCAATGGGCTTCTTCCGCCGTCGCCATACCGCAGGGCACCCTCGACGAGGAGCGCTCAGCGTTGATAATCGAAGCGCTGGCTTACGGCGGATTTAAATATATACGTCCCGCTTATTATGATATAGCGCTGCAGACGATGCACGCCCGCGACGAGGAAAGCGCCGCAATGCTCGACATAATCTTGGCGGGGCGCGTGGCGGATTACGGGCGGATCAACGATTTCGGCGGAGTGATGGGAACAATCAACAACAATGTGAACAACCGTAACAACGCGTTCGCTTCGGCTCTCGACAGGCTCGCCGAACGGCTTGACAGGGATATAGAGCGGGCGATAGAAAGGCTCGAAGGGCTGGAATAAAACACCCGCCTCTGCGGAGGCACCCTCTTTACGAAAGAGGGCAAGGAATCCCCCCGTCGCTGCGGCGGCACCCCCCTCTTTAACAAAAGGGGGCAAGGGGATAAAAAGAGGGAACGACTTGCCGTTCCCCCTTTTATTATTTGCTGCTTAATCGATAAATCCGAGAGTTTTTAACAGTCTTATCTGCACCGTTGCGGCCTGCGCTCTGGTTGTGCGTCCTCCCGGGCTGAATACGCCGCCCGGCATACCCTGCATGATCCCGTGATGGTAAACCAGCGCCGCATCCCTTAAGTTGGCGCTCCTCACAGAGCCATGGTCGGTGAAATCCCTTGTGAAGTTTCCGGTCGATACATACGCCAGCCCGTGCAGTCTCAGCGCCGCCGCCAGTATTATCGCCATCTCTTCGCGCGTTATCGGCTGGTTCGGGTTAAAGTTGACCCCCGAGAATCTGTCGTCGCTGAGCAGTCCTGCCGTCATCGCGCGCATGATCGCGTTATGGTGCCAGTCTGTCGGTATAACGTCGCTGTATGTCCTTGTGTCTGCGGCTGCTCCCGGCAATTGCAGGGCGTTCGCCATCATCTGCACAAATTCCGCTCTTGTCACGTTGCGTTCCGGCTGATATAACCCGCCGCCCATACCGCGCACCAAATTTTTGCCCGCCGCTTCTCTGATAAACGGCGTATACCACTGATTGTTCGGCACATCGGAGAAATTCACCGGATTTTGTGCCACTGCGTACATACCGTTGGTGTTGGAGCGCACAATGGCGTACCACTGCCCGTCATGCAGCATTACGGTGTGCGGCACAAACTCGAACTGGTTAGCCGTTCCGTTGTATCTGAATGCTCCCCACTGCCCGTCCGGTCTGACATTGGGCACAAGGGGTATAAGTCTGCTGATTTTATCGGTGAAATTGCTTATTTCGGCGATTCTGCGCCCTGCGCTGCCCTGTGAATCCAGCGTCGAAATTTCAACAACGAACTCTGCCGCCGATCCCATAACCCGCATATCAAACGTATCAGCCGCTTCAAGCAGCGCGGCGTCCCCGCTCTTGTCGGTCATTTTCAAATTGAACATCACATCGCTGATCGAAACGCTGCTGCGGGAAAGTATGCCCTGCATATCGGGTATAAGCGAAGATATATTTACCGGGAACCGGTATATGCCGTAAGATGTTTCCAAATCTATTGTAAAGCCGGGGTTCTTTGTTGTCAGCTCAACCAAATCTTTTCCGGAAACGCTGACCCCCACCGAACCGGACTCCGGCGTGAGCTTGTATGTGTATGAAGCTTTTGATGTGTCGAGATCAGCCGGCAGCGGATCGGTCAGGAATGTATATTTTACAAACACCGGCTGCACCGATATATCCCGGTCAGGCATCGAGAAACTGTTGGCAGCGACAGCTACCGTCGCCGGAGTCGTCTCCCAGCCCGCAAGATAATATCCGGCTACCGGAGCCGCTGTGAGCGTTACCCTTTCGCCTTCAGCCGCTCTTGTACGCGAGGCTGAAACCGTGCCTCCCGCCTGCTGAACCAATGTTATATTAAATGCGCGCACCACTGTTATCTGTATATCTGCGGTATAGTTGCCATCAACCGAAGTCGCCGTTATAACCGCAGTACCTGCGGCAATTCCGGTGATCCTTCCGGTATTTGCGCCAACCGTCGCCACGGTTGTGTTGCTGCTGCTCCATACCACATCGGTATTCGAAGCGTTAACCGGCATAACCGTCGCGATCAGCGTTTCAGACAGCCCCACGTTGATTGTCATGGAACTTCTCGCAAAACTCACGCCCGTAACCGCAAGAGGATCGACCACAACGGTGACATTCGCGCTTATATTGTTGTTTGATCTCGCCGTAATCGTCGCTGTACCCGCTCTGATCCCCGTTATTCTGCCGGTGCTGTCAACTTCAACAATACCCGCATCACTCGTTGTCCAGGTGAGCTCTTTATTTGTGGCGTTATCCGGCCGGATAGCCGCTGTCAGATTGGCTGTGCCGGTCACACCTATGCGCATCCTGTTCGCCGTGAAAGTGATGCCCGCCACCGCCACCGCCGTAACCGTCACATCGCACGTTGCGCTGAACAGTCCGTCGATGGTCGTCGCTGTGATACGTGTTGTGCCGGGCGCCACCGCCCTTACCGCGCCGCCTTGGCTCACCGTTGCGGCGGCGGGGTTGCTCGACTCGAATATGACCTCTTTGATTGTGGCGTTCTGAGGCAGTACCTGATGGGTTATGGTTGTTGTTGTGCCGTCGGGTATGCTTAAAGTGCTGGTAAAGTTCACATCACTGTTGGTGACAACCCTTATGCCGGCGGCGTTGAGCCGCAGTCCCGCAGTCTCATAATGCGCCTGTGCCCTGACGAAGATGTTTATTGTCCTTGTGGCTCTGCGGTTCCTGTCGAACACAACGATGTTGTTTGCACCCCAGTTTATTCTTTCGAAATCATTTGGGTTAGCGCTCGCGTCGGCTAAATTAAAGCCGGATCTGCGCCAGACGACAGTCGTTCCTCTTTGATAATATACAAGCTCGCTCGCCTCAACAATCACCGTGTATAACAAACCCGCTCCTCCGGCTGCCGGCGTGCCTTCGATAACCGCTCCCGCTCTCGCCGCTCCCGTATCGGAGGCTGCCGCTGTGTTGGGCTGCGTTACGCCGTCCACCCATTGGGTCAGCCTTAATCCGGGCGGCAGGGTGCCGCCTATGATCTGCCAGTAAAGCGGCGGGAACACGCCGTTGGTGTCCTCAAAGCCTCTGGTCAAAAGGGTGTTGTTGTATCTTGTGCCGATGGTGGCGTTGGGCAGATGCGCCTGCGGCATTGAACCGCCGGGCAGCTGCGTGGGATCTCCCTGGTTATTGCTCCATTCGTTCGGAAGCAGTATAACCGGGAATGCGGGCTGTGTTAAAATCGTTATGCTGTCGGGATACAAATCTGTCGGATTATTTGTCGCTCTGACGACATAGTTATATTGACCCGCGCGGGTCGGAATTCCCGTGATTCTGCCTGTTGTGCTGCTCAGTGTCAAACCGGGAGGCAGCGAACCGCTTTCTATGCTCCAGGTTATGGGCTGAGCGCCTTCCGCGGTATACTGATGGCTGTAACTCACCCCTACCCAGCCGCTGGGCGCCGGAGGTCCTAAAATGGTCAAACCGACCGATATGATTATCGTAAATTGGCCTTCTGTTTCGCCTATACTGTTCCATGCCCTGATGGTTATCGGGTATGAACCCGCTTGTGTCGGCGTACCCGAAAGAACGCCCGAATTTGAAAGTGTAAGACCCGGAGGCAGTCCGGAAGCCACCCAGCTCAAAATCGGTTCGCCGTCGGCTACAAATGTATGGGTATACACCACTCCCGTTGTACCGGGAGGAGGATTCGGTCTGATATTGCCCGGAGGACCCTCCTCAAACGGAGCGGTAGCGTCTACAATAAATGTGAGCGGCAGGGTCACTCTTATCCCGCCCGCGCCTGTTATTGTGACTATTCCGTGATACTGTCCGGCAGCGAGCCCTGTTTTAGGCACCACAGTAAATGTTCTGAAGTCGCCCGTCGCTATACTCGCCAGCGAATCCACGCTTAAATCGAACGCATTGGCGCCTTCGGTCACAGTCAGCGTAAGCGTCCCTGTCGCAATTTCACCCGTATTGGTCACCATGACGGTGACAGGTGTGCGGGGGCTGTACCCCGGACGCGCCGCAGGGAAAGTTATGCTTATGGGGTCAATCTCAATTTTCGGCTGCACCACTCTCACCGTGGTAGTTGTCGAGAGCGTATTTCCGGCAGAGTTGGTGCCGACCGTTGTTACTCTTAACACAGTCGTGCCTTCCCTTACCGCCGTAACCAAACCGGTATTCGGGTCAACCGTCACACTGTTGCCCGAAACAACGCTCCATACCACATCTTTGTTGGACGCTCCCAGCGGGGGATCCAAATCCGGAGCGACGGATGCGACAAATGTGTATGTGTCGCCTGTGATCATTTCTGTTTTGGAATCTATTATATTTATGCCCGAAACAGGCACATACTGCGAAACGATGATTCTGCGGCTGTCCCATTTGCTGTTGTCCGCCAGCGATGTCGCCACCACGTCAAATCTCATGCCTATGCGCGCTGTCGGTAATACTTCGACTTTACCGCTGCTTTCCACACGGGCGACGCTTACAGGTGTTCCGGCAGGCAGAATAGTTCCGGTTGAAGTGGGGCTTGCCGCAAGCCGGTATTTCAGCACATTAAATTCATAACCCGAATCTTCCGGCATAAGCACCTCATACCATCTTCCCGCAGGCACAGCCGGAGGATCGGTAACGCCCGACATAAGCTCGTTGTATTTTGCCGCGCCGTCTGTCAGCGGAACCGGGGGAACCGCTGAAGTATCGATAAAGTCAAGGCTCCACACTATATTTTGATTCGGGTAATTTGTAGGAAGAATCCGCGCGCGCTGCGTTTCGTTGCCGCGTATACCTATGTTGTGCGGGCTTCTGAGCGGAGGCGCGTATATCTCAACAGATTCAACGGTGGTCGCCGCGTATTGTCTTAAAATAACGACAAGCACCACATTGCCCGACAAAGGTCCGCTTGCGGTGTATGTCAAAGGATTCTGCACCTGCCCCAGCGTTCTGTAGGGCAGCAGGTCATCTTTAAGAAGTTGCGCAAAATCTTCCCACGATAAATCCGTCCATGCAATACGCGAATCTGTCCATTCATACATAGCAGTAGGTGATGCGGTGCGCCATGTATTTCTGACATCATCATAGTTGTACCATAAACCCGTTGCGTTGCCCACCGAGGCCACTGACGGCGGAATTGGCGGAATAGCTGTGGGGCTTCCCGTATCGATGGTTGTGAAGTTAATATCGTCGAGGTTCCATGAGCGCCACCATTCCACCACATAAGCGTCATTCGGGTTCGCCGTGAACACGGCGGAAGCCCGCGCGGGTACAAGCCTTCTGGCAGCGCCAAGGGAAGTGCCGCCCGTAACGGAAATGCTGCCTCTGCTTGTGTCGCGCACACCTTCTTCGTCCGCGACATAATACCGCACATCCGCGTTTCTCGGCCGCGCGAATTTTACAACAATACCTATATCGTCGTCAATGTGTATGGTAAAAGTGTTGCCGACGCTGTCAAAAATACCCGGAGGAACCTTTGTACCCGTCCAGCTGACGTCAATTTCCGGTTCGCCTTCAATCGCTAAGAATGTAAGCTGTTCTCCCTCGCGCACCCTTAACGGATTGATGAGGTGGAGAATTCCGCTTCTATCTTCCACCAACCCGGGAGGCGAATTCTGAGCGAGAGTAAACGGCGAGATCTGATTGTCAAGCAGCGCACCGGTTACTCTTAATGAACCGAGCCGCGAGATTTGGTCGACATAATTTATCGCTATGTTGACATTGTATATATCTTGTATGGTGAGGGTGAACTGCCGCTCCATGAACGGCGGCTGAACCGGGTTCTGGCTTGCGGAACTCGCAGGGTCGGCGTTATGCACCCCGACGGTGACAGGCCACTGCCCGCCCTCGCCTTGAATCAGTTGGTTTATAAACTGTCCGCTGACACGAGTAGGAACCGAAAGTGAAAGCTCCCCGGTGATTTCGTGTATTGAAACTCTGAGATTTATTGTAACGTTAGTGTATTTATTTGTTATCGGAATATCCAAACTGGTGGCAGTAGCTCCTACAGTACCGCTCCAGCCCTCTGTATCGACAAGATACCAGCGGTTGCCCACGCCTGTACCTGCTATGGGAATACTCGCCATCGTTTCTTCAACTCTCCTGACCGGCAGGGTGGCGGTTGTTATCGTGGGCGGTATGCGCTCAAATTCCACTAAAATCATCGTGTTTTCTACCCAGTCGTCAGTCGGATTCAAACGCGGGTCATTTCCGTCAAGCCTTAAGGTATTCGAAGTAACGACTTGGTTGTCCGACCCCATAACCGCTGTCGGGGTTTTTTCAATTACTCCAACCCCTCCGACATTACCCACGGTATTATACAGCACCCAGCGCCGCACCCTATAACCCGCAGCGGGCAGGGCTGTAAAGTCGATATACCTGTTGGTCTGCAGCTGATGGTTCTGCGGCGGCCCGTGGGCGATTCCGGTCTCGGGCGTAAGAAGAATATTGGTTGGTCCCTCCATTGCCCGCAAATGCGAAGTTTCGCCCGTGCCTATTCCAAAACTTATATTTCTGAAACCGTAAACCGTTACATTGATGACCCTTACAAGCCTTAATTCTACAAGGGTTCCGGCATCATTTGTATAAGTGTACGTTGCGAATACCTGAATAGACCATCGGCCCTCATTAGTCGGAATCACCGTAAGCGCGCCGTTATCAAACAACATACCCGGCGGAAGAGACGTCATGGTACCCACTGTACCGACTTCATTTGCCGTATACACAACATTTCCTATAGTGGCGTCAAAACTTGTCCGGAAAGTCCGCGAAACCGTAGCGCCGTTCCTTATTGCTTCAAGAGTAAAATCGTCCGGCGGGGTTGGGTCTACCCACTCAAAAGGCGGCAGAGGGTCCGTAGCGGAAAGAATATTTATTACTGTTGTAGCGGGAGGAAGAGCAACACCTGCAACCGTAGCTCGCAAAGTGACATTTATTGTATCCGGAGTTGTTCCTGATACAATGATACGGGCTACTAAAGCTGAGCCAATCATCGCGCCCCCTGTAATAGTTTCAATTACCTCCAACCGAAGGGGGGGAGTCATTTCCCAATCAAGACCTAACTGAGAAAAATTAACCTCAGAATCAAAACGCAAAGTAACCTGTAATGCACCGTGACCAACTCTTATTTCGTAAAGAGGAGAATCAAACCGTACACTCGTCGGCGTAGCCATCGACGTATACCCGCCGCTGCTGCCTGTGCCTGTGCTTGTCGGCGTACTCGACGCGCTGTAGCCGCCGCTTGACGGCGTTGATGTCGGCGTTGCCGCCGAAGCGGGTGGCGCCGCCGGTATATTCGCGGGTGGTGCCGCGGGCTGTGCGCTGAATGCCGCTTCCGGAACCGCCGTCACGGACGAGCTTTCAAAAGCGAATGCCGCCGCTGCGGTTTCTGCGGTGAAGCTGATTTTCTGCATCGCCGTCGCGGGGCTTGCGGTGCTCTCCGAGCCCCACAGATACACATCCCCGGTAAACCCGGACACATCAAACTCACCCGCCGAGCTTTTAAGCTCAATAGAGCCTCCGCGCATGATATAGGTATATGCCGCATATTCAATAAGCTGCCGCGAACGGCTCACCCGGTTATTCGGAGCGGCGCGCTGGCTGCTCACATTGATCCGGCGCGCGGCGGAAGCCGCGGTATATGTCCCATCGCCGCCGGCAGTCGCGGCGCTGCGTACAAAATACGGTGTACTCACAGGTTTTCCGTCCTCGGGAAGCGGAAGCACGGCTATACCGTTCACACTCCCGTTCCTTCCGGTAAACCTGCCGTAACCGAACTCGTCGAGCCTTCCGTCAGCGCCGATAACGCCGATCTCCAGCCCCTCTTTAACGGAAACGCGAACACCCTGTTCGGTCAGCAGCCATGTACCCGCCGTTTTACCGGTGGTATCGGCTCCGAGCCGGTAATTTATATCGAGAGCTCTCAACGCCGGACGCCGGTTTATCCTTGGGAACGTAACAATAACCGCTCCGCTCGGCACTCTGCGTCTGCCCGCTTCATACCTGTCGGTTAAAGCAAGCGTTGTGTTCTGCGAAAACAAACCGGACAAAACAGCATCGGTAAACGGTCTTGATGCTGTTACGGCGATCCACGATGTACCGCCGTTTATGCTGTATGCCGCGATATTATAACCGCCGGGAACAGTGAGCGTCTCTTTGCTTAAATTTACAGAGTATGCGCTGTTCTCCGCGCCGTCAATTTTTCCTCGGATAATTATATCCGCCGTACTGCCGGTATAATCTATACCCGTCCGGGCGATTGCGGCAGACGCCGCGCTGAATACCGCAGTATTCTTTACTGCTGTTTCAACCGCATCCGCACCCGATGCCGAAGCGCTCAGACCGCCGATGCCGACCGTGAACCCCGACGGCAGCAGCAGCGCCAGTGTAAGCAATATACTCAATATTCTTTTTTTCATAAATACTTTCTCCCCTGCTTTTAAATCTGTTTCTTTTGCTGATATTTATATGAATTTTTTATTGTTTTACCCGTATTTTTCCACAGCGTTGTACATCGCTTCAAAATTTTCAAATTTCGCATCGTCGATAAGCGCGCCGGTGTCAAACATAAACCCGCCGCCTCCGGCACATTCGCCGATCAGCCGTTTGACGTATTCGTCCACTTCCCCGGCCGAGCCGTAACTCAAAAGATAATTCGGCAGATTCCCCGCAATACACGCGATGTCTTTTAGTTCTTTTTTCGCCTTTGCCATGTCAATCGTCTCAAAATCATATATAACCTTGCCCGGCGGCACATCTTTAAGGTATTTAAACCTCGTGTTATACGCCCCTTCGCAGTATACCACCGGCACCAAATCCGCATCGATCAGCGCGGTTATATACCGCTGCAGCGTCGGCCAGTAAAATTTGGCATACATATCATCACTCATAAAATTGTCAACGCCTTTATGCAGCCAAAACCAAACATACGGGCTTTCCGCCCCCGCCGCGCCTTTTATTGTGTCCTCAATCGCATAATCCGCGATTTTTTCCACAAGCTCAAGCACATTGTCCGGCTGGTCATATAAATCCGTCAGAATCCCTTCGGTGCCCCTGAGCGAATCCCCCAGCATATCAAACGGCGCATACGCGAACCCGCCGTAAGCCAGCGGCACCCCGTAATTCTCCCGCATTTTTGTCCTGTACATACCTAAATACCCGAACCATTTGTTGAGTATCTTTGCCGCATCCGCCGCGGCGTGCATGGATTCAATAACTTCATCGTCAAAAGCGGCGAAAGCCCCTAAGAACCCGAACCACATCGCGTTCCGCGTGTACAGTTTTTTGAAGCCCTGCATAGCGGAAAACGAGCGCGGGATCCATTTCCTGTTCATAAAATCGGACATATCGCGTATCGCTTCTGAATATTCGTCGGATTTCATATATTCGTCTTCGATATACTGGTACATCACATTGTCGTCGTCCACCCCTCTGCCCGGCCAGCGGAACCAGTTTATACCGAGCCGCTCAAGTGCGCCGGCGGGGAAAATCATTATCGGGTCCCAGCCCAGATCCGGCTTATAGTCCTTGAAAAATTTATCGAAACACTCTTCGGTTTTGGTGTAGTCATACATACACTCTTTGATCGTCCTGCCCCCGTAATAAACGGGAAACGCCTCAAGCACAGGAATAAACGGCACTTTGTCCGGTTCTTTAAGACTTACGCAGTCCGCGACCCTCTGCACCCTTTTTTGGTATTCGGTTTTGATTTTATCCACTTTTTTCACCTACTTTTTTTATGCTCTTAATAAAGCGTACTTACTATTTTATCATATAAACACGCATTTGTCAATAAAAATTATGTTAAGATTATATTAAATAAATCTGTCAGGGTATAAAAAACCACACCAAGCACCGCAGATGTTATTATTATTTTATAGGTATTAAATTTTAATTTTTTGATACGGGATAAAACCAGCACGATTAAAAAGATAAAAACCCCCGTCAAATTCAGCTCTTTATAAAAATCCGCGCTTAAATTTATATTGAACGAGGTGAAGGATATGGATACGGCGGCCGAAAGTATGAGCCCGATCACCGCAGGATTAAGCCCCCTCACAGCCGCTTTGACCCCTGTGTAATCCATAAACTGCGTGAAAAACTTCGCAATTATTAAAATAATAATAAACGAGGGCAGCACAAGCCCGAAAACAGCCGCCGCCGCGCCAAAGAACCCATACTGAGCAATACCGATAAATGTGGCGGCATTGATCGAAAAAGGTCCCGGGGTCGATTCGCTCACAGCGATATAATCCACAAGCTGTTCCGGCGAAGCCCAGCCCATACGCACCGCTTTTTCCGTGATCAGCGGTATCATCGCGTATCCGCCGCCGAAAGTAAAAAGCCCTATCTGAAAAAAATTTATAAATAACTCAAACAGCACCAAAATTTTTATCCTCCGCTTTTTTCAGAACCCCGAATTTTCAAAAAAACAAACGAATATATCAGCCCCGCGAGCGCCGAGGCTATTAAGATATATATCACATTGATACGCAAAAATATCGCGGCGGCGGCAGAAAGGCACAGCACCGCCCAATAAAAAGCGTCTTTTTTATTTTTTTTGTTCAATTTTTTCACCGCATCAAAAATTAAAAACACCACGCCCGCCCCGAGTCCGCCGAAAGCGTAAGATACATATTTAAGCTCCCTGAACGCCTCAAAAAACAGCGAAATAATTCCGATTATGATAACCGAGGGGAGTATAACGCCGAACATCGCAAAAACCGCTCCAAATATCCCCGCAATTTTATATCCGGTAAAAACAGCCGTGTTGACGGCGAGAACCCCGGGTGTGGATTCGGCTATTATTATCATGTTTTTCATCTCTTTATCCGAAAGCCAGCGCGTATTCTCGACCACTTCGGTGTATATAAGGGAAAGCATCGCGTATCCGCCGCCGAAAGTAAACGCGCCGATCTTAAAAAACTTGATAAACAGCAAAAATAATTTCTTTAACATTTTAACACCGCTTGAATATTTTTAATTTTTTAATTATTCTATCACATTTTTGGTTTAAAATATAGTTATAATATATAAATAATCGGAGACTATTTTGAAAACATGAAAAACGTAACAGGCAGAACAATAAGAAAATTATATGTGAACCAGCTGATCATGTCAATTTTCGGCATAATTGTGGTAACTGCGGCATCCCTCGCCGACGAAGCGCTGAAAGTTCCCGCTTCGCTCCTTGCCGCAGGGCTGTATTTATTCATAATTTATGACGCGATGTGGAATAACGGGGCAAAAGACGCCGCGGTGAGACTGCGCGCCGAAGACGCGCAGCTGGAAAAAATCAAAACGCCGCTGTTCACGGCGTTGTTTGCAAGCGTGTTTAATCTGACCGGAGCGGCGGCATACCTGATATTACGGACGCTGGTATTCGCGCGGGAGCTTACGGAGGGCGCGCTTGTGCTTGCCGGTGACGCGGTGCATCTTATTATGGGGTATACAAATGGGATGTATCTCGGATTTGAAACCACGATTTATCCGCATCCGCATACCGGGCTGTCTTTTGAGGAAATCGCGGATTTAATAGAGCAGACCGGGGCCGCTCCGATGTTTGTCACCGCGCCGGTGTTCTATTTTCTTATCCCGATCCCGCTGGCTGCCGCGAGTATTTTTGCGTATTACCTCGGCGCTTCGGAAAAAAAACTGACGGATTTATTACGTCCCAAAACCAATATAAAATGACCCGTTAACGTTTTACGGGGAAAGGAAATTTTTATGTTTCGGCACGAGATAAACACATCCGGGGACGGTTATGAAGGGTATTACAGCGATGTTACAGCGGCGGCGCTCGCCGTGCTTGAGCATGAAAAAATATACTGTACTTGTGAGGTCAACATCGAGTTTACCGATAATGCGGGTATACAAAAAATGAATAAAAGCTGCCGCGCAATCGACGAAGTCACCGATGTGCTGTCGTTTCAGATGGGGGAGATAAATCCTGAATCCGGTGTTTTTATGCTGGGAGATATTTTGATTTCGGGCGAGAAGGCAAAGGCGCAGAGTATTGAAATAAACCAAAGTTTAAAACGGGAGCTTATGTTTTTGACGGTTCATGCCGTGTTGCATCTGCTCGGATATGAGCATGAAGCATCAGAGGAATGCGAGCTGATAATGCGCCGCAAACAACGTGAAATTATGGAGAAATTTTGAGCTTCCCGTTTAAAGGGAAGCGGCACATAGTGCCGAAAGGATAATGAGTCAATGGATAAAAAAACGGTATTCGCCGCAATTGCGGGACGGCCTAACACAGGCAAATCGACGCTGTTAAACGCGCTTTTAAACGAAAAAATCTCGATTGTATCAAAAAAACCGCAGACCACACGGAATAAAATCACAGGTATCTTAACAAAAGACATAAGCGAAACCGCGCGGGCGCAGTATGTGTTTTTTGATACGCCCGGCGCGCATCTGCCGAAATCACGGCTGGGCAGATATATGACGGGTTCGATAAAAACCGCGCTCAGCGGGGTTGACGCTGCGATTTTGGTGGTCGAAGCGGAGGAACGGATCGGCGCGCCGGAGCGCGGAATTTTTGAAAACCTTAAAAAAACGCAGACGCCGGTGATTCTTGTTATCAATAAAATCGATATAACAGCCAAAGATAAACTTTTGCCTGTTATACAGCTATATTCCCGGGAATACGACCCCGAAGCGATCCTGCCCGTATCGGCGCTCACGGGCGACGGGGTGGAGCTTGTTTTTTCGGAGCTAAATAAATATCTGACGGATATAGAGCCCGGAAACGAGTTTTTTTTCCCCGAGGATATGGTCACCGACCAGCCCGAACGCCGGATCGCCGCGGAGATAATCCGCGAGAAAACGCTGCGGCTGCTGATGGACGAAGTGCCGCACGGCGTCGGGGTGGCAATAGAAGAATTTAAAGAACAGAAAAGCAAAAATCTGCTGAATCTGCGCGCGGAGATTTTTTGTGAGCGCGAGACGCACAAGCGCATAATAATCGGCAGAAACGGCGAGATGATAAAAAAAATCGGCAGCTTCGCGAGAGAAGATCTGGAAGAATTTTTCGGGTGCAGGGTTTATCTTGATCTTTGGGTTAAAGTCAAGCGCGAATGGCGGGATAAACAGAGCGTTCTGGCTGAGCTGGGCTATAATGAGCGGGATTTATAAATATGTACTGAGGAAAGCGTAAAATGGAAAATCTGCGCGGGGTTGTCGAGCGCGTAACTTATGCGAATGAAAACGCGGGTTACAGCGTTATAAAAATAAGCGTGAAAAACTATTCGGAGCTTGTGACGGTTGTGGGGAATATGGCATCGGTAAGCGCCGGAGCGGTTGTTACCGTTTTCGGCGAGTGGGCGCATAACCCCAAATACGGCAGGCAGTTTAACGCTCAGTCGTGGGAAGAAAGCGTTCCTGCGACGGTTTTCGGTATTGAAAAATACCTCGGCAGCGGGCTGATCAAAGGCATCGGACCGAAATTCGCTAAATTAATTGTAAAAAAATTCGGCGAAGACACGATAAATATAATCGAGAATGAGCCGGGGCGACTGATTGAAATCGAAAATATCGGCGCAAAACGGGTTGAGATGATAAAAAAAGCATGGGCCGAGCAGAAAGAGATAAAAAACATCATGATTTTTCTGCAGGAATACGGCGTATCCACGGCGTTCGGTTATAGGATTTATAAAGCGTACGGGGAAAACAGCATTGAAACGGTGAAAAGCAATCCGTACAAACTCGCGGACGATATCTGGGGTGTGGGCTTTAAAACCGCGGACACAATCGCCGCAAAACTCGGTATAGAGCCCGATTCGTTCAGCCGCTGCCGCAGCGGTATATTTTATGTATTGAACAGGTTCGCGGACGAGAGCGGTCACTGCTATGTTGAATTGAGCGAACTGTGCAAAAAATGCGTTGAAATACTGGGCATAGAAGACGCTAAAATCATTATGACGCTCGACGAGCTTATGGGGAAGCGCGAATTGTTCAAAGAAGAAACAGAAACAGAGGACGGCAGGGAAACCAAATTTTATCTGCCCCCGTTTTATTATTCCGAGGTTGGAACAGCGCGGCGCTTAAGGGAAATAATGCAAATTAACCGGGAAAATGTTATCCCCGAAGAAAACGCAGAAAAATTAATTGCCCGACTGATCGGCACACAAAAAAAGGACGGTATAATATATGACCAAACACAGACAGAAGCTGTTAAATCGGCTGTGTGCAGCAAGGTTTTTGTTTTAACGGGCGGACCCGGCACGGGCAAGACCACAATAACCAAAGCGATAATAGAAATATTTAAAAGCGCATCAAAAAAAGTGCTGCTCGCCGCCCCGACGGGCAGAGCCGCAAAGCGGATGAGCGAAACCTGCGGACTTGAAGCCAAAACCATCCACCGCCTGCTTGAGTCCTCTCCGCCCGAAGGATTTGCGCGTAATGAAGAAAACCCGCTTGAAGGGGACGTTTTGATACTTGACGAATGTTCGATGATCGATATAATTTTGATGTATAACCTGCTAAAAGCCGTGCCGGCTCATATGGCGCTTGTGCTTGTCGGGGATGTTGACCAGCTGCCTTCTGTCGGTGCGGGCAATGTGCTTTCCGATATTATAGAGTCAAAAACCGTTCCGGTATGCCGGCTTACAAAAATATTCAGGCAGGCGGCGGGCAGTAAAATTATCACAAATGCGCATAAAATAAACGCGGGTAATATGCCGGACTTAACGGGGGGAGCCAATAGCGATTTTTTCTTTATACAGACATATCCGGAATCCCGCGGGCAGGACGGGCATGAGGAAGACGGGACTAATTATTCCGCTTTAACCGCCGATGAAATTGTTAAATTATGCAAATTCCGGCTGCCCAAATACTATAAAATTGACCCGATTAACGATATCCAGGTATTAACGCCGATGAAACGCGGTGAAACCGGCGCGGATAATTTAAACAGAGTTTTGCAGTCCGCTCTTAATCCGAATAATTTAAAATTAAACAGAGGTCCGACGGAATACCGGCTTAACGATAAAGTGATGCAGATAAAAAACAATTATGAAAAACAAATATACAACGGAGATATAGGGTTTATATGCGGAATTAACGCCGATGACAAAACTTTGTCGGTTAATTTCGACGGGCAAATAACGGAGTATGATGTTTTAGAGCTTGACGAGCTTGTTTTGTCCTACGCGATAACAATACATAAATCCCAAGGCGGCGAGTTTCCCGTTGTGGTTATGCCGTTTTCGTTCAGCCATTATATGATGCTCGGCAGAAATCTGCTGTATACCGCGGTCACCCGGGCAAAAAAGACCGCTGTGCTGCTCGGCGACAAAAAAGCGGTGTACCGTGCGGTGAAAAACAACACTTCAAACCGCCGCAACACCATGCTGAGCCTGCGGCTGAGCGGGGATATGAAATAAATAAAATAAAGGCGGTGCGATAAAAATGAGAAAATTCAACGTAACGGGAACCTGCGTTCCGGAAGAAGATTATATGGTTGATATAAGCGGCAAAATCGAAAAAATAACAGAACTGGTGAACGGCGGCTGTTATTTTACGATAAACCGCGCAAGACAGTACGGCAAAACCACTGCTCTGCTGCGGCTTGAGAAAGCCTTGCACGACGATTATATAATAGCGTCAATCAGCTTTGAAGGGCTGGGCGACAACAATTTTGAGTCGCAGGAAAAATTTTGTCCCGCGTTAATTGAACTTATTTATGATGCGCTTTTGTTTTCATCGGCAGATGAAGAATATAGAAACCAATGGATAAATGATAACATAACGGATTTCAAAAAACTAAGCCGTTATATATCATACTTGTGCAAAAATAAAAAAGTTGTGCTTATGATAGACGAAGTTGACAGGACGAGCCATAACCGTGTGTTTATAGGATTTATATCTATGCTGCGCGAAAAATTTTTAGCTCGTAAAGCAAATAAAGGTTATACATTCCACAGCGTGATTCTTGCCGGGGTGTACGATATAAAAAACATCAAACTTAAAATGATAAACGAAGGTCTGCATACACCAACGCCGACCGAAAATAAAACATATAACTCGCCGTGGAATATCGCGGTAGATTTTGATGTTGATATGTCATTTAACCCGGCTGAAATACAAAGCATGCTGAACGATTATGAAGCGGATTATAGTACAGGCATGAATATTGCGGAAATATCGGAAGAAATATATAACTACACAAGCGGCTACCCGTTCATGGTTTCAAGGCTCTGCCAGTGTATCGATGAAAAGCTGAATAAAAACTGGACGGCTGAGGGTGTTCGCGAGGCTGTAAATATGCTGCTGTTTGAAGCGAATACCCTGTTTGACGACATGAAAAAAAATATCGAGGCTTACCCCGATTTAAAAAAGTTTCTGCGTGAGCTGCTGTTTTACGGGGAAACCAAAACGTTCAACATCGACAACAGCACGATAAGCCTTGGCTTTATGTTCGGGTATTTGAAAAACGAAAACGGCACAGCCAAACTCTCAAATAAAATATTTGAGCATAGAATATACAATTATTTTATTTCCGAGGGCGAAAATTCGGACGAGGTTAAGATAAAGCCGCCGCATAAAACAGAAGTGACCGAAAACGGAAAGCTGAACATGGAGCTGTTCCTAAAGAAATTCGCGCAGCATTACGCGGAGATATTCCGCTTGAGGGACGCGGAGTTTTTGGAGCGTCACGGCGGGCTGCTGTTTTTGACATACCTTAAACCGTTTATCAACGGGCACGGGTTCTGCCATGTTGAAAGTCAGACCAATGATTTTAGGATAGATATTACAGTGGACTATGAGGGCGAGCAGTTTATTATAGAGCTTAAGATATGGCACGGCGCGAAGGCTCACGAGAAAGCGTACAGCCAGCTTGCGAATTATCTTGAGATAAAAAATGCCGGCACAGGATATCTTGTCACGTTTGATTTTAGAAAAGAAGCGAACAAAGAGCGCAGAGCCGAATGGGTTGAGGTTGACGGCAAGCGGATATTTGACGTGATATTGTGACGCAAAAACCCCGTATTTTTCCGGGTTATACATACGGCAATCGTTTAAAAAACGCATATAAATATTTACCGGTTTTAGGTTATCATATGTATGGACGGCGTTATAAATATAACAAACGCCCGACGCAATATT
>Ga0099364_10004385_pt1 | contig 21404 bp, 13 predicted proteins | sample TergutTh196P3_FD_73070 | JGI IMG/M metagenome (GOLD analysis project Ga0099364, IMG submission 73070) | Microcerotermes parvus P3 segment gut microbial communities from Pointe-Noire, Republic of the Congo - Th196 P3 | ecosystem: Host-associated > Arthropoda: Insects > Digestive system > Gut ... | reverse complement strand
GTTCATTTAAATCTTGCCCATCTTTTTATAGGGGGAATTTTTATTGCCGCTTCCGGCGCAATGATGGATCTGTCAATGAATGTTGCCGCCGCAATGGACGAAATCAAAGAACAGCAGCCTGCAATTACCCGCATACAACTTATGAAATCCGGCTACATTGTAGCACGCCAGGCGGCAGGAACCATGTCCACAACGCTGCTGCTTGCATATTCCGCCGAATACACCGCCATGATTATGACATTTATCGCCCAGGGTATTCCGCTGGAAAATATCCTCAACATGGTTTGGGTTTCTTCCGAAGTTGTACATACACTTGTCGGTTGTTTCGGGCTTACTCTGGTAGCCCCTCTTACGGTGTTTGCAAGCGGGGTGTTGTTAAAAGAGAGGGGGTAACTAATCAGTTGATTCTTAATTTGTAAAGATATTATTCATATACCTTCCTCAACAACCGCACCTAACAATCTTGTAAAGTCCACTGCATTTTTTGATGTAATTACAGGCTTACCCGTATTGGCTTCGATTTCTTTTCTGGCATTGCCGGCGATATTTCCGCCTTTACGAGCAACATTGCGACTGTCTTCAAAATTATCCGGCTTTTGTTCTTTAGATAATTCTGTAGTTGTCGCCTCTGCCAGCATATTCAAAACAATTTCCATCGTACTCATATTATCGCGCAAGTTTTCTTTTTTCAAGCCTTTAAAGCGTTTGTATTCTCTGGTGGTTTTCCCTGACCATGCTCTTGTTATTTCGTCCGTCAAAATGGCGTATTCCACACCTTGCTTTACTCCCCGATCTTGCCATTCATCAGTTAACTCCTTGCGAACTTGGATAGCCTGCAGCCGCTGATTAATCCATTCACGGCTATAGCCTTTTTTCAGATAGGTCGCCAAAGCTCGCTCTATGGTCAATTCCGGGTCGATGGTTTCATCTATGCGTTCTTTGCCCACCATAGCCAGCCAAAGTTTAAACGGCTCGGCTTTAGGAGACGGTATAGATTGGATTAAACGCAAAAGCTGTTCGGTATTGGCAACTAATGTTTTGCGGATTTTTCCTGTATGTGTCAATATATCTACATGGGGACAATTTGTCCCTATGTAAATACCCAATAATTCATCCCGTTTACGCATCTTTTTAAGATAATCCGTAGGATTAGGACTGTCCGTCAATGCTCCTACCACATCTACAATCGAGAAATACCACTCTTCATGGTCTTCATTCCAAGCGGTACGGATTTTTTTGCCCTCAAAAGGTTGGAGGTTGTTGTTTTCCAGTTTATCGGTCATAATTTCTCCTTTCTATCCTATACAAAACCTGCGCTCCGTAGCGGCCTTCATATATTAAATCATTTTCGAGCCTGCCAACTACTATTGCGCCATATCGTCCTGAATAAATCAAATTATTTTCAATTCGATACTTTACTTCTGCTCCGTACCTGCCCGTGTAAATAAAGTTATTCTCAATTCGGTAAACCACTTCCGCACCGTATCTGCCTGAGTAAACAAGTTTATTTTCTACCCTGTATGCTACCTCTGCCCCATATCTGCCGTTGTAAATATACGCAGTATCAGAATTGGCAAAGGTAGCCTCGCAAGAAACCAAAAGATAGAGGGAGAGGGCTATTAGGGTGAATTTTTTCATTGAGTTTAATCCTCTGGGAAATAGTCGCTATCAAGTTTTTTGATATCATAGGTCTTTTCAAGCGAAACTCCGATATTGTATTTAATCATTAATGACAACAATTTTTGCTGATTTATTAATACAATATTTTGTGATTGCAACAACCGATCAGCATCTTTTGGAAAATCAGTTGATGTAATAAAAACGCCTTTTTTTACATTATTAATGGCCAATGAACCTACAAAATCCCTTACCATTGATGAAGTTACACGAGTATCACCAGTAAATCTTTTTGCTTGAAAAAATATTTTTTCGAGTCCTAGAGTATCTTGACTAATAAATCCATCAATGCCTCCATCGCCGCTTTTACCGGTTACACTTCCCCGACCATAACCCATACTTTGGAGTAAGTCTAAAACAAGTTTTTCAAAAAACGCCGAGCTATTACTATATATTTTTTCCAAAAGCCTTTCAGCCAAATCGTTATTCAGAATTTCAATACCTGTTTCTATCATTTCCAACGGTGATGCTTCTTCGACACCTTTTTCAATTTCATCATCTTTTATAGTAATATCTTTTTTTCTGTTTGTTCTATAATCTCTGTATTTTTCAAACTGATTAAGAAATTTCACATTAATATCTTGTGGATTTTTTGCCATTGTCTCAATCCCAAGCTGGGTTATCTTTACATAGCCTCGTTTAGGATCTTCCAATAGCCCGGCTATTTTTAAATGTGAACGCGCCCAACCAACACGATTATAAATGATCTCTTGTGTACCACTTGGCAACAATTGCTTCCTTTCTTCTTCGGTTAGATTAAAATGTTTGATTATTGCATCTATTATGTCATCCATTCTGTGCTGTTGTGGGTTTTCGGCACAGTACTTCATCAGGGGCAACATTACCATTTGAAATGTAGGGATTGCCATACTTGTATCCTCCTAAATAATATGCTACAATAAATAAGTGCATTGCACAAGTGGTATGGGTTAACCAGCGAGGGTCAGCCACTATAATCCCCTTATACTTGGCAGTTGTGTAAGATTGAACTGCCATTCGTTTTAGGAAAAACAAAACATGAATCCTTTCCCTTGGGAGAATTAATTTTACTGTTTACAGTTCTTCGTTCAACAAATTCGCCAATGTTAACTGGCTTAAATGCCATACCTTGGTGGATTTTACTTAATTTTTATAAATCGCAAAGTACGCAAAGTGAAGACGCAGAGAACGCAAAGTAAAGACTTGATTTTTTACCCTGCCATGTACTTCGCTCTAATTGTCCTATCATAAACTTTGATTGCAAAATCTATCGCTTGTTCTTTGTTAGTAATTGTATAAAAACCGTTACCAAAATCGAGAGTTCTTGCGGAAATGCGAATTTCAGGGGTTGTTAAATATCTTCCTTGTTTTTCTTGTTACATTCTTCAATTTTATTAAACAATGCATTAACAACAGAAACCAATTTCGGTACTCTTTCTTCAAGTTTTAATTTATATTTATCACAAAAACTATTTGCAAGTTTCTTTTTTATTGAATCAAGTTTATTTTTGTCATCTTGTAATATTTTACTTTGCCTCTTCAATTGATGGATAAATGTGTCATTTTCGTCTAAATTAAAATCGCATTCCATCTCTTTCTCAAAATATTCCTTTACAAATTCAACCGGCAATAAATCTTCTATAGTTGAATCTTTTGGTAAATCAGTCAACAGATCCTTTATAGTAAAAACATTCGATTCTGTATAAAAATTATCACGTTTATCTAGTATTTTTTTCTTGTAATCCTTTCCTTCATTATCAGCATCAAATAGAATAAACGGCATAACATTTTCTTCTTTTAGTACTTGTGCAAAAATTGGTATTTTACTTGCACCACCAGCTTCCTTTATAGAATAAAAAAATGTTTTATATAACAAATTTATTGCATGACTCATAATTTTTTTGTCATTTTCTCCTTCAACAATAATAATATTTTGCGGTAACAGCTCTTTAATTATATTAAGACCAAATGCAGCTGACAATACCTTGTCATCTGCAAAATTATACCCATCACTTACTTGAGTTATTTTTGTTTCCGCTTTCTCTTTTTTAACTACCCAATGACGTTCTTTTACGTTATTATCAATCATATAGTTACTATGAGTCGCAACAAAAACATAATTTCTCTCCCCTATTTTTAATATTTCATCTCTCATATATCTAATTCCACTGGGGTGAAGATGTATCTCTGGTTCATCAATCAAAATAATATTTTCTTTTAAAATATTTCCTCTACTTTGTGCCGACAACGATAATAATAATGAAAAAAAATGCTTAAAACCATCACTACGTTGTTCCATTGTATAATAAAAATATTTTTTATCTTTATCTTCTACATGGACTTCACAATTTGTTGAATTTATTGATATTTTCACTTTTATATTATGCTCTTTCCAAATTTTATTAATATATTTCGTTGCTTCTTCACTCATTTTTTCTTTTAATTCATCACATTTTGCTTGATCAGTTAATGCACGTTCTATTGAATTTTTTATTTCTTCATTTGTAGTTTTCCCATATATTAAGAAAATATTTTTTAATGGTATTGAAATATCAGGATCATCTTTAAATTTTTCTAAATCAATAGTTTCATTAATTAAATACTTAGGATTTGGTCTCCAAATTTGAATATTAGGCATACTTTTATTTAATATTGGTTTAAATAAAACAGCCAATTTTTTTTCTAATAGTTCTTTTGTTAATAATATTTGATTTTCTTTTAAATAAGTAATCGCATTTTCCTGCGTTATTATATCATCAATGTTATTTAATTCCGATAAACATTCAATTGTTTCAATAACTTGTGATTTTCCAGTTCCAGCAACGACTTGTGTTTCTTTGTTGATGATATACTCATAAAATGGCAAATTGTCATTTATATTTACATTATATGTTTCTGAAAAACCCTTGTCGTCTAAATATATATTTTTATTAAGGTTTAATAAATCAATATTATTAACAAATTTTTCTGATAATTTGGTTTTCTCTATTATTGTCTTTCGCAGGATATCTATTTCCTTTAACACGATTTCAGCATAAATATCAATGTAATTATAATTCTGTTCTTGATGTTCCTTATGACAATAATTATTATAGTCTATTCCTTCAAAACCTTTATTAACTAAGCTTATAGCCTCAAGAATTGCACTTTTTCCACTCTCATTAACTCCAACAAAAAAAGTGGCAAAACTTTTACTTTCTCCTTCTCCATAACATTGAATAGGTACAGAAACATTTTTAATACTTTTAAAGTTTTTTATCTTTATATTCTTAACCATCACCTTTCCCCCTCCACCACCTTAATCTCATCCTCACTCAAATTATACAGCTCATACACCGCCTTGTCTATGGCATTATCCACACCCTCAATCTGCCGAGAAATCATCGTCTTTAACTTCGGGTTCTGCTCGGCGGCTTCTTTTTGTTTGAGTTCTAACATTTTGTCCACAAACGAAACAAGGTTATCGTGTTTGGTTTTGTCGGTTATATCAATAATGGGAACAGGGATGTCCTTTAATTGAATTATTCTTATTTTTGGAAATATATTTGTGTCTGGTGATATGAATTGTCTGAAATAGAACTTAAATAGAGATGAATTCAATATTCCCAAAATAAATTCAGGTTTGTAATTTTCATTGATAATTCTTGTATTGTATATACTTCTTGTTGTTAATACATTTTCATAATCTATTGTTGCAAAAAACCTATTTCCTGTTTCACGAAGCATTATTTTTGGAGACTTAAATATTTCTTTGTTTTTGCCAAATTCTTTTTCTGTCTTACCATCTATATATTCTGTGCCTTTTTGGTAATAAACACTTATATTGCCGCCTGTCAAGCATGCCTTTTTTCCTTTAGAAAGCAATTTATCTTTGCCTATTTCTAAACCTCTTGAAATATTAGATATATCACCCAATTTTAATGTTTTTATTTTTCTGAAAAGATAGATGTTCTCATTTTCAAAATAGTTCTTGTTATTTTTATTTTTACCTTTTGCCAATAAAATAATACAAGTTGGCATTTTTACTTTTACAAATACATTATCACCATATTCTTTAATAATTACATTGCTACATTTGTTATTAATTAATTCCCTGAGTTTATCATATACCACACCTTTAAGAAAAAGACTTGGTGTAATAAATCCAAGTTGGTTATTATCTTTTAATAACCTCAGACCTTTTTCAATAAATAATGAGTATAAATCTATAACTACAGAGTAATTATTTTTAAAATATCGCTGCATTGTTTCAGTTAAATTAGTTGTTTGTACATACGGCGGATTCCCAATCACCACATCAAAACCACCAGACTCAAAAATCGCAGGGAACCCATCCTTCGCCCAATCAAAACAATTCACCTTGATACGGTCATCATCGGTCAAGTCAAGGCTTAGTTGTTCATAAAAATCCCTTCCAATAAGGCTGTTGCCGCATTTGATGTTATTCTCAAGGGAAGGTAAAAGGGTAAAATCGGAATGTTTAAAAAGTTGTCCGTGTTCTTTGGCTTCTATGCCTTCGTTTTCAAGGAGTTTCAAATATAAAGACAGCTTGGTCACCTCGACCGCCTGGCTGTCAATATCAACGCCAAAAATAGAGTTGGTAAGGATGCGCTGTTTCTCTTCTATTGTTAATTTATATGAACGATTATTGGCATTGCCTTTAGATGACTGATATGTTTCATAAATTTTTTCTTTTTTAATAGCGGATTGAACGATTTTTTCTTTGGTATAGTAATCAAGATGATAATTCAAAAGGTACTGATACGCTCCGACTAAAAACGAACCTGAACCGCAGGCAGGATCACAAATCGATATTTTTGATATTTCCTCCGGCGTTTTATTTTTAATTTTTTCGCCGACTGTATTCTGCACAATGTAATCAACAATGTATTGCGGAGTGTAATAAACACCCCCTGCTTTTTTAACTTCGGGCTTTTCTTCGATAATCGCTGTGCGAGTATCGCCTTTTACGCCACGGAATTTAATTGTCTTTCCCAAAAAGCGTTCATAAATACTGCCAAGAATTTCAATGGGCAGTACAGAAAATTCATAAGGGCAGTTGGGATAATACAAATTAACAATTATATTTTCCAATATTTTATCATCTATGCTAACTTTATCTATCCATTTCTCATAAGCAAAAAGCCCTGCATTGTATTTAAGATTGGCTTTTGCAAAAATCTGAATCAGTTTTTCGTAAATATCTGTAGTGCGTGTAACTGTAAGTAAAAGTTCATAATCTTCGATTCCTCTGTCCTCGGCAATACGGATAAAAATAATACGGTCAATAATTCTTTGCACTACGGTATTAAGATTATAAATGGAAAGGCTGGGGTTATTTTTTGCAATGTTTTTTGCCAAAACCATGCGCCAGTCTTCTATAAGAGCCAAAAGTTCTGTGTCAACTTCTGATGTACCTTTTTTATTTTTATTTTCCTCTGCGTATTTGTCAAAATCACCTTTGCGGATAGCCTCTGTTGTAAATGTTTTATAAAGAAAATCAAAATGCTTTTCGTATTCTTCAAAAGTACAATAAAAAATTCGAGCCACACTTGCTTTGTCATCCATACTTGGCTTAATGCGAGTATCATACACAGCAAATTCCGCAAAGTTAGTGATTATCGAAAGCCGCAAACCCGCAGTGTATGCATACCGTCGTACTTGATAGGCAGGTTCGGCGGCATCTTTAATATTTACCGATGGCTTTTTTGCCTCAACAAAAAACTTGCGCGCCCCGCCAAAGCGAAAACTATAGTCGGGGGCTTTTTTAGAACCATTTATACTTACTTTATCTTCTCTTACTACTTCACGATAAACTTCCGAGCTTCCTTTATTATTAGCCACATCCCAATCAAGCAGGGTAAAAAACTTGTCAATAAAGTCTGTGCGGGTATTGGATTCATCATACTTGCCGCCTTTGTATTGGGCAATGTTTGCAGAGAAGAGAGAAATAAGGCTGTTTAACTGTTCAATGCGGTCGTTCATTTCCCCTCCATCGCCTTTAAATTATACAACTCATGCATCGTCTTGTCTATAGGATTATATCATTTATTATGCTATAGTTTTATCATGGACAAGGTTTTAGAATTAGAAAAATTGATACAAAGATACCAAACCTCTTACTATAATGGTCATGCGGAAATTTCGGATGATCAGTTTGACCTTCTTTGGGATAAGCTTAAGTCCTTAGCTCCGGACAGTCCTGTTTTAAAGAAGATAGGGGCTGATAATATCGATGGCTTCCCTAAGGCTAAACATTTAATTCCAATGGGGTCTCAGGATAAGGCAGCAAATCCGGAAGAATTTCTTGCTTGGGCAAAAAAACAATGCCCTAAAAAATTTATTGTTCAGCTTAAATTAGACGGCGCTTCTTTAGAGATTCAATACGATAAAGGGAAATTAACAAAAGCTGTTACCCGTGGGGATGGAATTATAGGCGATGATATTACTGCCAATGCGCTTCGTATGAAGGGTGTTGTTCAAAAGTTAGATATGTCTTTTACCGGCGGGGTTAGAGGTGAAGTTATAATGACCCATGCCGTTCATAAAAGCAAGTACAGTGATAAGGCAAATTGCCGTAATAGCGCAAACGGCCTCATGCGCCGCAAGGATGGGGAAGGCTGTCAGGATTTAATCGTTATGGTATATGATGCTTCCGCCGTAAATGATGATAATTATTTTGAAGACGAACTTAAAAAAATTGAGTGGTTAAGGAATCGTGGATTTGAAACTAGTGAGACAAAGGTTTTTAATAATGCGGAAGATGTGTTAATATACCGTGAAAAAATCAGCGCAAAACGAGAAAAACTTCCTTTTGATATAGACGGACTTGTTGTAAAAGATATTGAAATCGATATGTCCGATCTTAGAAAAGCCCGCCCGGAAAAACAAATTGCGTTTAAGTTTGAACTGGAAACTGCATTTAGCATACTACGGGAAATTGAATGGAGTGAATCCGGTGCTACTTTTACGCCTATTGGGATTATAGACCCGGTACGCCTTGCAGGGACAACTGTTAAGCGGGCTAACTTGAATAATCCAGATATGATTCGTTCAATGGGATTAAAGATCGGCTCTGCTGTTTCTGTTGTAAAACGAGGGGAGATTATTCCAAAAATAGAGGGGCTTGCACCGGTTCAGGGAGCAGGTAACATTGAATTGCAAGAAATTGTTTTTCCTGATATTTGTGGGGTTTGTAAAACAGAGCTAATAGATGCAGGAACAAGGTTGTATTGTCCTAATTTGCAGTGTCCAAAGAGGCTTTTGCATCGGCTTGAAAAATGGGTGAGTGTGCTTGATATTAGGGAGTTGGGGGAAAAGCTTTTACGGCAACTTTATGAAAAAGAAAGGGCGCGCCATATTCATGAACTTTACGATTTAACCGTGGAGGAACTTGCTGATTTTGACAGAATGGGAGATACCTCCGCTGCAAAAGTTATCCGTTATATTCAAACAAAGCGGGAGCTTTCTCTTGCCGCCTTTGTAGCGGGCTTTGACCTTGAAGGGGTTGCTGAAACAACAATGGAAAAAATAGCTGCGGCAGGTTTTGACACTCTGGAAAAATTGCGGGCGGCTTCTGTGCAGGATTTGTCCGAGGTTTATGGCCTTGGAGAGATTACCGCTTTAGTGATTGTTGATGGGCTTAAAGAATGTGCCTCTCAAATGGATAAAGTCCTTAAAACAGGCGTAATTACAATAGCACCACCGCCGTCAGAAGAATCACAGCCTTTGCGGGGAATGTCTTTTTGTTTTACAGGAGAGTTAAAATCCATGAAAAGAGGGCAGGCGGAAGAAAAGGTAAAAGCCCTTGGCGCTCAGGTAAAAACTTCAGTAGTAAAGGGGCTAACTTACCTTGTTACAAATGACCCTGCCTCAGGCTCTTCAAAAAATAAAAAAGCTCTGGAACTTGGAATAACGGTAACCGGAGAAGATGAATTTTTAGCTTTGATTGAAAATAGGGAAACTTTTCCCAAAAAATCTTCTGCTCAAGGGGAGCTTTTTTGATGATAATGTGATAAAATATTATTTATGAAAAAGGCTAATAATTTAATTTTCTTTTTTCTTAGGATTATTTTTATACCTGCCCTTTTTTTGCTGTATCGTTTTCTTTTTGAGCAAAAAACATCAAAAGGTATAAAACGGCCTTGTCTGTATTTGGCTAATCATCAGACTAGTTTTGACCAGTTTGCCGCAGGTATGGGTTTTAAATTTGCAATTAATTATGTTGCTACAGATACAATCTTTAGGCATGGTTTATTAAGTAAACTTATGGTTTTATTGACAAACCCAATACCTTTTTCTAAAGGGAGCTCAGATTTAGCCGCTGTTAAGAATATGATATCAGTAATAAAAGACGGTGGTTGTGTGGGTATGTTTCCTTCAGGAAACAAAAGTTTTTATGGAGAAGAAAGCTTTATAGTACCGGGAATTGGAAAACTTGCAAAAAAATTAAATGTTCCTGTTGTGCTTGTACAGATTCGGGGCGGCTTTTTTACCAAAGCTCGTTGGATGATTAAGCCAAGCAAAGGAAAAATGCGTGCAGCTGTTGTCAGGGTTATTCAAAAAGAAGAACTGCAAACAATGAGCGCGGATGAAGTTGACAAAGCAATCTTTGAAGTTTTAAATTTTAATGATTTTGAGTATAACAAAAAAGCACAAATTCCATTTCATGGAAAAAGGAAGGCTGAGTATCTTGAAAGTGTATTGTTTTACTGCCCTGAATGTGAAAGCCTTAAAGACCTTTATTCCAAAGGATGCGAATTTTATTGTAAAAATTGCGGAGCTTCTGTAAAAATTAATGATTTTGGTTTCTTTGAAAAAGTAAAAAATGCTGAAAAAATACCGGACACAATCCTTGAGTGGAGTTACAAACAGCTAGATTTTATTAAAAATTATGATTATTCTAATAAACAAGTATTCAAAGATGACAATGTTTGTCTTTATAAAGCACAAAGAGCTAAAAAAGAGGAATTATTAGCAAAAGGTTCAATAGAATTTTATGCGGATAAACTTGTCGTATGTGAAAAAGAATTTTTATTTACAGAAATTACAATGGCAGCTGTAGGAGTTCGTAAATTAACAATTTATAGCAAAGATGGTGTTTATGCGATTGTATCGCCTTATAGAATAAATCTTGTTAAATATATGATATGCGGATATCATTTAAGAAATAAAGCACTTGGTATTAAGGAGGAGTTTTATGGGTACTAATTCATTTATGAATTTTATCAATCTGGAAAATGAAAATTTGTCTTTTGGGGTAATTACCGTCTGTACGGTTTGTGTGTTTATTTTGCTTGCAAATGTCTTACGGCGGAAAATCCCTTTTTTTAGGCGTTCTCTTATGCCAACAGCCGTTATTGCCGGGCTTTTGGGTCTTATTATAAAAGAGGTTATTTTAGCTGTCTGGGGTTTTAATATTTTTAGTACGGTAACATTGAGTTCTATGGTTTACCATCTTTTACCGGTGGGTTTTATTGCGTTAAGTTTGCGTGAGAAAAACAACTATACAACTGAATATAACAGAGACAAAAGAAAGATTGAAAGGGTAGCGGCTGCAAAATCAGGTGCATTAATTATAAGCGGCTATCTTTTACAGGGTATTATTGGTATTTGTATTTGTGCCATTGTAGCACTTACCATATTACCTGAGCTAAATGCAGGAACAGGTATTATGTTGGCGCTTGGTTTTGGGCAGGGACCTCAGCAGGCAAATGCTACAGGGTATATTTGGGATGCAGCCGGGTATATGAATTTTTGGGGAGAGGGAAGTGCAAGAAATTTTGGGCTTACAATTGCTGCCATTGGATTTTTATGGGCATCAATTCCCGGCATTATTCTTATAAACAGAATTGCCAAAAAAAAGGGAATTACTCTTACAAGAAATGAATTTCAAAAAAGCGGCGACCTTCCAATCCAAAATATTGAAGGGCCGGATGAAGTCCCCCTCTCTGAATCTATAGATAAATTTTCACTTCAAGTGTGTATGGTTTTGGGTGTCTATATTCTTACAATAGGTTTTATTATTGGTATTGAAATGATTTTCCGTGCTTCAGGTATAGCTTTTCTTATTGATCTTGTTCCAACAATTTGGGGTTTTGCCTTTATGATAGCGGCTCTTGTTGCGCTTTGTGTTAAGGTAGTGCTTCGCCGTCTTGTAAAAACCGGAATAATGCACCGGAAATATCCAAATAGTTATATGATGAACAGAATATCCGGCACAGCATTTGATCTTTCAATTACTGCCGCAATTTTCCTTATTTCAGTTACAGATCTTGGCTCTCTTTGGATTCCGGTAATTCTTATAACTACTGCCGGAGGTATTGCCACAATTTTCTTTTTACGATTTTTATGCAATCATATTTACAAGGATTACAAAGATGAAGCATTTTTGGCATTTTACGGAAACCTTACAGGAACAATAGCCAATGGAATGATCCTTGCAAGAGAAATTGACAATGACTTTAAAACACCGGCTTCAGATGATTTAGTTGTAGGAGCCGCCGCTGCTATTATTCTGGGTATTCCTTTATTATTACTGATAGCACAAGCTCCCAAACCGGGAAATATATGGTTGGTAACTATTATTTTGATAATTTATTTTATCGCTCTTATGATTTATCTTTTAAAGGATTTGGTTTTTAAGAAGAAAAAAGCTTAATACCATGTTTCCATAGATTCAAACCGTTCTCTTACTCGTTGCAATGAAGCTAATTCCCTGCGGATCGTTCTGCCGTAATTAAGAGTTCCTTGTTCTATCCTGTATGCCTCATCTTCCCAGAATTGAACTCTTTCAAGGTTCATCCACCTGAATCTTCTGTCATTGGCTTTTTCTGCCCATGAAACAGCTTCATCCCAATAATAAAGAGCGGTGCGGTAAGTATTTTCAGCTATTTCAAGGCTTTCAAGATTTTGATCCCTCCACGGAGCATTGTAAAAATACGCTCGCCGTTTATTCCATTTGTTTCCAAGGAACATATATTGTTCAATAAGCTTGATATGCAAATGCATGTTAAAAAGATATCGATATTTTTCCCATTGAGTTTCGTTTTCTATCAATGCAAGAGCAAAAAGAGGATTACAAAACGGCGCCTGGATTGCTTTTTCCAGCCAATAGATATTTTCCATTGTGTCATCAGGATTTTGATTATGGTGAATATGAAAAAGTCTGTAATATTGCTCTTTGTAAGTAACATAATAACTATTAGCCGGCATGGCTATGCTGACAAATACGAGCACAACGACTATTTTAAAGAGTCTTTTCATTGTTTAATTATCGGCATTTCAGAAAGAATGCTCCACACCTTGTCCGCCACAATTTCTACGGGTTTTGACGCGTCAATAACTTCCACTCTTGCCCCCAAAGCGGTATATTTTTCTATGGCAGAAAGGTAGCCGGCATAGACTTTTTCCTGAAATTCAAGGTATTCGTAAATTTCAAGGGAGTCCCTGTCTTTCATCCGCTGCTTGGCAATTTCCGGCTTTAGGTCAAAAAACAGGGTAATTTCGGGGGCAGGGAAGTCCTTGTTTAGCGCGGCAGGGAGTTCCCCTCCGCACTCAATCCCCTGATAAACAAGCGAGGAAATTGCGTATCTGTCGCTGATTACAAGCTGCCCCTTTGCAGCCCGTTCTGCAATGCCGTCTATGCCGTAAAGGTGTTGGTTGCGGTCTGCGGCAAAGAGGTAACAGAGCGTTTCTGGGTCAAAAACTACCTCTTTTTTAAGTGCGGAGCGGATTAATTTGCCTATTTTGCCGTCTGTAGGCTCAAATGACGGGAAAAAAGCGGGTTTGGGAATGTTTTTGAATCGATCTATAAGCAAATTCAGCTGAGTTGTAGTTCCGGAACCATCCCCACCCTCAAATACCGCAAAATTTTGAATAATTTCCATTAGCCAATTATACCGTCAAATGTGTCTTTTTGTCAAAATAAATGTTATAATTATAGAAAGATGTCAATTAAAACATCGCATCGCTTTATTTACCTAAAAATCCTCATTTTTTGCGGTTTAATCGGTTTTTCTGCCATTTTACTGCAGCCGATTCAGTCTGCCCTGGGCAGTGCAATGGATAATATTCGCAATGATATAATTAAAGATATGGAAGATGCTACAGGATTGGGAATTCGATACTCTTCCATCCGCCCCGCTTTTTTTGGATCTTTTGAAATTAGAAATTTAAGATTTTATAAAGAAGGCCGATCTTTTTTCACCGTCTCTCGTGCAAGTATTCGCTTTTCATTGCCTAAATTAATTGCAGGAAACAAATCCGCCATTCACACTGTTTACATTGATAGGCCTGTTCTTAGAATGGATCTTCAAAGAGATATGGATATTTTTACAGGATTAAATCTTAATCAAGAAGAAAGACAGAGTGATAAAGCTATTGTTCGGCAAATAGCGGAATTTATACCAAAAAATGTAAATGTTGCAGTAAAAAATTGTTCTTTGCTTCTTGTTGACGGCAGTTTTGTTTATAAGATTGATGGCATGAATATGGATATAAAAGGAGATAATAGAGAAATTCTTTTTGATTCTTCTTTTGATGCAGAAATAAGATATTCCGGCTTTAATGATAAATCCATTATCCTAAATACAAATATTGATATAAAAAGCATTGGTGCATCTGATTTACATACAGCCAATGCGGATATAGTTCTTTCATCCATTGTCTGTTCTGAACAAAGAAATACCAGAAGCCCAATTACATTTTTTAGAAATGTTTCTTTGGAGCAATCCACTCTTATAAATATATTTTCTGTGCGCCCTGTTAACATTTTATTAAAATACAATGAAGGTGCATTTTCTGTTGAACAAATACTGGATAACCAAGCGGTAGATTACGGGTTTTATTATAATTTAGAAACAAAAGCTGTAAACGCACACCTTAACCTTAATGATTTTATTCTGGGGTCTAATATAAATTTTTACGATTATTTGTCAGAAGCAAACCATCTTCTTGATATTGCCGTAACGGGTAATTTTATTCTGGATAAAGATGAAGATGGCATAACAAGTTATTTAATAAATTATAAAGGCGGAGATGATATTGACGGTTTTTCTATCCGCGCACATGGCAATAATACAAACTTTTATTTGGATGATTTTAATATTAATGCTTCCGAAGATACCGTAAAGGCAGGTTTTTTTCAGGGGAATATAAATGCATCCGGCAGCGTTCCGCTTGATCCCGTAAGGCCGCAGGGAAATATCAATTTTAATAATTTTTCATTAACAGGCAATGAAAAAATAAATGCAAATATAGAAATTACAAGCAAGAATGACAATATAAATATTTCTGCAAATGATTTTTTAATGGGCAGTGTTGCTATGGATGAACTTGCTATAAATATAAATTCAGCGGAAAAAGATGTTGTAATTTTAGGGCAGGTTATTACTAAAGATAATAGCGCAGCTTTTATTGATGCTGTTTTTAACCGTACTCCAAACCAGATGGATGCCATATTAATTTTAGATTCATTTTCTCTTTTTAATCTTGCCGGAATTTTTAGGCCTTTTTCAGATTTTTTCTCGCTGCCTGATTTTGCAACAGGTCAATTCAAGAGTAATAAAATAGATGCAGAAATTTATTTTTCTTCTAACTTTAATAACATGATTTACAACGCTCCAAGCATAGTAATAAAAAATGAAACTGTACTAGGCAGAATGTCTTTATCCGGAACAGACAGACAGTTTAATCTTAGTCAGGGTGTGTTTTATTTGGGCGAAAACGAACTTTTAATCTCAGTTGATTCCATGTTTAACAATCCTATGGATATTAATTTTAACCTTAATGCAAGTTATCAGGATATTTCATGGAATATTGACGGACAAATTTTGGATAGAACAACTATAATTATTCGCGATCCAAACGGATTGCATGTTTACGGCAATGTTTCAAATACCGGGGCATTTTCAGGATACATTGAGGGGATAGATTATCCTATACCTATTGATGCAGCCCCGTTGTATCTGAATTTTTATACAACTTTAAGATATAGCGGTCCGGAATTTTGGTCTATAGATGTAGCTTTCCTTGAATTAAGCGATATTAATTCTCCTGAAAAAGAAGTTAATTTTAAAATATCAGGTGCTGCGGATCAGGATGGAGCAAGTTTTAGAGAGATTTTATTTAATGACAGCTTGGGGCTTCTTTTTGGAAATGCGGATTTTTCTTGGGATTCAGATTCCTCTTATTTGCAGTTTTTTGTAAACATGACAGATGGCATGGAAAATGGTGAAAATTATTATTTTGACGGAATGTTAAGAAATAATACTTTTAGATTGAATTCTGAAATAACCAATATGCACATAAACCGTTTTTTAAGAGATAAAAATACAATGCTTGCAAGTGCAGAAGCAAATATCACATGGGATTCTATTAACTCTTTTAATTCAACTGTAAATGTATCGTCATTTTATACAAATATAAACAATAACGATATTCATGCTTCAGGCGGAATATTTTTTACAAATGATGATCTTGTTGTACATGATTTAAATGTTCAATATCAAGAAGTTAATGCCGTAATCCCAATTATACAAATAAGCAGAAATGAAAGTTTTGCAAAAGTTCAAGCAAATATTGATGGTTTTGTAATGGAAAAAGTTTTTGATACTCAAGCTCAATTTGATGCTAGCTTTAATAAGATAGATTCTTGGCTAAATATAAACCGTGTTTTTGATATATTTGACGGCAGGTTAGTGCTTGATAATTTTATATACGGAGATATTTTTTATAAAGATATTGAATTTGTTTTTTCCAGAAACAACGGAGAGCTTTCTGTTTCCGGCGGTGTAGATGAAATGTTAAGGCTTGAAATGGATAATGGCGGCAACTTTTATCTTGGTTTGTCTGCTCCCTTGCCAATCAGAGGATCAATTGCGGGTACTCTAAGCGAAGATTTTTTATTAGATGCCCATTGCAATTATTTCTTTATTGATATGCAGTCATTATGGGCAGCGGCTTCACCTGCAAATAGTGATATTGACTTTGGCGGCGGATTTATTACCGGAAAAATTGATATAAAAGGCCCTGTATGGAACCCTGAGTTTTTTGGAATGGCAAAGGGTTCCAGTTTTAATATTCAGGTTCCCGGATATGTAGCAAGTGATATTCGTCCTGTACCATTTAATATTCTGGCAGAAGGTTATGAAATGACTTTCGGGCCTGCGGTTACCGTTTGCGGTTTAGGAGGCGGTACGGCAGGCGGCTGGTTCCGTTTTGAATTTTGGTCACCTAAAAATATCGGTATTTATATTAATATACCAAGAGAAACTCCAATTCCATATAACATTGATATTGCAGGATTTACAGCGGAAGGAAATGCTTCAGGAAATCTTGCCCTTTTAACTCAAATTGGAAATGAGAATTTGATAGAAGTTACAGGCGACCTTTTTGTTAATGATACGGAAATGGGGTTAAATATGGATGAGCTTGTCATAGATCCCGGTGCAGATACTGAAGATTTAAATGTTAATTCTATTGTTGATTTAAAAATAACAACGGGCTCTTCAACTGAATTCTTTTGGCCGGACAAAACAAACCCGTTAATCAGGGTAAATCCTGAAATGGGGACAGTTCTTGAAATAACAGCAGATTCCCAAGCCCAGCAATTCTCAATAATAAGCGATATTAACATAAGATCCGGAGAGCTTTACTATTTGGACAGGAATTTCTATATCCGTCAAGGAACCCTTGTTTTAAGGGAAAATGAGAATGATTTTAACCCGCGGATTACAGCCAGGGCGGAAATTAGAGACAGAATCGACTCCGGGCCTGTCACAATCTCCCTAATTATAGAAAACCAGCCATTACTTAGCGTTGAATCTAGCCAAGAATTTCAAGAATTTATTCGTTTTGAGGCGAGTCCAAGCTTGACACAGCTTGAAATTTATTCGCTTTTAGGGCAAAATTTCAATGTACAGGGTAATGACAATCCTGAGGCGGCTCAACGATTCCTGTTAAGCTCTACAACGGATATAGTCAGCCAGGTAATAGCCAGATCCGATGTGCTGGGACAGTTTGTAATTTTAAGGCAGCTTGAAAGGCAGGCAAGAGATTTTCTGAACTTGGATATGCTTAGTTTTAGAACAAGATTTGTGCAAAATTTTATAGTTGAAGGGGCTGTAGAACAGGGCATATTTACAACAGGGGCAGATACAGAAATAGGAGCCGGGGTTGGCAGTGAGGCAACGCCTTTTTATGCTAACCGTGTAGGTAACTATTTTGATAATACAAGTGTTTCTTTAGGTAAGTACATTGGTCAAGATATGTTTATTCAAGGGACGGTTACTATGAGGTATGATGAGAATAGTGTAATGTTAGGCGGTATTACCCTTGAACCGGATTTAGGAATTGAATGGAGAACGCCATTTGTAAATATTAGATGGGATTTTTTCCCTTCTAATCCGCAAAATTGGTTTATAACAGACAATTCAATTACTCTTAGCTGGAGTAAGTCATTTTAATTTATGGAGTTTAAATGAAAGTTAGGAGTTTTGCATTTTTTATAACAATTATTTTCTTTTTTGCTATACCTGCAATAAGTTATTCTCAGGATGACTGGTATTATGATAAACCAATAAGAGATATTCTTTTTTCCGGTTTGCGAAACATTCAAGTTTCAGAGCTTGAAGCTATTATGAATCCATATAAAGGCCGATTGTTTAACGACACTATTTATTGGGAAATTCTTGGTAAATTATACGCATTGGAATATTTTGAAAATATAGAAACAACAACAGTCAGGGCAAATCCTGAAGGATCTGAAGTAATAATTAGATTTGTTGTAACAGAAAGGCCAATTGTAAGACGAATTAACTTTGTAGGAAATTCCGGTGTTCGCCGTCACGAGCTTAATGAAGCAATTTTTACAAAAGTTGGTGATATTCATAATCAAGCAAGAATAAGGTCTGACCTTGAAGCAATTAAGCAAAAATATACGGAAAAAGGGTTTCCTAATGCGGTTGTCACGGTTGAGGAAAGTGTCGCGCAAGACGGCGTTACTCTAAATTACAGAATAGTTGAAAATGATAAAGTTTCTATTATAAGAATTGATTTTCAGGGTAATTCAAAATTTACGGCTAACACATTAAGAAGTCAAATTTCTTTAAAGGCAAGAACGCTTGTAAATGACGGTGCTTTTCAGGAAGCAAAACTTATTGCTGACAGAGCTGCAATTACAAAATATTATCATGACCGCGGATATATTGACATGGTAGTAAGAGATGTTACGCGGACTTATGGCTCTGATGATAAGGGTACAAATTTAATACTTACTTTTATGATTGATGAAGGAGAAGAATTCCGGTTTGGCGGCGTAACATTTGAAGGAAACAGTATATTTTCTACAGAACAGCTTAACAGGCTAATTTCATCTAAACCGGGAGATGTAATAAATGCAACAAGAATAGAAATGGATTTACAAAGAGTTGCAGACCTTTATTTTGAAAATGGATACATTTTTAACTCAATGAACAGGGTAGCAGAAAAAAATAATCAAACAAATACACTATCTTACACATTTCAAATTACAGAAAGAAGCAGGGCTTATATAGAAAATCTAATTATTATTGGAAATGATAAAACAAAAACAGAAGTTATTTTAAGAGAAATTCCGCTTGAACCCGGTGATGTTTTCTCTAAAACAAAAGTAATGGATGCTATGAGAAACTTGTATAACCTGCAGTATTTTTCCATGATAATTCCGGATACCTTACAGGGTAGTTCAGAAAACCTAATGGATTTGGTTTTTACGGTAGAAGAACAAATGACAACAACAATTCAGCTTGGTATTACTTTTTCAGGTTCAGCAGATCCGGAATCTTTCCCTATATCAGGTATGTTTGAATGGACAGACAAGAATATTGCAGGAAGCGGAAATGAATTAGGAATATCAATAAATTCAACAGTTGTTGATTCAAGTGAAATATCAATAAATTATCTTCATAGATGGGTTTTTGGTCTTCCGCTTTCATTGGGTATTGACTTATCCGCAAGTTATACAAAGAAGCTTGCTACAACGGATAATGATTATAGATGGATTGGGAATGAAACAAACGCATTTCCAGACGGCTTTTCAAGTTATGATGAATATAAAAGAACCGGCACTCCTGCAAGAGAATATTTAATGGGTTATGATCAATGGTATTTATCTGTAGGTTTTTCTACAGGATATAGATGGTTAACTCCTTTGGGTATTCTTGGAACAAACGGCGGTTTTAGAATTGGATGGATATACAATACTTACGATGATCTTTTAAGGCCTTTTGATGCTACGCTAAGAGCAAGAAATGACACATGGACTCCAAGAAACTTATTCTGGCTTTCAGTTTCTATTGATCAAAGAGATATTTTTTACGATCCTTCCAAAGGTTATTATCTTAGTCAAAGAGGCGGTTTATACGGTTTCTTTAATGAAGAAGTAGAACATTATATTCGTACAGATACAAAATTCCAAATTTTTCAAACATTATTTGATATTCCTGTAAGTGAAAACTGGAATTTTAAATGTGTATTTGCTTTTCATACAGGATTGTCACTTATAATGCCTCAGCCGTGGCGCAATCGTGATGCAACACAGACACCTATAGAAGAAGCAAGCCAACTAGCTATTGATGGTATGTTTATAGGAAGAGGCTGGGGTGTTGATGAATATCGTAAAAAAGGTCTTTTGCTTTTAGACAGTTGGGTAGAACTTCGTTTCCCTATTGTTCGCGGTATTCTTGCATTTGATTTCTTCTTTGACATGGCAGGCGTAGAATCAAAAAAAGGCTACTATTTTGGACATGACGATGAAGGTAATTCCAATTTTACTTTAAACAATTTAAGGTTTAGTTATGGAGGCGGCTTACGATTTACAATACCGCAATTTCCAATTCGTTTAAGCCTTGCAAAACGATTTAAATTTGTTGATAATGAATTTACTTGGATGCATGGTGCGCTATTTGGAGGAGACTGGGGTAATAAAGCAGATGCATGGAAAGGCATGGATTTAGTAATTTCATTTGCAATATCATATTAGGAGTGTTTTATGTTAAAGAAAGTATTATTATTTTTACTTTTGAATGTATCGCTTATTGCGGTAGTTCACGGTCAGCATCTTACAAGAGTATGTGTTGTTGATTTACCAAGGGTTTATCAGGAATTTTTCAGAGAATCCCGTGCTGTAAGAGAATTTGAAGACCGCAGCAATAGAGTTCAGGCTGAGGTTAACAGGCGGCAAAATTCTATTAATGAACTGAGGGTTCGTCTGGAAGAGGCTAGAGAAAATAATTCAAATCAGGTTAACAGGCTGGAAGCTCAAATTAACACCCAAACAGAATCTTTAAGAGAATATTTTCAGGCGCAAACTGCTATTTTAGAAAATCAAAGAAGAAATCTTATGGTTTCCGGATCATTTTTAAATCAAGTTAATGATGAAATCCGGTTTATTGCAGAAAGTGAAGGTTTTAGCGTTGTTATGGATATAAAGGCAAATAATAGTATAGTTTGGTATAGCCCCACAATTGATATAACAGAAAAACTAATTCAAAGTTTACGGGCTAAAGCCGCAAGGTAAACAAAAGAAGTGTAAATATGGATGCGCCAAAAAACATTGCTTCAAGTCCTATGATTGAGCAGTATAGGCGCATAAAAAGAGAGCATGAAAACAATATACTCTTTTTCCGTTTAGGTGACTTTTATGAAATGTTTGCCGAAGATGCTATAGAGGTATCTTCGCTTCTTAATTTAACGCTTACGGCAAGAAA
>Ga0099364_10004384_pt1 | contig 21406 bp, 17 predicted proteins | sample TergutTh196P3_FD_73070 | JGI IMG/M metagenome (GOLD analysis project Ga0099364, IMG submission 73070) | Microcerotermes parvus P3 segment gut microbial communities from Pointe-Noire, Republic of the Congo - Th196 P3 | ecosystem: Host-associated > Arthropoda: Insects > Digestive system > Gut ... | reverse complement strand
CCGTCGCCCTCCATACTGCTGCCAGCGGCAAAGGCGGTGCGCCCTACAATGATGGCGGCGGTTCCTGTTCTTATCGAGAAAATGTACCGCAACGGCGTCGCGCCCAAGCTGGCCAAAAACCCCCTTTACCGCTTCCTCCTTACCCGGCCCCTGGCCATTCGTGTTGCCGGGCGCAAGATGAAGGCGGCCCTGGGCGGTAAAATACGCTTCTTTGGCCTGGGCGGCGCGCCCCTTTCCAATGAGGTTGAAAGATTCCTTCGCCGGGCCCGCTTCCCCTTTGCCATTGGCTACGGCCTTACCGAGGCGGCGCCATTGGTTGCCGGAGATATGTTCCAGCGCTTCCCCTTCCGTTCCACGGGAACCGCCCTGCGGGGCGTCGAAGTAAGGATCTCGGTTAACGTAAAGGCCAATGGGAGTGCCAATGGCAGCGCCGCTAACGGAACTGCGGGCTATGGGAGTATTGGCGAGATTCAGGTGCGCGGCCCCAACGTGATGATGGGCTACTACCGCAACGAGGAGCAGACCCGTGAGGTATTCACCGCCGACGGCTGGCTAAAAACCGGCGATCTTGGAAGTATCGACAAAAGGGGCAACATTTTTGTCAGGGGTAGGAGTAAGGCATTGATCCTGGGCCCATCCGGCGAGAACATCTACCCGGAGGAAATCGAGGGCCTTTTGAACACATCCGAAATAGTCGAGGAAGCCCTGGTCTACTCAAATGCCCAGGGCGAACTTGTGGCCATGGTTCGCCTGACCGATGCCGCAAAAGCCGCTATGAGTGCCGTTGAGCAGGCCCTTGAGGAACTGCGCGCCTGGGCAAACAAAAAGCTGGCCAGTTTTTCACGCCTGTCCAAAATCGAAATACGCTATGAGCCTTTTGAGAAAACGCCCACTATGAAGATCAAGCGCTACCTTTACGCCTAGAAACAGGTAGAAGGGAGCAGTGAGAAATGAGAAGTAGAAGATTGTAATTTTCTTCTCTTTGCTATACTGTGGGACAATGAAATTTTCCGCCTTGGCCTTTGATCTGGACGGCACCCTTTATCCAGCCTACCGCCTGAATTTCCGCCTTATCCCCTTTGTATTGAAAGAGCAGCGGCACATGAGGGCCATGGACAAGGCCAGAAAGTATTTGCGGAAAGGCGGGGCCTATGAGGGGGACTTTTACGAGAAGCAGGCCGCCCTTATGGCGCAGATGCTCGGTGAAAGCGGCGAAAAGGTAAAAGAGCGGAACGAGCGCCTTATCTACCGGGGCTGGGAACCGCTTTTTAAGAAGGTAAGGCCATTTCCCCATCTTAGGGAAACCCTGGATGCTTTCCGAGGGGCGGGGATAAGGATGGGCCTTCTTTCGGACTTTCCCCCGGAAACAAAGCTGGAAAACTTAAAACTATCCGGCTATTGGGATGTAATGCTTTGCTCAGAGGTGGTCGGGCGGCTAAAACCGGACCCGGCCTCTTTTCTGGAACTGGCCCGTCGTATGGAAACGCCGGCGGAGCAGATACTTTACGTGGGAAACAGCGTTCCCTACGATGTGGGCGGGGCCCGGAACGCCGGAATGAAGGCCGCCCTTATCCGCCCAAGATGGAAAAGAAGGGCGCCCGGCTTGCTTCCGGACTTTGTTTTCCACGACTATCGCCAATTACGCGATTATGTGTTAAATTAGCTCAAATGGGATTTTTTACCGTAGGCAATCTTTTAACCCTGGGCATCGTGCTGCTTGTTCTGGTTCTCTTCCGGCAGCTTGACAGGAATAACCGCACACTAAAATTGCTCCGGGATTATTCTGAAAAACTAAAAAAAGAGCTTAGTTCCTTTGTGCAGGAGCAGGAAAGAACGGTTAAGGACTACGCGGTATCCCTTAATGTGGAGAGGGATTCGGCCAGGGAGCTGATGAAGCGCCTGCAGCTAACCGAAGAGGAGCTGTCAAAAAAGGCCCAGGCGGTGGCCCGCATAGAAGATCATATCAAGGCCTATGAGAACTCTCTGGAGGAGCTTGACCGGATGACAGGGCGGGTTCAGGAGAACATGAACCGGGTCCGGGACGAGTCCGCCTTTGTGGAAACCGCCAGCAAGCGCATCAGCGAGGCCAAGGCCAAGCTTTTGGAGCTTGAAAAGGCCATGGGCGGTCTTGAACAGAAATTTGAACGTGAGAACGCCGAATCCCTGGAAAAAGCATCGCAAGAGATCCTTGCTTCGGTAAAGTCGGTGGTTTCCGATTTTAGTTCCGAGGCCCAGACCATTGAACGAAGGGTTGAAGATCACAGGGAAGCCCTGGTCAAAGCCGAACAGGCCAGAGCCGCGCTCATTGCCAGGGATACCGAACACATCAACAAATTACTGGCAAGGGCCGTGGAACAGGCCGGGAAAAGGGCTGACAAAATGGAAGAAGCCGCCCTTTTAAGCCTTAGAGAACAGGCCGAAGAGAGGGTACGCAAGTTCAAAACCGCCGAGGAGGAAAAGCTGCGCGCCTACCATGAAAGCGCCAAGGAGCGGGTCGCAGAGGTTCAGAATATGCTTAAAGGCCTGCGGGATGAATGGCGCGCGGAAAGAAGCGGCTGGGAAAATAGGGATAAGGCGGTTTTAGAAGAGCGCAGGAAGGATATACAGGAGCTCAATGAGAAATTCGCGGCTTCGGAAAAACACATAGTCCAGGCCAGAGATGTTTTAGAAAAGCATATGCAGGAGCTTGTGGCCGCTACCGAAAAACAGGTATCCGAGTTTGCTGCCAAGACCGAAAATCAGGTTAGCGGCCTTGCCGCACACACCGAAAAGCAGGTCAGCGAGCTTGCGGCCAAGACCGAAAAACAGGTCTTGGATGTTTCGGCTAATAGCGAAAGGCAGTTCTCCGAACTTGCAGCCAAGACCGGAAAACAGGTTTCGGAGCTTACGGCCAAAACCGAAAGACAGGTCTTGGAGGTTTCGGCAAATACCGAAAGGCAGGTATCCGAACTTACGGCCAAGACCGGAAAACAGGTCTCCGAGCTTGCTGCCGGTACCGGAAAACAGGTCTCCGAGATTTCAGCCAACACCGAAAGACAGATCTCCGAGCTTTCAGCCAGCGCCGGAACTCAACTCTCTGAACTTGCGGCCAGGATCGAAAAACAAACCCATGAACTTACAAGCCGGGCCGAAGAGCTCGCGCGCGAGTTCACTTCCCGCGCTGACCAGACAGTTTCCTCCCAGGAAGCCATGCTCAATTCCCTGTTCAGCGAATCGGAAAAGCGTTTTAATGCGGAACTTTCGGAGTTGGAGCAGCAAATCGAAGAGCTTTCGGTAAAGGCCGATGCCGCCGTTTCCACCCACGGAACCATGCTTCAAACGATGATTGACGAATCGTCAAAACGCCTGGGCGCGGAAATTTCTGCCATGGAGCGTCAAATTGAAGAGCTTTCGGTAAAGGCCGATGCTGTCGTTTCCACCCACGAAAATACACTTAAAACAATGTTCAGCGAATCGGAAAAACGTGCCGGTGCAGATTTCTCTGCCCTGGAAAAACGGATGGAAGATCTTAGCCTGCGCAGCAATGAGATTATTGACACTCAGCAGGCTCTGATCCAAAAAACCTCCGAAGAAATGAAGCAGAAGGCTCTGGAGATTACCGGTGCGAAGCTGGAGGAATACCGCCATGTCCAGGATGCTGAATTCCGGCGCCTTGAAAGCCTGGCTGATGACTCAAGAAATTTGGATGCGGAGCTTCGCCGCAGTATGGAGGAAATGCTGGCCCGCATTCGTCAGGATCTATCTTTGTTTGAGAAGGAATCCGCGGATATGCGGAAGGCCGAGGCGGATCAATTCTCCCTTGGCACGGCCGCTTTAAGAAATGAACTTGCGGAGATGGAAAAAGAACTTGCGGCCCTTAAAACCGTGGCCCAGCAAAATGTTTCCCATAGCCTTAAGATCTTTGAGGAAGACTTCTTTAACAGCCTTTCCGACAAGAGGGCTGATATAGACCGGCGCCTTGGTGAATGGCAGGACAGCCTTGATGAGCGGCTGCGGCAAATGGCTGAAGAGTCCGTTTCCGCACGGCTTGAACTTGAACGCGGCCTTGCCGATGAGATGCGAAACAAGCTCGCGGCTCAGGACAAGCGCCTTATCTCTGAGCTTGAGGATCTAAAGAACAAAACGGTTGTCTTTGAGGAGAGTATAAGGGAGCAGATGAACGCCGCCGATGACTCTGTCTCCGATTATCGAAAGCAGCTTGACCAGGGCCTTGAAGAAGCCAGAAAAGATGCGGAAGTTTCCGTCAGGACAGAGGTTGGCAAGCATTCCATTGCGATTAACGAAAGCATAAAGCAGCATCAAAGGGAGTTTGATGAAAAGCTCCGTGAAATATCGGATTATATCCAAAACCGCCACAATGAAATTTCCGGCGTCGTCAACGCTTCCCGCTCTGAGCTGGATGAGGCCAGGGAAGGATTTATCGCCAGAATCCACGAACTGGATGCCGCCGTAGAGGATGCCCGCCGCCGCCTTAGGGATATGGCCTCGGAAACCGACAGCCGGATCGCCTCTGTGCGTTCTTCGGTAGAGGAGGCGGAGCGGCATATCAGGGAGGCCGTGGATCAGACGAAACTCGTCGACAAGGCAGATGAGATGAGGCTGGAAATGACCCGGCGTATTGAGGATCTCAAAAGTGACATGGATCGCCTGGATCAGCGCAGAGTCGAGGCCGCCCAGCTGGAAAATGAATTCGTCAAGATAAGGCGCCTGGAAGACGATGTCAACGCCAAGATGACAAGGTTTCTTACAGAAAAGCGCAGAATTGAAACTATGGAGGCGGACTTTAACCGCCTTTTGCAAATATCCCGCGCGGTGGAGGAAAAACTTACGCAGGTTACCGGCTCAGACGACATGCTTCAGGAGATGCAGCTCCAGATCCGCAAGCTGGAAGAGGCCCTTTCCGGCACCGAGGACAGATACCAGCGGGTTGAAAAGAAAGGCCAGATCCTGGACAACACAAACGAAGGCATAGACAGGAATTTTAAGGAGCTGCAGGAGTCAGAAAAAATATCTGCAAGAATTGGCGGCGAACTTGAACGCTATGCCTCTGAGCTGGATGCCTTAAAAACTTCCATTGTGACGCTGTCTTCGGAAAGCGAAAAGGCCGCCGAGGCCCTGGATCGCATTGACCAGTTAAACAGCGCCCTTGAAGAGATTGAGGAGCGGGCAAAGTCCATGCAGAGGGCCAGGCAGTGGATTGCCGACGCCGAGACCCGGCTTGAGGATCTAAACAAGCAGGCCCAAATCCAGGCAAGGGCTATAGACGCAGTGGTAAAGGGTAAAAAAACAGGTCCTTCTGCGGATTTGGGTAAAGGCGCGCCGCCAATGCGGACAAAGGAAAACGTAATTTCTCTTGCCCGCCAGGGCTGGAATGATGATGAGATAGCCAAGACATATAATATTTCTATTGGAGAAGTGCAGCTCATACGGGAGATGATGCCGAAGGACTAACAAAAGAATAATGGGGGGATTTTTATGGAAAAACTTTACCACATTGACTTTGATGACAGCCACGGCTCCTCCTACGCCATTCTTCCCGGGGATCCGGGGCGGGTAGAAAAGATCGCCTCCTGCCTGGAAAACCCGCGTTTTTTTCACCAGAACCGGGAATACACAACCTGGCTTGGGGAACTTTCGGCCAACAATGGGAAGAAAAAAACCGTGATGGTAATGTCCACCGGTATGGGCGGGCCGTCCACGGCAATCGCCGTAGAGGAGCTTTACCGCACCGGCGTTATGAACTTTATCAGAGTGGGTACCTGCGGCGGAATGGCCCTGCCTGTAAAAGGCGGAGATCTTGTTATTGCCACAGGGGCCATACGCATGGAAGGTACCAGCAGAGAATACGTTCCGCTGGAATTTCCCGCTGTGGCAAATCTTGATATCACCAACGCCCTTTTAGAAGCCGCCAAAAGGCTAAACGCCAACTGGCACGCGGGAATTGTCCAGTGCAAGGATTCCTTCTATGGCCAGCACAGCCCGGAGCGTATGCCGTCGGGCAGGGAGCTTATGGACAAGTGGGAGGCCTGGATCAAAGCCGGCTGCCTTGCCTCGGAAATGGAAAGCGCCGCCCTGTACATTGTCAGCCAGATCCTGGGCGCCCGCTCCGGCTGCGTCCTTAGCGTGGTATGGAACCAGGAGCGTGAGCGGGCGGGTTTGGACAATCCCCACAGCCATGATAGCAGCCTTGCCGCGCAAACCGCAGTAGAGGCCATACGGATACTAATTGAACGGGAATAAACGCTAGCGGCTCTTTGTTACTTCCCGGCGCAGGCAATGACCGCCGATAACGCAGCGCGAACAGAAGGGGCTCGTTGGCCGGCAGATGTTCTGGCCGTAAAGTACCAGTAGGCCGTTGATCCGCTTCCAGTATTTTTTCGGCAGTATCTCCCGCAAGACCATTTCAGTTTTATCAGGGCTTTCCGTAGATAGCCAGCCGCAGCGGTTACAGATCCGGTGGACGTGAATGTCAACGCAAATACCGTCGATATCAAAGGCCTCGGTAAGGACCAGGTTGGCGGTTTTACGGCCAACGCCGGGAAGGGCCAAAAGGGCGTCCATGTCCGCCGGCACCTTGCCGCCATGCTCTTCTAAAAGGATGCCGGCGATCTGGTAAAGGCTCCTTGCCTTGTTGCGGTAAAAGCCCGCCGGATAGGCCAGGCGGGCGATTTCCTTTTCCCCCAGGGCAAGCAGCTCCGCCGGGCCCGCAGCACGGGATAAAAGCCGCCGGGAAGCGGAGCGGGTTACCTCGTCCTTGGTTCTAAGGCTCAGTACCGTGGATACCAGCACCGCCCAGGATTTCCCCGGCTCCCTTTCATACTCGGCGGCAAGGGCCGTAACCACGGTGTCCTCCACACCCGGCCCAGCGAGGAACTCCTTTCGCCAACTTTCCAGGGCTTTAATAATCGCAGCCCAATCGGTATTTTCTTTCATCACCGCGTCTTCTTCATTCCTTTTCCAGTAGGCATACTGCCAGGGCCTCTACGGCCTGGCCGCTGCCAAGCTCTCCTTGGCCCTCGTTGCTTTTGCCTTTGACAAAGACCGCGCCGGCATCGGCTTCCAGGGCCAGAGCCAGGGAGCGGCAGATAAGATGCCGGTGGGGAAGTATCTTCGGCCTTTCGCAGATTACAACACAGTCCAGATTCACAAGCCGCCAGCCCTGGGCTTTAACACGCTGCCAGGCGTCTTTTAACAGGCCTATGGAAGATGCGTCCTTAAAGGCGCCGTCGTCGTCCGGGTAGAACTCTCCTATGTCTCCCAGGGCGGCGGCCCCAAGGATGGCGTCGCATACCGCATGGGCCAATACATCCCCGTCGGAGTGGCCCTGCTCCCCCTTCTCAAATGGGATCTCCACCCCGCCAAGCAGAAACTTCCTTCCCTCAACCAGGCGATGCAGATCTCTTCCAAGACCTATTCTTGTCATCTCTGTGCCTCCGTGCCTCTGTGAGAGGTCTTATCTTATATCTTCCGGGTAGGTGATTTTTTTGTTATTCGCATCGCCGCTTATCACCGCCACCTGGCCGGCGAATTCCCCCCAGACCTCGGCATCGTCGGTGTACTCAAAGCCCTCCGCTGCCTCCCTTTCGGCACTCTTGTTATGGGCAATGAGTATTTCCGGGAATTTGAAGGCCTGGGGGGTCTGGGAAACGTAGATAGATTCCCGCCGCAGATGCCGGTTGATAAAGACGCTTTCAGAATCAACTTCCGAAGAACTGAGTTCCAGAGAAATGAGTTTATCCAGGCGAATTTCTTTTGGGGTTTCCAAGAGGGGAAGCGCGGGAATTACCGCCCCATGGCAAAATGCTGAATCGATGCAGCGCTCGATAAGATCAAGGCTGATCCAGGGCCTTGCGCCGTCATGGATAAGCACATGGGAGGGAGCTAATGGCTCCAAAAACAAAAGGGCATTATGCACAGAAAGACGGCGGCTGGCTCCTCCATCCACAAAAAAGATGTCCTTTCTATTTTGCAGTAGTTCAGCCGGCAGGCAGGCCCTGGCGCTGTCTTCATCATCCGGCGGCACGGTAATAACAATGGGGCCTATTCTGGGACAGGAGGCAAAGGCAGTGACTGCCGAGCCAAGAACGGTCAGGGAACTATCCGGCAAGGGAAGGTATTCTTTTTTTGCGGTTCCCATTCTTTCTGATGATCCTGCCGCGGTAATGATAGCGGCAATGGAAGCTTTAAGGTCTTGCACAGTAAACCCCGCGTATACTGAAATTACTGGGATTCCAGGCGGGCAAAGATCATGTTTTCCACTTCTTCTTTGGATTTTCTAAGGGAGCAGGAAACCTCGTCCTCAAGGAGTTTAAGGGCAGAATCGTAGAGCTTTCTTTCCAGAATTGGCAGCTCCTTTACCTTGCTGCGGTGATACAGGGAACGCACAATTGTGGCTATGTCTATCACGCTCCCCTTTTTAAGGAGATCCAGGTTAGTCTGGTACCGCAGCTTCCAATCGGAAGATATGGGTTCAAAGTCTTCGCTGATAAAATCAAGGGCCTTAAGGGCGTCTTCTTTGCAGACTATTGGCCGTATACCAAGCCCCACCGCCTTATCCACCGGAACCATGATAGTCATATCCGACACTTCAAGATAAATTATGTAATAAAGAACCGTGTCTTCCTTAAAGATTTTTTCCTCAATGGATCTGATTACCCCAACCCCCTGGCTAGGATAAACCACCCGTTGATCGACTTGAAACTTTTTGGGTGCCCTGCTCATTAGCTCCCAATATACACAAAAAATGATTTTATGGGAATGGGTAAAAATCGTTCTTGTATTTTCTAAGAAAAAGCCTCATAATTTAATAAGGATAAACCCAAGGAGTAAAAATGCAGAAGTATAATTGTTCCATTTGCGGCTTTGTTTACGATCCTGCCCAGGGAGACCCTTCAAAAGGTATTAAGCTGGGAACAGCGTTTGAGGATGTTTCTTCCGACTGGGTATGTCCCACCTGCGGACTGACAAAAGATGCTTTTTATTCGGAAGGCGATGGTTACCGGACAGCCTTTACTTGACGAAGCCTTGTCCAGTAGCCCGCGCTAGCGGTTGACCCTCCATTTCTGATTATGCTATTCTGACTCATCTTCGATTAAGGACGTTGGTATGAATTTATCTTATTTGCCCCTTCTTATGGCGCCGCCTCCGGGGGGGGAGGGTGGTTCGGCTTTCATGAGTTTTCTGCCCCTATTAGCCATTATCGCGATTTTTTATTTTTTAGTATTGCGCCCCCAAAGCAAAAGGAACAAGGAAACACAGAATATGCTTTCGGCCCTTAAAAAAGGGGACCGGGTTGTTACCATTGGAGGAATACACGGAGTCATTCAGACAGTCAGGGAATCTACTTTAATTTTAAAGGTTGATGAAAATACCAAGCTTGAGCTTAACCGCTCTGCCATTGCCAGTGTTACAAGCCAGGCAAGGGAAGAAAAAAGCGTGGAAACTTCTGATTCTGCCGAGTCTTAGAACAAATTTTGGAGCAAAAGTATGAGTAAACGCTTCCGGCTCTTCCTGATTATTGGGATTTTGGCCTTATGTTTTGTCTTTCTACTTCCCACCCTCCGCTGGTACTTCTGGACGCCTGAGCCGGATCAGATCTGGGCCATGGGCACAAGGGAGCAGATTAGAAACCATGCCTCTTCGACAGCCCAGGAGCATCTGGAGGAACTTATCCTGCTTGCGCGAAATGACGAGGGTATGCCCGAGGAATTGGATTTTCTGATTCCAGTCGCAAGGAGAATCTACCGGGACTCAAGACAGAGCACCCCTGAGAGATGGGATGCCCGCTCTGTTTTGCGCGCTTTCTCCCAGTCGGAGGCTCTTGAGGCCATAGAATCCCATTACCGGGATAGAATTTTTGACCTTAAAAATCTACAGAGAAGCGCGGTTCAGCTTGGCCTGGACCTTTCCGGGGGCCTTAGCATAATGCTGAGGGCTGACATGGACGCCCTGCAGGAAAGGCTGGGCCGCCCCCTTAACGAGGCGGACAGGGAAGATGCCATAGAGCGGGCCCTGGATGTTCTTAATAGCCGTATCGACCAATTCGGCCTTACCGAACCGGTTATTCGCCGGCAGGGGGCGGATCAGATCTACGTGGAAATTCCCGGTGCCGCTGATCCGGAGCGGATTCACGATATTATTATGGGAAGGGGCAGCCTGGCCTTCCATATTGTTGATGAAGAGGCAACCCTGGCCTTTAATAGATATTACAATGCCAACCCGCTTTATACCTTTGATTCGCAGGGAGAATTACTGGATCCGTCAATTGTTCCTCCGGATGTTGTTATTCGCGGCGTATTCGATAAAGATCGCTACGGCCTTGATGAGCATAGGCGGAATGCCTTTGGTTACCCTGACTACGTGGCAATTAGAAGGGAGTTGGGCCTGGACGGAAACCGTATTCAAAGCGCCGATGTAAACAGGGATCCTATAGACGGCAGGCCCGTAGTAACCTTCAGGCTTGATTCGGAAGGCGGAGAGATTTTCTACAGGCTTACCTCTGCCAATGTGGGCAGGACCATGGCCATAGTTCTGGAAGACCGGGTCAGGTCCCAGGCCACAATCAGAACGGCCATCAGGGATGCCGTATCGCTTGAAGGTTTTGGAGCGGATGAAGCTCACAGTATCGCGCTGATGCTAAGGACTGCGGCCCTGCCGGTGGAGCTTATTGTAGCCAACCATGAGTCCATCGGTGCAACCATGGGAGCGGACACCATCACCCAGGGCTTTTACGCGCTGACAGGCGGTCTGCTGGCGGTGCTGCTTTTTTTGCTTATTTTCTATAAGTCGGCGGGAATTAACGCCGTTGTGGCCCAGTTGTTGAACATCTATATTATGTTCAGTATTCTTTCGGCCTTTAATTTTACCCTGACCTTGCCAAGTATTGCCGGTTTTATTCTGACTATTGGCATGGCGATTGATGCCAACGTACTTATTTTTGAGAGGATGAAGGAAGAATTACGGGCGGGCAAAGGCCGCAAGGCAGCCATAGAAGCCGGTTTTGACAAGGCATTCTGGGCCATTATGGACGCCAACATCACAACTTTTATTGCCGCCATGTTCCTTTCCCAGTTCGGCACAGGCCCAATCAAGGGTTTCGCGGTGGCCTTGGCTATCGGTGTTTTCTCCTCAGTATTTACCGCCCTATTTGTATCACGGCTTATCTTTGATTTCAGCACGGATGTATTGGGAACCAAAAAGCTCTCCATCAGTTGGAGAAAAGTAGAGTAGCTATATGAGACGTATTATTCCATTTTCCAAATATTTTCTTCTGGCAGCACTATTCGCCATTTTTGTGATCATAGTCGGCGTTGCGGGCTTTTTAAGCAAGGGCATTAATTGGGGCATAGATTTTCAGCCTGGAATGATTCAGGAAGTTCAGTTTTCGCCTGACATTAACCCTGTCAGTATAGAAGATGTCCGTGCAAGTCTCTTACCCCTGGGAACTGTCTCGGTCCAGGTTCTCGGTTCACCAACTGAAAGGCGCTTTATGATCCGCATGGAAGAAAGCGATATTGAAATTGGCACAGGCGTCCCGACCGAAAGGGTTATCCGGGCCTTGGAAAACAATTTTGGGCAGGGAGATGTGACGGTAACCAGCTCGTACTATGTGGAATCCCGCTTCTCAAGGCACCTTGCCGAACAGGCGATCTGGCTCTTTACCCTGACACTTTTATTGATACTGGCCTACTGTACCGTGCGTTTCAAGTTTCAGTACGGTACAGGCATTGTTATCGCCATTATCCACGACGGCGTAATCATGCTTGCCTTTATCGTCTGGAGCCAGATGGAGTTCAATACCGTTACCATAGCGGCGCTTTTGACTGTGCTCGGTTATTCAATAAACGACAAGGTCGTGGTTTTTGATCGCATGAGGGAAACCCGCCGCATATTTCCGGATTATAGCTATGTGGATGTTTTAAACCGGGCGATTACTGAAACCCTGGGCCGGACAATCATTACAACTTCTACAACCATGATGGCTGTGAGCTTTCTCTATGTTTTTACCACCGGCTCCATGAAAGACTTCGCACTGGCCCTGCTTGTAGGACTGCTTTCGAGTGTTTATTCAACAATTTTTATCGCTTCGAATTGTGTTCTTCTTTGGGAGAGGCGGGTTGAAAAAAAGGCAAAGGAAAAGCTTGGGACGGTTCCTGCCAAGGTATAAAGAGCTTTGCCGGGCCCTTAAATGGAGCTAATTCGCGCTTCTGTCCTTGGCTTTTGCGCCGGAGTACGCCGGGCGGTTGAAATAGCCTTACGGGCATCGTCTGAAACAAGGCCGCCACCAGGCATTGTTTACATGCTTGGCCCCCTGATCCACAATTCCAGGGTTCTTGAAACGCTAAAAGAACGGGGCATCAGAATCCTAAATGAAGGGGAGCCTTTTGAAGAAACGCTTAAGGCCATCCCTTCTAATTCCAGCGTCATAATCCGGGCCCACGGCCTTTCTCCCATAGTGGAAAACCTACTGCGGCAGCAGGGCCTTGAAATCCTGGACGCCACCTGCCCCCATGTTAAAGCCAGCCAGAACTCCGCCCGGCATTTCGCTGAAAGGGGATACCGTATTTTTATTGCCGGGGAAAAAGACCACGCCGAGATCAGCGGCATACTGGGCTGCGTGGAAGCCGCTTTCGTAGCCGCCAGCCCGGCTGAGGCGGAAAAAGCTGCGGCGGAACTTTACCGGCAGGAGCCTTTAGCCAGGACGGTATTAATAGCACAGACGACTATTAGCCTTGAAGAATATTCGCTTATTGAAAAGGCCATAAAAAAATATTTCCCGGAGCTGGAAGTTTTAAACACAATCTGCGGCGCCACAGGAGAGAGGCAGGAGGCTTTGCGCCAACTTTCCGCCCAGGTTGATGCCCTTCTTGTCGTTGGAGACAGGGGCTCGGCCAATACCCGCCGCCTCCTTTCCCTTGCTCAAAGCGAGGGGAAACCGGCATGGCTTGTGGAAAAACTTGAAGATATTCCGGCTGAAATCAAAAAATACAAGACCGTTGGCCTGAGCGCCGGGGCATCAACTCCGGATGATCTTATTGACGAAGTCGAGAAAGCGCTGCGCTGATCCTCTATGTAATTTCTTAAAGATTCGGTATTATGAAAAAATGAAAGTATCGCAAACATTTATTCCCACACTCCGGGAAGTTCCAACCGACGCGCAGGTAACTAGCCACCGCCTGATGTTCCGCGCCGGCCTTTTACGCAGGCTTGGCAACGGCCTTTTTGCCTATCTTCCCCTGGGGCTCCGCGCCTTTCGCAAGGTGGAGCAGATTGTGAGAGAGGAGATGAATGCCATAGGCTCCCTTGAGATAAAGCCGACGGTGGTGATACCGGGGGAACTCTGGAAGGAGTCCGGCCGCTGGGAAGGCATGGGCGAGGCCCTGTTAAAGTTCAAAAACCGCACTAACGCGGATTTCGTGATTTCCCCAACGGCAGAGGAAGCGTTTACCGCCATTGTGCGCGATGAGCTTTCCAGTTACCGCCAGCTCCCCCTTTCCCTTTACCAGATAAACACCAAGTACCGGGACGAGGTCCGCCCCCGCTACGGGGTAATGCGTGGCAGGGAATTTATAATGAAGGATGCCTATTCCTTCCATGCCAATGACGAGAGCCTTGATAAAACATACCAGGACATGGGCCGGGCCTACCGCCAGATTTTCCGGCGCTGCGGTCTTACGGTGATTCCCGTCAAGGCCGATTCGGGGGCCATGGGCGGCAGCGGCTCAGAGGAGTTCATGGTAGAAAGCGAGATCGGCGACAATACCCTGATTCTCTGCAAGAGCTGCGATTACGCGGCTAATGTGGAAAAGGCCGAGTGCAAGCTGGATTTCTCCCCCCGCTTTTCCGCCGAGCTGGCCAGGGGGGCGGCCGCTTCCACTCCGCCCGTCGAAAAGATCGACACCCCGAATGTAAAAACAATCGAGGAACTCTGCGCTTTTTTAAAAACCGACGCAAAGACCTTTATCAAGACCCTTATTTACAAAGCGGTAAATGTGGAAACGGAAAAGGGTATGCTTCCGGAGAAATTTTTCGCCGTATGCATCCGCGGTGACCTGGACATAAACGAGGTCAAACTGGCGGCCGCCCTTAAAGCCGCCGAAGCAGGCCTTGCCTCCGAGGCGGATGTGGAACGCCTGACCGGCGCGCCGCTGGGCTTCGCCGGCCCGGTGGGCCTTGCCAAGGAACTACCCGTAATCGCGGACTTTAGCGTAACGGCCATTAATGACGGAGTCAGCGGCGCCCTTGCGAAAGACCTGCACTACAAACACATTGCCTACGGCCGTGACTTTGAGGCCGCGCTAACGGCGGATCTCCGCACCGTAAAGGCCGGGGATCGCTGCCCCCTTTGCAGCGGGGAACTTTACGAGAAAAAAGGTAACGAGCTGGGCCATATCTTCAAGCTTGGCTTCAAGTACTCCAAGTCGATGAACGTCAGCTACCTGGACGAAAACGGAAAGAGCCATATCCCCACAATGGGCTGCTACGGCATAGGCCTGGATCGCAGCCTGGCCAGCGTTATCGAAGAACACCATGACGATGACGGCATTATCTGGCCCATAACGGTTGCGCCCTATCATGTCATTATTGTGCCAATTAAATACGATGGGCCCGTAAAAGAAGCCGCCGACAAGCTCTGTTCTGAACTTGAGCGCTCCGGCATCGAAGTCCTTCTTGACGACAGGGAGGAAAGGCCCGGCGTTAAGTTCAAGGACGCGGACCTTATCGGCATTCCCTACCGTGTGGTTATTGGCGACAAGAACCTGGGGGAAAACCCAAAGGCCGAGGTAAAACGCCGAACGGAAAAGGAAAGCCGTCTTGTGGATCTGGCCAAGGCGGCGGCGGAGCTGACGGAGAAGATAAGAGCGGAGCTGGCAAGTTAGGGGTTACGGGGTAGGGGGGACACTGCCGGCCGCGTGAAAAGTGTCCCCTTTTTATTTCTCACTTGATCTGCTATACTGTAAACTATGGAGAAATCAAAATGCCTGTAATACGTCCAATATCAGACTTGGAAACCAAATTAACAGAGATAACCAATGCTGTCCGTGAATCTTATGAGCCTGTCTTTTTAACGAACAATGGTTATGGCGACTTGGTCGTTATGAGTATGGATGCCTGGGAAGAAATGAATTTTGAAAACGAGATATACCAAAAATTGATAGAAGCTCAGGCTGAAGCCCGTTCAAATCCCTTGCGTCTTTCCCATGCTGAGGTTTTCCAACCCCTTCGCCAAAAGATTGCCGACCATATTGGTTCTTAATAATGCATGAAGTAAAATATCTGCCCTCCTTTTATCAAGAACTTAATGCAATAGTAGAATACATATCTGTTACTCTGGAAGCCCCGCGAGCTGCCTTGAATCTATTGGATGAACTGGAAAAGGAAATTGATAATGTAAAAGAATTTCCATATGCTCGTCGATTGTATCGTCCAATAAAACCAATTTCTACGGAATATCGTATAATAACGATAAAAAATTACCTTGTTTTCTATGTTGTTATTGGAAACATCATTGAAATTCATCGAATTATATATAAAAAGAGAGACTTATCTCAGTTAGTTAGATAAGTTACCGCTATCTGCCCACTAACACAGATGCTCAGGCCGGTAAATTTGGCTTTACTTTCTCTCGCCTAACAGCATCTTCAGTTCCTGGATTTCCTTTACCATCTGGGAATTGTTGAGCTGGAAGCGCTGGGGCACCATTTTTTTGGAAGTGCATTCCACCGCCGCTACCAGGTTCTGCAAACGTATGGCGTGGGGATACTGTGGGGGAATAAAATCCTCCATGACCTCTTCCATGTCCTGCTTGGAGATCATTGTGCGGCCTTCCATTGCCGCCCTCTGCATTGCCCGGATAAGCATGGACTCGATTTCGGCGCCGGAAACTTCGTGGCTGTACTTTTTGAAAAGGTCGGGAACCGGAAAAGTATGAATGCCGAACTTGAGCTTTTTAACCAGGGTCTGGAAGAGCGCCACCTTTTCGGCATTGGTTTCCGGGTAAAATAGGGCGAAGTGCTCCTCGGCGCGGCCCTGGCGTTTCAGGTCGATGGGGAGCAGGTCCGGGCGGCAGGTTATCAGGAACCAGATGATCCTACCACGGTAGCTGGTGTCACCCATGAAGCTGGCAATCTGGGCAAACACGCGGTTGCTGGTTCCGGAATCCCCCTCCTGATCCCGGTCTCCCAGGTAGGCGTCCGCCTCGTCGATCATTACCGCTACCGGAGCCATGGACTTGAGTATGTTAAGCACCTTCTCTAAATTGGATTCTGATTCACCCTGCCACTTGGAGCGGAAGTTCCGGAACCTAACCATGGGGATGCCGATCTCCCCGGCAAAGGCGCTGACCATAAAGCTCTTCCCCGTACCGATGGGTCCGGCAATTAGGTAGCCCATGGGCACCACGGAGCTCTGTCCCCGCTTGACGGCCTTGGCGTGGGTTCGTAGCAGCTTTTTAACAAAGTCATGGCCGGAAACCGCGTCCAGGTTGTACTTGGTATCCATAAATTCCAAAAGACCGGCGGCCTCGTGTTCGATCATTTCCTTTTTCTTCTGGCTCAGGTACTCCATGGTCAGGGCTTTTTTTTCTTCGTAGCGTTCCAGGATCAGGTGCTCCAGGTTCATTAGGTTAAGGCCGCTTGTTACGGAGGCGACCCTTTCCGCCGTAAGGCCCCGGTCCAGCATCAATAGGCCCTCCCTCTCCCTGGAACGAAGGAAGCTGGCCCTGACCGATTCATCCGGGAAGGGGACTCCAACCTTCACGGTGGAAGATGAGCTTAAAAGCCGGGGGGAAATGTCGGTGAGGTTTTCTGTCAGAAGAATGATGGAAACATCCCCCGCAGTGAATTCAGGGTTGTTGGCCCAGCGGTTCAGGGTAACCAGGCAGTAGCGGTCGGCGTCCGAGAGGCGGAGCAGGTCCCCCCCCGGGATAATGGTTTCCGCGTAGTCGACGATCAGAACCATCCTGGGAGAAGGGGAGCGGCGGTCCTTGGGGATCCGCATAAGGAAATACTTCTCTAAATAAAAAAAACTTTTTTCAGGATCGGTAGAAATAAAATCTGCCTTGTCGTCTTCCGGAAAACGCTTGGAGAGGAACTCGGTGTATTCCCTTGACATGGCTTCGGTGCAAAAGGATATCCCGTTGGAGCGATCGTAAAAGGCGATAATGTCCTGGTTCCCAAAGATGACCTCGGCGATATAGATCTGTATCAGGGCAAAAATGAATTCCCCTTCCTCGGTCTCTTTGGGAAGGAAGTCGCGGATATTTCCGTGTACGATGTACAGATTGGCGGTTCTGGAGTAATATTTTAAAACAAATTCACGAACCCACTCTGGAAAGTTTTTGAAACGATCAGACTGCTCCGCAATGTATTTTGACATTGCCCCCCCTGGGCTTTTAGTATATCAGCTCTGGGCCCGTCCTGCAATGCGCCTTTAGCGTAAAAATACAAACTCTTCCAGGTTAAGGCCCCCCTGGCGAACCGTGATCTGCCTCTGCTCGCTGTGCAAGAGGCCGCCAAAGCCGTAGTAATTGACCGTCAATTCGTAGTTCCCGGGTGCAAGGTTGATGCCGCCCACCAGGGCATGGGAGGGGAAAAAGCGCGAAAGCCTTAGGTCCGCCCGCTCGCTGGCTTCGGCAAAAATCCTCGAAAAAAAGGCAACCAGAATAGCAAGGCCGCCGTCATTGTTTTGCGCCGCCGCCGCTGTCGCGCCAAGGCCGGCTGTGTATTTGATCATGACTCTGGCGGTGGTTTTTAAGACCGTAAGGCCGTATCTGGATTTAAAAGTCTCCCGTGCAACCGCGCCCATGTCTTCAAGAAGTTCCAGGGGGAACCTTTGCCCTGAGTCAAGAACAGCCTCCACCCGGTTAGCATACTGGGGCCGGTTTACTATTCTGGGAAGGGGAAGCCTGGCAAAGTGATAGGGCGCAGGGAGCAGTAGGGGGACGACTATATTCTCCTCAACCTTGATTGGCGAAAGGCCGGTAAAGGCAATCAGGTTGAGTCTGCCAAGACCAGCCGGTACGGTCAACTCCTCGTGCACCGAGGCGGGGAGGCTGTGGTAGTAGACTTCCGGCGCAAGTTCGTAGGCCCTAAGCAGTTCCTGGTAGTCAATGCGGGCGCTGTCGGTTCTGCCGGTGCCGCGGTAAAAAAGCATGCCCATGTAGCGGGCCAGGGCGGAATTGGAAAATTGGGACGCCTCCATTGGAAGCCGTGCTTCCGTTGGAAGCTCATTTGAGTCCGTGACCCTTCTTTTGGCCCTCTCATACCTGTCGGCCATGTGGTTCAGCTTTTCATTCAAGCGCCTTACTTCCACCAGGGCGCCTTCCAGATTGCCCATGTGATAAAAGTTCAACGCGTTAAAAACATTGATATAAAGGTCCTCGTAGTCCTCCCCCCCATAGTCCCTTGCGTTATCGTTTAGAATAAAGGTGCCAAGCTCCTGGCTTAAACTTCTTGTAAAAGCTTCCTCTATCAGCCGCTCCGCCTGCAGAAAGTCCTGCGAGGATTCGCTGTAAAGCCCGGCAAAATGCTGGATCATTCCCCTGTCAAGGTAAAAAAGGATATCGTTTCCAGGCCCGTAAATGGCCCCGCGGCTCCTGTTTCTTTCGTTGTTAAGGGCGTATAAGGCCCCGTCGAAGGAGCCGAAGCGGACGTTTGAGTCTATGGGGGCATAGGCAGCCGGGTTAGAGGCGCAGGAAAAAAACACAAAGAGCAGAGCCGCCGCCAGGAACGCAGGGCCGTTATTTTTCACCTGTTCTCCATTTTGCCTAGGGCCGGAAAAGCGGCTGCCTGATGGTCTTCTTTATTTCGCTGTTTTCACCCATCCACATGCGGGTATTGGTTTCAATGTTGGTTAGCTCTGCGGTGACAAAGTAAGACCGTACCGCGTAACGCCCCGACTGGTCCACAATGGAATTAACAGTACCGGTAAGAAGAAGAATCGCGCCGGTCTCGTTACGCAGGGCCGTCCTGGTAGCCTCGCTGGCATTCCACTGCTGATCTTCCCTTTCGGCCCGCAGCTCCTGGCGGGTGTCTCCCCCGGCGACAAAGTCCATTCTGCCGGAATTGACGATTGCCACTTCCATGGCCCTGGAAATGATGTCGGTGTCGATATGCTCACTGGAATTGTTCCTGAAGGAACCCACCAGGGATACGGGCAGGCGGCCGTTGTTTTGGGCGGCGTAATCCTGGATAAACTGGCTTACCCTGGGGGAATTAAGGCAGTCGCCAATAAGGCTGTTTGAAACAAGCCTGGCGTCGGAATCGTTCCAGCGGCCGCTTAAATCGACCACCGTATCGGCTTCGACCCTTCTGACTGTGGGCCTGGAAGAGCAGGCGGCAAAGATGCTGATTAAAAGCACACAGGCAACAGAAATAAAAAGGTATCTCTTCATGATTAATCCCCTTAGTTATATTTATCTAAACCCAATATGGCGCAAAAAGATACATTTTTCCTTTAATTGTGAAAAAGACACAATAGCAGTATACTAATTTCATGCGTGCGTTTGAAGTAGTTGCGCCCTTTGGTCCGGCCGGTGATCAGGGACAGGCCATCGCGGCCCTGGCCCAGGGAATAAAGGCCGGGGATCAGTTCCAGGTTCTGCAGGGGGTTACCGGTTCGGGAAAGACCTTTACCATGGCCAAGATCATCGAGGCGGTGCAGATGCCCACTCTGATTGTCAGCCACAACAAGACCCTTTCGGCCCAGCTTTACCGGGAGTTTAAGGGCTTTTTTCCCCACAACGCGGTGGAGTACTTTGTCTCCTACTACGACTACTACCAGCCGGAGGCCTATGTGGCCAGCCGGGATCTGTACATAGAAAAAGACGCTTCGATCAACGATGAGATCGAGAGGATGCGCCTGTCCGCTACACGGAGCCTCATGGAAAGGCAGGACGTGATCATCGTGGCTACAGTCTCATGCATCTACGGCCTTGCCACGCCGGAGGTCTACAAGAAGATGACCGCCACCTTTTCCCGCGGGGATACCGTCGATGTTGACTCCCTGATCCGGCGCTTCGTGGAGCTTCAGTACGAGCGGAACGACGCGGTTCTGGAGCGGGGACGTTTCCGCCGCCGGGGGGACACCCTGGAGATCTTCCCCGCCTACCTGGAAGAGGCATACCGGGTAGACCTGGACTGGGACAAGGTTGAACGTATACGCCGCTTTGACCCGGTCAGCGGGGAATTTCTTGAGGAGATTGACCGGGCGCTGATCTATCCGGCCAAGCAGTTTGTCATGCCCGCGGAAATGGTGCAGAATGCCCTGGGACTCATCAAGGAAGAATTAGCCGAGCGCTACGAGTACTTTATTGCCACCGGCAAGATGCTGGAGGCCGAGCGGCTAAAGACCAGGGTGGAATACGATATCGAAATGCTAACCGAAATGGGTTACTGCCCGGGCATAGAAAACTACTCCGCGCCCCTGGCTGGCAGGCAGCCGGGGGAGGCGCCGGACACCCTGATCGACTACCTGCCCCAAAGCCACCTGACCTTTATCGACGAGAGCCACGTTACGCTCCCCCAGCTCGGGGCCATGTACGCGGGCGACCGTTCGCGCAAAACCGCCCTTGTGGACTACGGCTTCCGGCTTCCCTGCGCCCTGGACAACCGGCCCCTGCGCTACGACGAATTTGAAGCACGGCTGGATAAAACCATCTTTGTTTCCGCCACCCCCGGCCCGGCCGAAAAAGAGCAGTCCAGCAGGGTGGTGCAGCAGCTTATCCGCCCAACAGGCCTTTTGGACCCCGAAATAGAAGTACGTCCCAGCGAAGGCCAGATGGAAGACATTTACGGGGAAATACGCAAGCGCATTGAAGCAGGCGAGCGCTCTCTTATCCTGACCTTGACCAAAAAAATGGCTGAAGACCTGACAGACTACCTTTCCGGCCTTAACCTTAAGGTACGCTATATTCACAGTGAAATTGAAACCATAGAAAGGGTTGAGATTCTAACCCAGCTCCGCAGCGGCGACTTTGATGTGCTTGTGGGAATAAACCTGCTCCGTGAAGGCATAGACCTGCCGGAAGTTTCGTTTATTGCAATTCTGGACGCTGATAAAATCGGCTTTCTTAGATCCTTAACCAGCCTTGTTCAGATCATAGGCAGAGCAGCCAGAAACGCCGCCGGCAAGGTAATAATGTACGCCGACCGCATGAGCGACGCCATGCGGGAAGCCATCAGCGAAACCGAGCGGCGGCGGGCGGCCCAGATGGAATACAACAAAAAGCACGGCATTACCCCCACCACGGTAAAAAAGGCCATAACCGACATCCTGGAACGCCACGCCGCCGAAGAAAGGGACGCCGCCTCTGCTTCCATTGAAGTGCTTAAAAAATCCCATAATGTGCTTGTACCAAACGAGCGAAAGAAATTAATTTCGCTTTTGGAAAAGGAAATGCTTGAAC
>Ga0099364_10004383_pt1 | contig 21415 bp, 15 predicted proteins | sample TergutTh196P3_FD_73070 | JGI IMG/M metagenome (GOLD analysis project Ga0099364, IMG submission 73070) | Microcerotermes parvus P3 segment gut microbial communities from Pointe-Noire, Republic of the Congo - Th196 P3 | ecosystem: Host-associated > Arthropoda: Insects > Digestive system > Gut ... | reverse complement strand
TTTCCGTTGTCTAACTGCGTTAATTCCGGGTTCGATACGGTAGGGGTTCTTACGCAATATTTACCTCTTGTACTCAATGAGTACATAGGTAACGGTCACCCGTGGGGATTAGACAGAGCCCACGGGGGAGTTCACGTGTTGGCTCCTTACGAAAGTTCCGGAGGGAAATCCTGGTATTCGGGTACCGCTAATGCGATTTACCAGAACATGAATTTCGTTGACAGATACAATCCCGAATATGTTGCGATTCTTGCGGGAGACCATATTTATAAGATGGACTACGCAAAAATGCTTGCTTACCACAAGAAGCAAAACGCCGACGTAACCATCGCCGTGCTGGAAGTTCCGTGGGAAGAAGCATCGCGTTTCGGAATTATGTCGGTTAATGAGGACGGTGTTATTACCGAATTCGCCGAGAAACCGCAAGAGCCGAAGTCAAATCTTGCGTCGATGGGGGTGTATATCTATTCTTGGCAGAAACTCAAGAAGTACCTCATCTCTAATGAAAACGACAAAGATGCGAAAAAAGACTTCGGGGGAAACATCATTCCGGATATGTTGAAAGACGGTTGCAAAATGGTTGCCTACAACTTCGACTGTTACTGGAAAGATGTCGGAACAATCGACAGCCTGTGGGAAGCGAACATGGACTTGCTTGACCCGAATCTTCCGTTGGATTTATACGACCCGAAATGGCGCGTTTATTCTCGGACTACGGTCATGCCGCCGCATTACAGCGGAAACAACTGCACGATTGAAAACTCCATGATTACGGAAGGGTGCAACATTGACGGGTTGGTTGATTCGTCTATCCTGTTCGGGGGGGTCACAATCGAAAAAGGCGCGGAGGTTCACTACAGTATCATCATGCCGAATACGCACATTAAAGCGGGTTCTGTGATTCAATATTCCATCGTGGGAGAAGATTCTGTTATAGGCGAGAACGCGAAAATCGGAGAACGACCCGAAGAAATCCAAAACAAAGATGACTGGGGGGTCGCGGTTATCGGACACCAAGTAAACGTATCGAACGGAAGCCAAGTCCCGCCTAAAGCGATGATTTCAGAAAGCATCTGACTTTGCGTATCGGGCAATCTTAATTACGTCGCAAATATTCATCGCACTTTCGTGTGCAGAAGTGCAGAAGTGCAGAAAGGAAATGGTCATAATTATGGCAAGAATAGCGAGTGTGGCGGGGATTATTTTCGCGAATATGCACGATTCCACCATAAGCGATTTAACTAAACTCAGAACAATGGGGAGCGTACCTTTCGGAGGGAGATATCGCTTGATTGACTTCCCGCTGTCGAATATGGTAAATTCAGGAATAACTTCGGTAGGGGTGATTACGAAGTCTAACTATCAATCTCTGCTTGACCATCTCGGTTCGGGTGGGGAATGGGATTTATCACGCAAAACCGGGGGATTGCGGTTGCTTCCTCCTTACGGAAACATCGCAGAAGGGTTGACTTCCGGCGGACTTTACCGCGGAAGATTAGAAGCGTTGGCAAATATTATTCGTTTTATTGAGCATACGCCGGTAGAATACGTTGTCATGAGCGACTGTAACGTAATCGTGAATATCGATTTCAAGCGCGTGTTGGAATATCACGAGCAAAAGAACGCAGACATCACCGTCGTTTACGGGAACGGCGATTTTGCCGAAGGCGAACTCAGAACCAAGACAATACTTAATATCAGTCAAGATGAAAGGGTTCAAGACGTATCTATTCGCCCGGAAAACGGCGGAAATGCTAACGTGAGCATGAATATATTCGTGATGAACAGGGAATTTCTGTTGGGATTAATCAAAGAATCCATGTCCCGCAATCTGTATAGTTTCGAGATTGATATAATGCAACATCGCTGCAAAGAGTTAGGAATCTACGGGTTCAAGTACGAAGGTTATCATGCCCATATAGACAGCCTGATTGCCTACCACCGTTCAAACATGGAATTGATGGATTTATCCAAACGGTTAGAAGTATTTAACGCGGATAGCCCAATTTACACCAAAGTTCGGGACGAAGCCCCCGCAAAATACGGTTTGGAAGCCTGCGTAACCGACTCTCTCATTGCCGACGGATGCGTGATTGAGGGGAGTGCGGAAAATTGCGTACTGTTCCGTGGCGTGAAAATCGGGAAAGGCGCAGTGGTCAAAAACAGCATAATCATGCAGGATTCTGTCATTAACGAAAAATGCGAACTAAACTACGTGATTGCCGACAAAGACGTAAAGGTCGGAAGTTATCGGACTATGCTCGGCACCGAGAATTACCCGATATACGTCAGTAAAAACTCATCGGTTTGACATTTTGATAATAATTTCAAAAGCAGAGAATTAAGAAAATTCTCTGCTTTTTTAAAGAGGGGGGTCTAATGCAACATATTCTAATAGTTGAAGACGATTCCGGCATTGCGAAAAATCTGAACATTCTGCTTACTAACGAAGGATATTCAACCGAGACGGCGTTTTCGCAAAAATCCGCACTGAAACTAATTGAGAACAATCGGTTCGACCTGATTCTGCTTGACATCACACTGCCCGACGGTAACGGATTCGCTGTATGCACGGCGGTCAAGCGTTCAAGTGACACACCGGTGATTTTTCTGACTGCAATGGACGATGAAGTCAATACCGTCACCGGACTCGACCTTGGCGGTGACGATTACATCACTAAACCTTTTCGCCCGCTGGAACTGCTCTCACGAATCAAGAGCGTTTTGAGAAGATGCAATAAAATCGAAAAGATTTTTGAAATAGAGGGACTGAAAATCGACATGGTTCGCGGAACTGTACACAAAAACGATGCGGAGCTGTTCCTCTCAGCTCTGGAATATCGATTGCTGTTGGTTTTCGTCAATAATCAAGGGGTCGTGCTTTCACGAGAGAAACTGCTAAACGAAATCTGGGACATAGCCGGCGAATTCGTCAATGACAACACACTCACCGTTTACATCAAGCGACTTCGTGATAAAATCGGCGAAGACGTAATCAAGACGGTAAGGGGATTGGGATACAGACTCTAAAAAACGAAAGGGCATAATCATAAGCGTGATTATAGGAAAATCTAAAAAGAAACTCGCCGAGTTGAGCGAGCAAATCGATAAGATTCTTCACGGGAATGAGCGGGTTGACATCCAAATGTTCAAAGAGGGGGAGTTATATATCCTCCAGAATCAGATTAATAAAATGACGGTTCGGTTACGCGAACAAAACAGCGCACTCAAGAAAGACAAGCTGTACCTCGCCGATTCAATGGCGGATATAGCGCATCAGTTGCGAACTCCCATGACTTCGTTGCAGATGCTCATGAACTTCCTGTCTAATCCCGGGTTAAATGCGGACAAGCAAAGCGAATTCGTTCGGCAGGCAGAAAATCTGCTCTCCCGAATGGATTGGCTGTTATCGTCGTTACTGAAAATGTCAAAGATTGATGCGGGGACAGTGACATTCAAGAAGGAGAAGACCACACTGAAATCCCTCCTGAAGAAATCTGCCGAACCCTTCGCTATTCCGCTTGAACTCCGCGGAATCAGACAGGAAATCATGTGTACCGAAGAAACCACATTTGTCGGTGACATAAACTGGACCGCCGAAGCGGTGGGGAACGTTCTCAAAAACTGTATCGAGCATACCCGCGATGAAATCAAAATCGTATGCGAAGAAAACAACATCTACACCTCGATTATAATCAGCGACAACGGCAACGGTTTCCCGAAAGAAGAATTGCCTCATATATTCGAACGGTTTTATAAAGGAGAGAGTCAAAGCAACGAGAATTACGGAATAGGGCTTGCATTATGCAGAATGATTCTGTCCGAACAGAACATGACAATCAAAGCCGAAAATTCCAAGGATTCAAATCAAGGTGCGCGATTTATAATCCGGATTTATCCGAACACTCCGGAATATGACGGATTTGTAATATAAAAGTCACGTTGATGTCACTTTTGCGGGCTATAATAAGCCTATTCTAAAAATTACAATCATGGGAGGAAATTACAAATGGAAATCTTAAGAGTAGAAAACCTTCGAAAAACCTACGGTAAAGGCGAAAACATCGTTCACGCATTGGATGGAGTATCGTTTTCGGTGGAGAAAGGCGAGTTCGTGGCTATAATCGGGCCGTCGGGTTCGGGAAAATCAACGCTGATTCATATTCTGGGCGGAGTAGACATGCCGACTTCCGGGAAGGTGTATGCCGATGGAATTGACGTGTACGCACAAAATCAAGAACAGCTTGCTATATTCAGGCGGCGGCAGGTCGGGCTGATTTATCAGTTCTACAACCTTATTCCGGTGCTGACGGTCGAAGAAAACATCACCTTGCCGGTACTTATGGATTCGCGCAAGGTAAATAAAGAACGACTTGATGACCTTCTCAAAACGCTGAACCTGGAAGAAAGAAAGTTCCATCTTCCCAACCAACTTTCGGGGGGACAACAGCAGCGTGTTTCGATTGGGCGCGCACTTATGAATGCGCCGTCAATCGTGCTTGCCGACGAACCTACCGGGAATCTTGATTCCAAAAACAGCCAATACATCATGGATTTGCTGCAACTCTCCAACAAAAAATATAATCAAACACTGATTATAATCACCCATGACGAAAACATCGCATTGCAAGCCGACCGAATTATCGGGATTGAGGACGGTAAAATCTCTCGCGATACGCGGAACAAAGGCAGAAACGAGGTGTCGTGATGAAATTCAGAAACATCTTCAACAAAATCACGCTCGCCGCTTTAAAAAAGAATCGTACCCGCACGATTGTCACGATTATAGGGGTTATTCTCTCTGCTTCTATGATTACGGCGGTGACTACGTTCATTTCGTCTTTGCAACATTATATGCTGACCCAAGCGATTGAACTATTCGGCGACTGGGAAACGGCATATTTATACGTCAACGAGGACTTTTATGAGCGAATCAAAGCCGATTCAGGGGTGAAATCCGCACACATCGTGCAATACATCGGGTCTTCCCCGCTTTACCCCTCGCAAGAAAATGACGACTACCCCCGGTTCGAAGTCTACGGATACAGCGATGAGGCTTTCGAAACCCTCAAGGAAATAAAAATCGCCGAAGGACGACTCCCCGAGAATGAGCGTGAGATAGTCCTTCCGCTTGAAGTGAGCGATTCACCGTGGAGGGAATACAAAATAGGCGATGTCATAACCCTTGAGCTCGCAAACAACCGCATAAGCGGCGGAAGGGAATCCACCGACGCAACCGTAAACGATGATTATAAGCCGGAGCAGCAGCTCACACCGAGTTTAACCAGGGAATATACCATAGTCGGATTCAGGGACAACGTCAATTATTATTGGCCGAACTTCGGTTATTACTCATTTATAACGAAAATAGATTCTGAAAATCTTGAACCGGATGGTTTTTACAACGTCTATCTTAAGATAAAAAACGTCAGGAAAATCTACAGTTTTAAGGATGACAAAGCCAACAAAATTCTGGAAGAAACAGGCTCAACCTACGGAGTTGTCGATTATAATCGGGAATATCTGCGCGCCCTCGGAATTTTCGCCACCGACAGCTACAACACCATTTTCTACTCGTTCGGTGCGATTCTCATTATCCTTATTATGGTAGGTTCGGTATTGTTGATTTACAATGCGTTCTCCATTTCGGTAAGCGAACGCACCCGCCAGTTCGGGATTTTATCATCGGTCGGGGCGACTAAAAAACAACTCCTCAAAACGGTGCTTGCCGAAGGTGCGTTCATTGGAATTATCGGAATTCCGTTGGGAATTATCGCAGGAATCGCAGGAATCGGTATTTCGCTCAACTGGGCGGTTGATATGCTGCAAATCACCGATAGTACCGTCTTGAAACTGCACGTCTCCGTGATTTCACTCATAGCGGCGACGGCAATCAGCGGGCTGACTATACTGATTTCAGCTTACATTCCCGCTAAAAGGGCTACACGGATTTCCGCAATCGACAGTATCAAGCAAACCGCCGATGTGAAAATCAAGCCGAAAGCCTTGAAAACGTCTAAACTCACGCAGAAACTGTTCGGACTGCCGGGAACCCTCGCAAGCAAGAACTTCAAACGCAATAAACGGCGTTACCGCGCAACCGTTATCTCCCTATTCGTGAGTATAGTGCTGTTCATTTCAGCCGGTGCGTTCGGAATGTTCATGCGAATGTCTGTCACAGGGGCTTTATCCTTGAACGGGTTCGACATATCTCTGACAATGGAACCAAACGAACTTTCCGACGATGAACTGCGTGAAGTCTACGAACTGGTCAAAACCGCTGACCACGTCACCGACAGCAATTACCAATTTTTACTCCAAAGCGATTCTGTAGTCCCGTGGGATTTGCTGACCGATAGATATATTCGCTACACGTTTGGCTACGATTTAGACGGAATCTTCGAAATGTTCCCAAACTTCGACAGAGAATTATCAGATGCCTACTTTACCCTGATTTTCTTTAACGATGAATATTACGAACAGTATATTGAATCACTCGGATTACCGATAGACGAATACACCGGAGAGAACGCTATATTCCCGTTTATCAATCAAGCCCGGAGTTGGGACATGGAGGACGAACGTTTAATAACACTTGAAATGTTCAAGAACGATTCCCCTGTTGAGATTACAATCGGACGTTATGACATTACGTTTGATTATGACGAAGAGAGGGATGCTAACATACGAACGAAGGAAGTGATAACAGAAACGCAAATCAAAATCAAACCCGTTACAGAAGACGTGGGAATGTCCGGTTTTCAGTATAGCCAAAGAATCATAATGCCGCATTCCGCAAAAGAGAAGTATGAGCAATTCACACAGCCTAGCAGCAGCTATATATCGATTTTATTCGCGTCGGATGACCCGCTCAAAACAGGCGAGAGTATCGAAAAGCTAATCGAAGATGCCGGCTATGACTTCAATTATTACAGCCACAACGCCGCCGAAGTTGAAGCGAACGCCCGCCGAATCCTCTCTGTAGTGAATCTCTTCACCTACGGTTTCGCAATCTTGATTTCGCTGATTACCGTAGCGAACATTTTCAACACAATCACAACCAACATCAATCTGCGGCGACGGGAGTTTGCTATGCTGAAGTCGGCGGGAATGACAAACGGCGGAATCAACCGAATGATGGTGTTCGAGTGTCTGATTTACGGAATCCGTTCGCTGTTGTACGGACTACCCGTCTCATTCGGAATCACCTACCTCATTTATCTCAGCGTTATGCAGGGAATGGATGTTCCGTTTGCGTTACCGTGGGGCAATGTAGCAATCGCGGTAGGCAGCGTGTTCTCGATTGTGTTCGCAACCATGCTGTATGCACTCGCCAAAGTCAAGAAAGAAAACACGGTCGATGCGTTGCGCAGTGAGATTCTGTAAAAAGCAAAAATTCTCATGAAAAATCTCTCGTCTTGCCAACAGACGAGAGATTTTGTTCATATAATCACATTAGCATGAAGTTTTGCATGATAATGCTACCTTCGGGAGTCAATATAGATTCGGGATGAAACTGCAGACCGTAGACCGGGTATTCTTTATGACGGACTGCCATGATTTCGCCGTCTTGGCTTGTTCGCGCTATGATTTTCAGTGTATTCGGCAGGGTTGACTCCACCGCCGCCAGAGAATGATATCGTGCAACCTGAACCGTCTTGTCCATACCGATAAAGAGCGGTTCATCAGGGTCTAAATCGACCAGGCTTGATTTTCCGTGCATCATGTTTTTTGCATAGGAAACCGTACCGCCGAAAGCCTCAAAAATCGATTGATGTCCCAGGCAAATGCCGATTATTGGGAACTCCCCGCACAACTCCCTCACCGCTTGAACGCAAATTCCTGCATCGGCAGGCTTCCCCGGACCGGGAGAGATGACAATTCTGCCGGGATTCAACTCACGGATTTGAGTTACCGTTACTTCATCGTTTCTGACGATTTGTATATTCTCACTCCCGATAATCTGGTAAAGATTGTACGAAAAACTGTCGTAATTATCTATTAAAAGAATTTTTTTATTTTTTTTGCCTTTTTTAATCAAGAACCGCACCCCCCATTTTGTGAGCCGTTTCCAATGCACAAACCACCGCTTTGGATTTATTAATACACTCATTGTATTCCGAGTCGGGGACAGACTCAGCCACGATTCCCGCACCGCTCCTCACGAAAACCTTTCCGTTTCGCTTATACGCTACACGAATCGCAATACAGGTATCCATATTCCCCGTAAAATCGAGATAGCCGATAGCCCCGCCGTAAATTCCGCGTTTGTTGCCCTCCAACTCGTTAATGATTTGCATAGCGCGGATTTTCGGTGCGCCAGAAAGTGTTCCCGCCGGCAAAACAGCATTAACGGCATCCAACCCGGTGAAATCTTTTCGAATTTTTCCCGAAACCGTTGAGCCGATGTGCATTACGTGGGAGAATCGCAAAATCTGCAGATACTTATCAACCTTGACCGAACCGAACTCAGAAATCTTGCCTAAATCGTTACGCCCTAAATCGACAAGCATATTATGTTCCGACAGCTCTTTTTGGTCTGACAACAGCTCTTTTTCAAGTGACGAATCCTCTTCGTCGGTTGAACCCCTGGGGCGGGTTCCCGCCAACGGATAGGTGAATAAATCACCATCCTGAAGTTTAACCAACGTTTCCGGAGAAGCCCCTGCGATTTCGAGGTTGTTAGAACCGAAATAAAACATATACGGCGACGGATTGATTGTTCGCAAAACCCTGTACGCATCGAGTATACTGCCCTCAAAATCCGCATCAAACCGATTAGACAACACCGCTTGGAATATGTCACCCTCTTTGATGTGGTTTTTCGCCCGCTCCACCATTGAACAATATTCTTCCCGCGTGAATAATCCGCGAAATTCCGACTTAAGCCGTGCAGGTTCATGGGCGCATGGTTCGCCCTCGATTATGATTCTCTCGATATCTAAAAGGCTTTGAACCGCTTTACGGTATTCGCCCTCGAAATCGCCCGCAGCTACCGCCATATTCACAATAATGACGATTTTCTGGCGAAAATTATCGAACGCAATAATCTTATCCATAAGCATCAAATCTACGTCGTTGAATTCCCCCTCATCTTCCCCGGCGAAACATAGTGCTTTTTCGGAATACTTCGCATAATCGTAAGCGAAATACCCCACCAGCCCACCCGTAAACGTCGGCAGAAAGTCAAGTCGCGGACTTCTGTGTAAATCAAGAATCCGCTGAATCACCGTATTGGGGTTCTCATCGGTAACAATAGCTGATTCATCACCCGCTTTTTTCAGAAAAGTTCTACCGTTACTCGCAGTGATTTCCATTTTGGGAGAGAACCCCAAAAAAGTATATCTCCCCCATTTTTGATTGTCTTCTGCATTCTCTACGCTTTCCAGAATAAAACAGTGTTCGCTGACCTTCTTGAGTTTCCGCAACAGATTCACCGGGGTGATTTCGTCGGAAAACAGTTCCATACTGACCGGAATAAGGTCGTATTCCCCTGCCCCGGCGATTGCCTTGGCTTCCGCAAGACCGGGTTTACATTCTTTTAAAAATTCAGACATATTTATGACCATACCTTTCCGAGATACAAAGTCTCTATGAATGTAAGGTAACACCGCAGGGCAAGTCCTGCACCCCCACGCCCTGCGGACGAGAGAGCCGCCCCAAGGGGCGGGGTATTACACCCTTATTCAATAAGCCTGTCAAGCTCACCTGCTCGGCGGATGCCGGAAGCTATCCCCTCGCATTAATCATAGCTTTAATAATTTCAATGCTATTGTCGCTGAATGACCTTGTTCTCCCCGCTAACAAGAAGCTGCCGTTATCATCCCACCAGAAACACGCCATCACAACCGGGTTGGAAGAACGTTTCCGCATTTCAGTGGCAGTTCTGATATAATCGCCTGCGTGCTGTACTCTGTCTTCGTGGGAATTTCGGGCTACAGTACCGAATTCGCCCAGAATCACCGGTACACCCAACTCGGCGGCGCGGTCTGCTACACGATTCAAGTCGGTCTCTATTGAGGAGACCCCTCGGTATGAGCCGTTTCCGTTATGCGCCCAATCATGCGGCGAATAGATGTGAACCGACAGAATAAACTTGCCCTTCCCGTTACCGGAAACAGGGTCGCTCGGCAAAACAAACCCTTTCAGCGGACCGTCGTGACCCTGCGCCGCATAGGTCGGAAGCATGAGATGCCGATACTGATTGTTTCCGCCGGTGGCGCGCACCGCATTAACGAAAGCCTGATTCCATCGGTTAAGAATCTCATAATCGCCCGAACTTCCGCTCCAATTCCATTGCCCTTGAGTATTCCAAGCGTTATTCCTGCGCCGCGGTTCGTTCAACCCCTCGAAAATCAGCTTCTCGTTATAATCATTGAAGGTCGAAGCAATCTGTGTCCACAATGCCGTGATTGCACGCTCACCCTCGTCGGCGTTATCGAACCGCATAACAAACTCGTCATGGTGAGTGTTCAGAATAATGTACATATCTTCCGCAACCGCCATATTCACGATTGATTTGACGTGTTCCATCCATTGCGGCGAAATGACATAACCGTTATCAATGTCGGTCATTTTGTACCAAGTCACGGGAATCCGTATCGCGTTGAATCCCGAGTCTTTGACCCGCTTGATTAATGCGGGGGTGGTCACATTCGCGACCCCGCCGAGCCAAGCCGTTTCGAGTTCCGCCATGTTATTGTAGTCCACCCAATGAAACGGTTCACCGGGGTCTTCCGAATAGTAAGCGTCGAGCGTGTTTCCTAAATTCCAACCTACCCCGATGTTGCCTACCAGTTGTTCGGAAGTGAGGGAGGTGTCAAAATCTCCGGTAATGTCAACCGAAACAGGCGGAGGTGCGGTTCCGGGTGATTTACTTGTCGCCTCCTCACCGGTTGTTGCCGTACCGGACGTACCTGCACCGACTCCGCTTACGGTGAAGGTAACTTCAATCGAAGAAACAGGCGATGTAAATTCAAGACTGCGATTACTTCCGCTTTGAATCTTCACGTTAGAATCGGGAACAACCCGCTGTTGAGGTTCGTCCCACGCATTCCAGATTTGAAAGTTCGCATACCCTTCTAACGGCCCGCCATCTTGAACAAGCGGAACATCGGTGTTGTTGGTAAGGGTGAGGGCGGTTGAACCGTTGATTTTGACCGACTCAATCGAGACTAACGCACCGAGATACTCTTCCGGGGCGGCAATTGCTTTATCGTTCTTCCTGTCATCAACCGTTGTCCCGACCGTACTGACCGCAATCATCGGAAGAACCGAGCGTGTACCCGGAATGTTCAGCTTTACATCGTAAGTACCATTTCCGACAATGTCGAAGGTATCACTTTCAAAAAACGCCGACCAGTCGTTCTCTCCCTCTCTCGTCATGAGCTGCATCGGCATAGGCGTAACGTTTCCCGAAACCTCGGACTGTTCGCCGCTTGAATCGGAGACATCGGCGGAAGTTCGGGTGCGACCCTCATCTTCTTCGTTAGAGTCCGATTTATCACGGGTACATCCTGTAAAAGCAAAGACCCCCGAAATCATCGAAATCATCGTAATTAAAGCGAAAAATGAATGTAGTTTACTCTTAAGCATGGGTTTATTCCTTTCGTTATGGTATTGTTATAAAATATTCTAAAAAATACAAAACAATTTTACTATAAAATCGCCGATTTGTCAAGCGAAAACTCCCGAATAATCAAAACCGCTTGATTTTATAAGAAAAATGTGCTAAAATATCGGTATATTAAAAAATTAAAGAGGTCTAAATGAACGCTGCCGAATTTCTGCAAGAATTAAAGAAAGAGCGACTCTCCGGGAGAGAGTTTCTCGCACTAATCGGACATACCGAAATCAGTAATGAGGATTATTCCGAAATCAAGGAGAATCCGTCTATGACCTACGCACGCCTTGTAGAAATATTGCAAAATGCCCCGATTTCGGGCGGGGAATACGACGAACTCCTGCGGACGGCACGTTATCGGCAGAAAAAACAAGCACAGAAAAAGAATCGCGAAGACCTCGAAAGCAGACTTACAAAACTTCTCGCAGGTGAATCTGCTGCGGAGACTCATGAATCCGAAAAAAATCTTGAGAAAAATCTTGAAAATACAGACAATCTTGACAACACCGAAGAAATCTTCCTTTTAGAAAATCTGGAGAATTTGAGCAAAATCGACATAACTTCATACAGTGAACCCTCTGCCGATGAACTGTGGGAGGGTGAAAAGCCGCTTCAGCCTAATCTTGACACCCCGGACTTACTCGATGAATACGCCGAATACGGCGGTAAAGACGACTTCGACAGGGATGCACGTCGGGAAAACCTGGTAAAAATCATAATCTGCATTTCACTCGGAATTGTCCTGGGGTTCACGAGTTTCATAATCCGTTACCTGGGATTGACTAACTTCGTCGAGAACCCCAAAAGCTATGAAGATATATTTGAACTGCAGAAAACAAGCCAACCCAACAGAAAAGCCAATGACGAGATTATCAACCCTTTCCGTGCGGAAAATTTCACCGACTCTGCAAACCCACTGAATCAAATCACATCAAACGAGCGTTATATTTTCAAGGTCATTGACAACAACATTCATGCGGTTGAAATCGATTCGGGGCAAATTTCAGACGCACCGAATTTTGTGTACGCCGACTACTCCGAAAACGGAGATTGCAAGGGGATTCTCGAAACACGAGGGGGACTCTATGCCATCTACGAAAACTCATACGAGAATACACTCAAATATAAGCTTTCGGAGGAGGATAATGAAAAAGAGGGGGAGGAAGAAGACGAGTCGAACAATCCGACAACTTTCGCCTTTGAACAGCCGCAAATCACCATCTACCGCTTCAATTCACAAGAATTTACGGGAATCCCGGAATCGAATTCCAATATTGACGGAAATTTTGTAAGTGCGTTTCAACGCGGAGAGCGATTGATTATTATAAGCGACTTTGTACCGCAGAACAACCGTAATCCAAACGAATATATCGGCTACATTCCCTCGTATTCAACCGATGGTGAACGAGTTTTTACAGACTTTGAAAATATCGAATTCATTGCAGGTAAAACGACTTATTCAAACATGATGGTAGTAGGTATGCTCGGAATTTCAACAGGCGAAATCACGGTCTGTGCAGTTTCGGGCGATTCGGCAAGCAATGTGTATGTCTCCCCCGGCGGCTCAAGCCTGATTATGGGGTTCTATTCGCCGAATGAACACAAAACTCATATATTACGGCAACGGATTTCCGGCGGCGAGTTAAGCGAACCCATCCATAACACAGTATCCGGGGAAGTCCGTAAAGGATTCATTGATGAACGCGGCGATGTAACACGAATCGTCTCATATACCGGAGATTCGGCAGAGTTACACCTCTTCTCGACCGGCGGGAGATTGTATTCGCGGGTGGGGAAAATCGCAAGCGGTGAAGGCATCGCCGGGGTTGCCTTCGATGAAAATGCGGTGTATATAATCTCCGAACAATCAGATGACGTTTATGCAATCGACGTTTCAGAACCGCTAAACCCGCTTTTCCGAAACGAACTCAACACCGACAACGTCTTAATCTCAAATGAGGTCTTCTACCGTTGGAACGATGAACGTTTCTTCACGACCCGACTTGAGACGGAGCAGAGGGCGGTCACGATTACAATGTACAACGGCCCTTCAATAGAAGCGACCTATCGAATCCCTGTCGATGATGAGTTATGGTATGAGCGTACAAGAATCTCGGTTGAACGATTGTGGGGGAATGCCGCGTCAAGCTATGACGCGACCACCGGTGTAGGTGTGATTATAATCCCGGTGACATTCTTTAATCCATCATTGATTGAATGTTTCTTCGTGTTGAACTACAACGAAAACACCGGATTCGGCAAAGTCGGCAGTATCACCGAAATCACCGGTACCGAATTACGGTTCGGCAGGACTTTGAACACAGTTATTCGAAGCGGATACATCTACACGATTTGGGATGACTTCGTTCAATCCGCAACGTTCGATTCCGAAACGATTATGTCGCATAGATTCTGATATTTCTTTTCAAAAAAACAGCGTGATTCGAAAATCACGCTGTTTTTTATACTATTTGTTAATTTATTAGACTATTAAACGAATTGAACTGTATTTACTCTAACTCCGGGGCCCATGGTTGCCGCGAGCGTACAACTCTTCACGTATTGACCCTTTGCCGCCGAAGGTTTCGCCTTAATGACCGCACCCATCAGCGTGTTGAAGTTTTCCTGCAACTTTTCTTTCCCGAAAGATGCCTTGCCAATCGGGCAGTGAATAATGTTGGTTTTATCAAGTCTGTACTCGATTTTACCGGCTTTAGCTTCTTTTACAGCCTTTGCCACATCGGGAGTAACCGTTCCCGCTTTAGGATTCGGCATAAGCCCTCTCGGCCCTAACACCTTACCTAATTTACCAATCACACCCATCATATCCGGGCTGGCGATTACCACATCGAAATCCATCCAACCACCCTGAATTTTCGCAACCGTTTCTTCGTCGGCGACAAAGTCCGAACCTGCTTCTTCCGCGGCTTTGATTCCATCACCTTTCGCAAACACCAATGTTCTGATTTTCTTACCGGTTCCGTTAGGAAGCACAACCGCTCCGCGAACCTGCTGGTCAGCGTGACGAGAATCCACCCCTAATCTGATATGAATCTCAATCGATTCATCAAACTTAGCTTTCGCTGTCTTACAGACCAATTCGAGTGCGTCACCCGTGTCATACAACTTCGCCGAATCGATGAGCTTTTCGCTCTCCCTGTACTTTTTACCGTGTTTCATAAATAAAAAACCTCCTTGTGGTTATAACGGCTTTCGCCTCCCACTGTCATTTGTTGTTAATCTACTACCTGAACGCCCATAGAACGTGCAGTCCCCGAAATCATAGAAATCGCCGACTCGATACCGGAAGCATTCAAGTCCGGCATCTTCTGCTGCGCAATCGCCTCAATCTGTGCTCTCGTGATTTTCGCAACCCTGTCCTTATTAGGAACACCGGAACCCTTCTCGATTCCGCAGGCTTTTTTAATCAAAACCGCTGCCGGCGGAGTCTTCGTAATAAACGAGTAACTCCTGTCCGCATAAACCGTGATTACAACCGGGATTATCATACCCGCATCGTTTTTGGTACGCTCATTGAATTCCTTCGTGAACGATACTATGTTGACCCCATGCTGTCCCAACGCCGGCCCTACCGGAGGTGCAGGAGTCGCTTTTCCCGCCGGAATCTGTAACTTAATATAACCTGTAACTTTCTGTGCCATTTTTCAGACTCTCCCTATTAAATTTAAAAATTAATCCAGTTTCTTGATGGCTGAAACATCGAGAGTAGCAGGAGTTTCCCTGCCAAACATCGACACCGCCAACACAACCTTGGAATTCGCCTCGTCGAGTTCCTTGACGATTCCCTCGTAGCCTTCAAGCGGCCCCGATTCTACAACGACAATCTCGCCCACTTTGAACGACAGTTCCAGAACCGGCTTAGTAACGCCAAGATTCGCGACTTCTTCTTCCGTCAGAGGAATCGGCTTTGAACCCGGCCCGACGAACCCGGTGACTCCGCGCGTGTTTCGGCAGATATACCACGATTCATCAGTCATAACCATTTTCACGTAAACGTAACAAGGATAGAGTTTAGTCTCGACCTGCTTCGCCTTACCATCGTGAATCTCATTGGTCACTTCGGTGGGAACCATGACTTCCTCGATTAAATGCTGCAACCCCCTGTTCTCGACCAAGGTATTGATGTTGTTCATCACCTTGTTTTCGTAACCGGAATAGGTATGCAGAATATACCATTTTGCTTCTGACATTTATGCGTACTCTCCCACTTTTTATACAAGCATTATCTCGTCAGAATCAGCTTGAACGCCTGTTCCAACAACTGGTCAAGACCCCACAGCGCAATCCCCGCTACCGCCAACATGGTCAAAACAACCGAAGTGTTGTTGAGAACCTGCTTCGGGGTAGGCCAAGTGACCTTTTTAAATTCGGCCCGCGCCTCTTTAAAATACTGAAAAAAAGAACGTTTCGGCTTTTTCGCCGCCGCAACCAGTTTCGCATTACGCTCATTGGCTTTCTTCTCTTTTTCTTTGTTGATTTCCTTGTCAATTTCAGCCTTTGCATCGTTTTTCTTGTTATCAGCCATCTTTCCGCCCCCTTCTCACTTCGTTTCCTTGTGAAGAGTATGCTTCCGGCAGAATCTGCAATGCTTTTGCATTTCAATTCGGTCGGGATTATTCTTCTTATTCTTCTTGGTGTTGTAGTTGCGTTGCTTACACTCCTGGCAAGCTAATGTGATTTTGATTCTCATAATTTTTTCGGCTCCTCCCTTATTTTATGCCTCCCTCGCTTCTATTTGGGGGATAAATCTTCGCAAAATGAAGCCCCAAAAAAGCCCCTGCAAAAATAAAGACCCCTGTCGAGGTGATTGCATTATATCACACTGACAAGCATATGTCAAGCGTTTTTTGAAAAAAATTTATTTTTTTTGAAAACTTTTCAAAAAACGCCGCTTCACCCTTTATTAATACAGAGCGAAACGGCGTTCGGTTAACTATTCCCTAATCGTAGGCTAGACCTTAGGAACAAGGCTGGTCATTTTAGCTAAATGCTTCAAGATTTCCAATACGTCAGCAATTGCGGGTTTCCCTGCCGCCTGACTCGCCGGTGTAATCAACGCCGCTTGGAATGCGGCTTGATTCGACTCTGAAACCATAGAGTTCATTTTAGCCAAATACTTCAAAATCTCAAGTGCGTCTGCAATCGCAACCGTACCGTTACCGTCTATATCGCCCGAACCAACGACTACAATCCTCTCACTCGTTGTGGCAGTAGTGTCCGAAGTCACCGAAGTCGCAGAAGTGGCTGAAGTTCCGCTTCCGCTAGTCCCGCTAGTCCCGGAAGTGCCTGTTCCGGAAGTGCCTGTTCCGGAAGTGCCTGTTCCCGAAGTCCCGGTTCCTGAGGTGCCTGTTCCGGAGGTGCTTGTTCCGGAAGTGCCTGTACCTGAAGTTTCCGTTCCTGTTCCGGAGGTGCTTGTTCCTGTCCCGGAAGTACCGGTGCTGCCGGAAGTTTCGGTTATTCCCGAAGACGTTGTTGCCGTCGAGATACTACTATTACTGCCGCCGTCAGAAGTAGTGGCAGAACTATCAAAAGAAGTCGTGTCACTGCTGCCGTGAAAGGAGCTCGTACCCCCGTCGGAGGTTATTTCCGTGCTGTCTGAATTGTTTGAATTGTCTGAACCGCCCGAACCGCTTGTATCGGAGGTATCATAGGTTTCGGAAACACTCGACCCGCTCGTACCGGATGTCGAAATCGGGTCAGACGTAGTCGTAGGAGGTGTTACTATCTCACAAACGCAAGGAGACTGATTACAGGTCGAGCAAACCGGCGGCGGACAGACACAAGGTGACTGAGCGCAGGTCGCACATACCGGGGCAATGTCGTAACAACCGATTGCCTGATGAATACGAAGGTTGCTGATAATAATTTCTGTGTTTAACGGCGTATTCCTCGAATTGATTTGCAAAGTTCCTGCCGACTCTTGAGTCCAATCGTAGGTAATTTGCCGCGGAGTCGTTGTCAATGACGATTCTTGATAACCATCGGCTGCGTTTCCGCGAACGCCTACCGTTCCTGTTCCGGTCGAAACCGATGCCATGAACGTCACCCGATAAGATGTACTCGGGAATGATACAAAACTGCTGTCAGCGTTCCAACTTGCATGACCGGCGGCAACGTGAATCAGCAGGTTGCGTCCCGCAGATGAAATCGTCGTTATAGGTGTGAATCGCAGATTTCCGCTGCTGTCAATTGCTACCGAACTGCTGGAACTCTCGCCGACTACGCCGAAAGTAAGAATAGCACGGCTTGAATTCACAGTTGCCCCCGTGAAATTCGGGGACCATACGGCACTGTAGCTCGGTACGCAGGGGAAATTCCCGCAGATATCACAGCAACGACAGTCGGGTTCGCCGCAGACTTTGCAACACTCACAGGGATTTTTCAAGCAAATGTAGCAAGCAGGATACGGGTCAACGCAGGAAGAAATCACCCGCTGAATCTTTAAGTTGGTTATGTTCAGCGAAACACCTTGACCCAAATTACGCGTGTTGAACTCCAGGTTCTCGTCACCGGTTTGAGTCCATTCGTAAGAGTAGGTCTTGGCTGTCGTGGATAAGTCATTCATGTCTAATGCGTCGCGGACATCCGAGCTGCCGTTTTCACGAAGCCGAACACGTCCTTGTCCTGTTCCGGTGGAAATCGATGCGTCAAACGTAGCGCGGTAAGTGATTCCCGCACGTGCTTCGAAGGAGGTAGTCCGATTCCACCCGGAGAGCTTCGCCCCCGCCGCCCCGGAAGTCGTATTGATAAGGAATCCACGGCTGTCGCTTGCGGTATTGTTGGAGATTCTGATTTGGTTCATTGAGGAGGAACAAGTCACGGTCGAATTAGCGGTATCACGAATTTGAACCCCCATATTTCCGCCGACGTTTGCCCCATCAACGGTTTTCCCCATGAAGTTAGGTGTCCACACATCGTAGGCATTAGTCGTACAGGTGGAACAGTCTTTCAGCACCGTCACATGCACCGATACGTTCAAGGACACGCCGCCCGCACTGATTCCGGGTGGGAGAATAACCGTTCCGTTAACGTTAAAGGTCTGATTCGCATCGTTTTTACTGCGGTCGTAGGACAATCCCGAAAAGTTCCACTTAATCGCACCGTAGCGTATGCCGTGATTCGTCGTAAGCGCAGTACCCGACGGAAGATTCAACCCCCATTCATTGGCATACGCCCCGGAAGCCACCGTCACAGGTTCAAAAGTCCCGTTCACGCTTTGAAGTGTAGTATTCGGGCGAGAAGTCGCTTCAACCCCGAAAGGTTGAGTGTAGAGTATACCGCGGGAGGTGTTGAAAACCTCCGCCCGCACGTAACCATTCGTGATGTCGATGTTTGCCAGATTAATAGTGTTACCCGTCGCTACCCTGTTACCGCTCCCCGAAAACCATTCCACGGTACTGCCGGAGTCGGTTGATATGGTAATTGAGTCCGTCCCAACCGATATACTGCGGATTTCGGGAACGGCGAGATTTAATGCCGTTTCCGCACGTGAAGCCGAGCCGTTCTGGTCTTCAATACGCAGATTACCGGGATGGATTCCGCGTTGACGGTCAACCCGCGAAAAAGCAAAGAACGCACCGGTCTGCATGGAATGTCTCAACTCTCCCACGGTTAATTCCGGCATAAGCATAAGGTTGTAGGAATACCCGATGTGAGCGTTCCGGTGGGAGTCATCGTTGGAGAATCCCCATACCGGACGACCTTCCGGCATGAGTTGAGAGAGTATGTTATCCCAAAGTCTCTTGTCCCCGAAAGTCTCCCAGTCGAATTCGTTAATAATTTCCATTCCGATTAATTCCGGGCTATTCCTGAAAAGGTCAACGTACTTATTATAGATGTTCGGGTTGTTGGAAATGCCGTTGGCGGTAGTCGCACTACTCGTAAGAGAGCGAGACGCTCCGGTATTCCGTCCCGGGTGAGCGACAACCGCAAGCCCTGTTCCCTCAGCGGCGAGACGTTTAAGCATATCCGAGATTTCCTCGCGGCTTGAGTTCTTTATGGTTGACCAGTAGGTCAGTACATGATGACTCGGCGGGTCGGAAGGTTTCGCCCCGATTGCATCCAAAGCCGCATACTTCAACCCGGAACGCTCGTTCGCACCGTGGACGAAAATCATACCGTCTCCGGTTCTGCCGCTTCCGTTTGCCATCTCATTGATTCGGGTACGGGACATAGCCCCTGTTCCCACTAAATTGGGTGAAATCGTGGTGTAGTTATGGTCGGTGAACGCCACGATGTTGTAGCCGAGGTCGTAGTAGCGTTCTGCCGTGGAGCTCGTGGTGTTCGAGCCGTCGCTGTTAGTCGTATGGCTGTGGAATCCTGCCTTGTACTGTTTATAAGTACTCCAGTTCACGTGTTCGTAGGGATTCGTGATAATGTAGCCGGCAGCGTTTACGGTATTATTCACCAACGGAATAATGCCGAGAATCACCGCAAATGACAAAAACAGCGAAAGAATTTTGCGTTTGGTTTGTTCCTTGTACATAGATTATTTCTCCTTTGTTAAAATTTTCAATAATTATTCCGGATTTCTTAATTATAGCTATTATATAATAAGGAATCGCCTTTGTCAAGTGTTGTAAGAAAAATTTTGCAAAATTGTAAGGACAACGTTAAGCGGTACATAGTAAGTTCGGATAATAGCTCACGGGTCGGTGGCTTCGCCGCCGAGCAGGTGAGCTTGACAGTCTTATTCATAGAGGCTTTGTGTCTCGGAAAGGTATGGTAATAAATATGTAATCCCGTGTCAATCTAACACGGGATAATTTGGGTGAATTTGCGTTTTCGCCGAGAAATCGTTATCCGCGACAAATCGGAGGAATATGAATCGGCTTTTTCAGCTCGTCTTCAATTAAGCGTATACCCCTGTCGATATCGCCCAGACCTTCCCGCTCATAACGCCCTGCGGTACGGAGTTCCTGCTGGCAGCACTTTAATTCTTTAAGTGCCTTTTCGACTTCGTGAATGGCTTTATCGACATTCTTCTGCGCCTTATCGATTTCGCGGAGACCCATGTTAATATCGCCGCAGCCTTCCTTGACTTCACGAATCCCTACACACGCAGAATGCCCCCGGCCCGAAATTCCGGCGATATCTTCAACAAAATCGCCACCCCTTTGTTCGTACATCCTCCTGTTTTCATCATGACAACTCATTTTTTCTTTCCCCTTTCATTTAATTCGCCTAATTGCATTAGACTTATTCAATCATATGCAACCAGTCGAAATTTGGTGAATGTTGCCGATTTATCTGTGACATTTGCACAAAAATCAAGACAAGTTTTCGTTACATTCTACAAAAATGCGAAAAAGCATTGACAAGTCCGATTTTGTATGATAATATAACAACAAGATGACAACTTGTTTGTCATAATAAACCATTTAGGAAGAAAGGTAAAAAGGTCTTAAAATGAAAAAAAACGGAAAAATAATTAACACAATCCTCCTGGCAGCATTTGCGGCTATAATCGCAGTCACATCGCTGACTTCACAAAACATAGGACTGAACACAACAGTATCGGCTTCAAGCGCAAGAGTAAGGGTGAACGCAACCCGCTACGTCAATGTCCCGAACGGTTCTACGTTGAATCTGCGTTCGGGTGCGGGAATGGGACACACGGTAATAGGCTCGATTCCTCGCGGAACTGCCCTACATATTCCCTATGCCGAAGGGAACTGGGCATATACCTCTTACAACGGAAAATACGGTTGGGTAAGCCTTGACTACATCTCGGTTTCGAAGCCGTCAACTACCCCGACCCTGCCTACTCCT
>Ga0099364_10004382_pt1 | contig 21419 bp, 20 predicted proteins | sample TergutTh196P3_FD_73070 | JGI IMG/M metagenome (GOLD analysis project Ga0099364, IMG submission 73070) | Microcerotermes parvus P3 segment gut microbial communities from Pointe-Noire, Republic of the Congo - Th196 P3 | ecosystem: Host-associated > Arthropoda: Insects > Digestive system > Gut ... | reverse complement strand
TCCCGTCATTGCGGTCCTGAATCGAGTTCAGGACGCAATCCCCTGCGGGTTTCGAGGGGATTGCGGCTCGGAGGCCGCAATGACGGGGCTTTGAAGGTTTCAGCAGCGGGATACTGAACAGTTACCATAATATTTAATTTCTTTCAGATAATCTCCTTGCGGGAAAGTTGGGGTTGAGTGTATAATGAGTACGAGGAGTGTTTCTATGCTTGACTTGAACGAACTTGATAAACTACGCGAGAATAACCGTTTAGAAGCTAAGAAAGCGTTGGGAGGTCTGCCGCAAAGTCTGTGGGAGACTTACGCAGCGTTTGCCAATACTCTTGGCGGGTATATTTTGCTGGGCGTAGAGGAGCTTCCGGACAAATCCATCCGCGCTGTCAAACTGGCTGACCCTGAGAAACTGGTTCAGGATTTTCGGAACAGCATAAATAATCGCCAAAAGGTCAGTGTAAACATACTCACTGATAAGCATATACGAATAGAAGAAACGGGCGGCGATCATGTTATTGTCATTGAAGTCCCGCGCGCCAACCGCAAGGATAAGCCTGTGTATGTCGGAGTTGATCCGTTCGCGGGTTCATACAGGCGCAACGGCGAGGGCGACTACCATTGTACAAAGGATGAAGTCCGAAACATGATGCGCGACCAAGCCGATATTTCGCAGGATTTGCGCGTATTGGAACAGCTTGATTTATGCGCATTTGATTATGAGAGCGTCCGGCGTTACCGAATCCGCTGGCAGAACACCCGCACCGAACACGCATGGGAAAGTTTATCGGACGAGGAGTTTCTGCATAAAGTCGGCGCTATCGGCCGAGCGGAGGATGGCGCATTACACCCAACTGCCGCAGGGGTTTTGATGTTTGGTTTTGAGTATGAGATTGTGAAAGAGTTCCCGAATTACTTTTTGGATTATCAGGAACACGAAAATAACTCCACCCGCTGGACTGACCGTATTGTGTCTAACCTCGGCGATTGGAGCGGTAATATTTTCGATTTTTATTATCGGGTAGCGAACCGCATAACGCGGGATGCAAAGACGCCTTTTAAGCTGGACGGCATCACCCGCATTGATGACACCCCTGTTCGCAAAGCCTTGCGGGAAGCACTGGCAAACGCATTGATTCACGCAAACTATTACGACCGGCGCGGATTGGTGATTCATTGCCGCCCACATCATATTACAATAGCCAACCCCGGCGGATTGCGAATCAGCGTGGATGACGCCGTATTCGGCGGCATTTCAGACCCGCGTAATGTTACGCTTCTGAAATTGTTTGGGATGATAAATATTGCGGAGCGGGCGGGAACCGGTGTTTCCGGTATTTACGCCGCATGGGAAAAGGAAGGGTGGAAACCTCCTGTCTTTGAGGAGAGGTTTAATCCTGATCGAACGGTGTTATCGCTTGAATTTGTAAAAACGAGCGATAAAAAACGAGCGATAAAAACGAGCGATAAAAAGGAATCGCTTAAAGGAAACGGGCGAAAGCACGATATCATTAGTTATCTGAGCGCTAATAAAATCGGCAAAACAAGCGACATATGCGAGTATGTCGGGATCAGCCCCGGACGTGTGCGGGTTTATCTGCAAGAGTTGGTAGCGGACGGGGTTGTTGTAGAGGAGGGTGCTAACAGAAATAGGACGTATAGCTTGAAAGAGTAAGGAACTGCCAAACAATAACTATACAAACCTTGCAGCGTCTTTTTCCGTTTGCCTTCGTTGAAACCCCTCGAAATACCAGTGGTATTTCGAGGGATTTCGCCTCGGCAACCGAAAAAATCCACTACAATATTTGTACACTTATTTCGAGAACGAAGTACTAGAATATGCATCGGAAAGCGTTTGTCCATGCAAATAAACAGCGCGGCGAGTGGTATCATTCGCCGCGCTTTGTGCATATGTCGCTGTGTTCCGTCTGTAATGCGTGCATGGAGCCGCCCATGTGGATGGCCGGGATTATTTTATGGTTCCGATCCGGTCGAGGGGCCATACGCGCAGAAATGATTTCCCTATTATTTGATCCTGACGGATTAGGCCGATTTCCTCATCGCGGCTGTCAAGGGACGTCTGACGCCTGTCACCAAGGACAAAGTACTGCCTGTCCGGGACCTGCATCGGGAACTCCGCGCTGATTTCGCCGGGGCTGAATTCGCTGACGTAAGGCTCGATAAGCGGCGTGCCGTTAAGCAGCACCGTGCCATTTTCCAATATATCCACCCAATCGCCGCTGACGGCAATTACGCGTTTGATCAAGACATGGCTCCCGTGGTTGAAAGCGATGACGTCGCCGCGGTTTATCCCGCCGGTCGTAATAAATACTACCACCTCGCCGTCCCTTAGCGTCTGCGCCATGCTGCTCCGTTGTACCTGAAAAACGGGGAGCCAGAGTGTAATAAGCAAAACGGCGATAGCCGCGATCACGACGATAGCGCCCAGCAAGCCCTTTATTCTTTTGCCCAGCTTCCCTCGGGGCCGTGAGTTTTTCCACATGGGCTTGAGGGAGTCGATGATATTGTCGTCGCCGGCGGAGGCCGGAATGTCATAGTTTTCCCAGCCTTGGTCTTCTTCGGGTTCAGGCTGACGCTTCGCGGCGGCCCGGGTAGGCTTTTGAGGAGACTGAATGATCTCCGGCTGCACGGACAAAGGCTCGGGAGCCGAATTTTTTGGGATGGGGGCATATGCCGGCAGCACGGACAAGGGGTCATGCACAGGCTCCTGCGGCGCCTGCGCCGGGCGTTTTGGCTCTGTAGGCAGGGCTGCGTCAAAGTCAAAGGTTTGCGTTTTCGGCTCAGGGCCGGAAGACTGCGGCGCTGCCAATGGGCCGGGATCCGGCCGCTTCGGTGCGGGTACGCTTGGAGGCTGCTGCGCCAAGCTGTCCGGAGCCGACGGTTTCAAAGGGGTACGCGCCGGCTTTGAAGGCAGGGCTGAGTCAAAGTCAAAGTCTTGCTTCTGCGGCGCGGGTATGCTTGGCTGCTGCATCGCCAAGGGGTCGGTACCCGGCTGCTGTGACGGTGGGTCAGGAGCCGTCTGCTGCGTCATGGGAGCGCGTGCAGGTTGCGATGGCGGTGTTATTTCAGGCGCCGGCCATTGCGGCGCGGGCGCGCGCGCAGGCTGAGCGGCAAAAGGGTCAGGAGCCGGCTGCTGCGCAATGGGCGCGCGAGGCGGTTGTGATGGCGGTGTTGCTTCAAGCGTCGGCCTTTGCGGCGCCGGTGCGCGCGTAGGCTGAGCGGCAAAAGGGTCAGGACTCGGCTGCTGCGCAATGGGCGCGTGAGCCGGTTGTGAAGGAGGCGATGCTTCAAGCGTTGGCCTTTGCGGCGCGGGCGCATGCGGCGGCTGCACGGCAAATGGGTCCGGGCTTGGCGGCTGCGGCATGGGTGCGCGTGCCGGCCGGGCAGACGGAGCTGCATCGAGCGACGGCCTTTGCGGCGCGGGCGCGCGTGTAGGCTGAGCGGTAAATGGATCCGCAGACGGCTGCTGCGGCAAGGGTGAGCGAACCGGCTGCTGCGGCAAAGGGTCAAGGTTCGGCTGCTGCGGCAGGGGTGAGCGAACAGGCTGCTGCGGCAAGGCGTCAAGCGACGGCTGCACAGGCAAAGCTGTCCGGGCGGGCGGCCGGGGCGCCGGGGCATGACCCGGCTGCCCAAGGGGAGGCGCCTCTGCCGAAACGGCGGGGCGTGCCTTGACCTTGAGCGTTCTGGGCGCCTGCTCTTTTGGTGGTGAGTTGGATTTTGAATTATCCGTATCTATGACCGTTACCTCCAAGAATTCATGCACAAAAAACTCCGAAAATATGCTATCATAGCTAATGGGGATTGTCAATGAAAAATGAGCAGTAGATAAACAAAAGCATCAGCACAAAGGAAAGAGTCCTGAAAGCAGCCGGAAAATGCTTTCGGGACTCAATTGAATTTGCGAAATCATTCTTCGGCTAATCTTTTGATGATGTCTGAGGAACTGTATAAAACCCTTGCTACATTGACAGTATCATCATCCTTGATGATAAAAAAGACCGTATAATTGTCAACAATCAATGGTCTCAAACCTTTTGACCGCTCCGGCTCCGAATCTAATATCCTGATCCGTTCGGGCATCTCTTCCAAAGTCAGAATAGCTTCCGCTATCCTATCGTATTGTCTTTCGGCGATAACGGGTTCGAGAAGCGTTTCGGTTATATAGCGATGGATGGCGTCCATGTCCTCGCGCGCTTTGTCAGAAATAACAACATCATATTGTTTCATCAAAAACGCTCTTTCCTGAATTGCTCAAACACTTCCCTCGCCGGGCGTACTCGTCCGCTGTCAATATCAGACAAACCCTCGTTTAGCTTATCGCGAATCTGCGATGCATTCATCATGTCCGCGTTGACGCTGCTCGGTGCTTTCGGTAAAGCGATAGAAAATGGGATACTACCGGTAAGCGCGACTTGCTTAAGGAACATGCCAACCGCAGTCGCCATTGGTATCCCCAATTTGCTCAGCACTATTTCGGCAGATTTTTTATCTTCCGGGCTAACTCTGAGATTAAGCGTTGCTGTCTTTTCCATATAATCAACTCCACGCCGTTATTGTAACGCATATTGCGTTGCAATGCAAGTACTTATTGCGCAGGTTAGGACTTGGCATACAGGAATGCAGACGACAATAGCAGCAGCCCGCAGACAAGCTGATTCAATCAGCGTTCTACAGACTAAATGCGTACGCAAACGTGAAAACCCGGAGGGGCTGGGCGACCTCTCCGGATTTCCACTGTTTATGTTAATTAAGGGGTTAACAAGTTAATATGCACCGGATGCGCAGGCAATTTTGTGGCTGCTGACTCAAGATTCGCGCTTGGCAAAATACGCAAACACTGAGTATAACGACTTTGCTATCCGGTAGGGTTCATCGGAAAGATCCATCCGTAGGTGCCATCCGTAGGGCGCGACGCCCACGGCGCGCCGATAGATAACAAAAGAGCTTCCCTCACGCAGCAACGCTCGAAAAACTCACAAGAGTCGGTACTATAATACCGGCAACTGGCTGCCTTATCCTTCAAACAAGGCCCTGTAGCTTTGCGTCACTGCCTTTCGACAGTTTTGCCCAATATCAAATTTTCCAGAAACATGCACACAAAAGATGCACCTGCACGTATACTACCACAGTGCCGAGGAGATGTCAATACTTTTTTTAAAATATTTTCGAATATTTCAATCAAAAGCCCAGCAAGCGGACAGTGGTGGCAAAGAGGAAACATATTACTATTCCTATCGCTGTGGGAATCAAAATCGAAAGCCCTACCCATTTGTAGCCGCCGGCTTCCTTTTTGATTGTCAGGCAAGCAGTGGAGCATGGCCAATGGCACAAACAAAACAGCATCGTTGAAACAGCGGTTACCCATGTCCATCCATTTGCCACTAAAAGCGCTCTCAGTTCCGTCAGATTATCCAACTCCAAAATAGAACCGGATGCTACATATGCCATTATAATGATGGGGAAGACAATCTCGTTGGCCGGGAATCCTAATATAAATGCCAGTAATATAACGCCGTCCAGACCAAGCAGCTTGGCAAATGGGTCAAGAAAAGACGAGCAGTAGGCAAGCAGAGTTACACCGCCAACCGATATGTTGGCAAATATCCAAATAATCAACCCTGCGGGAGCGGCAACCATAACGGCTCTGCCCAATACGCGCAATGTCCGGTCAAAGATTGAGCGAACGATTACTTTGCCAATCTGAGGCGTGCGGTAAGGCGGCAGTTCAAGAGCAAAAAAGGACGGCTCACCCTTTAGAATAGTTGCGGACAAAAAACGTGAAGCCCAAAAGGTAAGAACTACTCCAAGCACTATAACTGCCGCGAGTATTACCGCAGAGAACAGGGAGTATGCAAGACCTCCCGCGACGCCCACAAAGAACATGGATATGATAGCGATAAGGGTCGGAAACCGACCGTTGCATGGGACGAAGTTGTTGGTCAAAATGGCAATGAGCCTTTCCCTCGGGGAATCAATGATACGGCAGCCTGTCACCCCCGCGCAGTTACAGCCAAAGCCCATGCACATTGTAAGAGCCTGCTTGCCGCACGCTTTGGCTTTTTTGAAGTGATGATCCAAATTAAAGGCCACTCTTGGCAGATATCCGAAATCCTCAAGCAAGGTAAAAATCGGGAAGAAAATTGCCATAGGCGGGAGCATAACCGCTACTACCCAAGCAAGAACACGATAGACTCCCAAAACAAGCAGGCCGTGCAGCCAATCCGGGGCGCCCAAGATCATGAACAATGCCGTCAGATGGTCCTGAATCCAAAAGAAGAAATCCGCGAGCATGTCAGAAGGATAGTTTGCCCCCGCAATGGTAATCCATAGCGCACCGCAAAGCAATGCCAGCATGATCGGGATGCCTGTCAGTTTACTGGTGAGTATGCGGTCTAATTTGCGATCCCGGCTTCCGCCGACCGCTCCCGGGTTTTTGCTGCCAAACTCGCAGGTGCCGCAACCGACGCAGTCCTCTCCGCACCTGGGAGTGACGATTCCTGCCACTTCTTCCGCTGCGTAGACAATGCGGGAAACGACGAGGTCTTTTAGTCTTTCGCCGGTTATGCCGGCGGACTTAAGAGCTTCTCGCGCAATGAGCACGGCAGATTCTATTTCCGGGCCGCCCAATAGGTCGTATGCCAAATGTGCTTGTACATCGCTGCAAAGAGACTCGTCCCCTTCCAGAATGCGAAGCGCCAGCCATGTGCCGCTCAGCCGCCCATTCGTTTTTTGCTCTAAAATCTCCGCGAGCGGCCGGGCAGCGTCCGCAACTACTGCGTCGTATATTATCTTGCGCGGAGTTGACTGATACTCCCCCGCGCACAGGGCTTCGGTTCGCTCGATAAGCTCAGTCAATCCGACCCCGCTGCGGGCGCTGGTCCCCACGACCGGGACGCCAAGTTCTTTTTCTAAAGCAGGAATATCAATTACAATGTTTTTCTTTTTCGCTTCATCAAGCAAATTCACGCATACAACGACATTGGGTGTTATCTCCATCACTTGAAGGACAAGGTTTAAATTCCGTTCCAGCACAGTGGCGTCACACACCACTATGGTGGCGTCCGCACCTCCAAACAGAATAAAATCCCTTGCGATTTCTTCCTCCGTCGAATGCGCCATTATTGAGTAAGTACCCGGCAAATCGACAAGTATGTAGTCATTCCCGCGAAAATTATGGACGCCTTGCGCGCTTGCAACTGTTTTGCCCGGCCAGTTCCCGGTGTGTTGGCGCATGCCTGTCAAATTGTTGAACACCGTGCTCTTGCCGACATTGGGGTTGCCCGCCAGAGCAATTAAGCGATCTGAATCGTTAGCTTTGCTGATTTCTAACAATTCTGAATTATTATTGTTAAGAGCTTCCATATGAAACTACCTTTCCGATTTAGTGGTACACTAACTAAATTCTAATCGACTAAAACGCCAACGGCGTCTTCCGCTCTCAGCGCAATAATTGCTCCACGGATTCCATAAGCCACCATATCGCCGTGGGGGCTTTTTTGGATGCAACTTACCCGCGTACCTTCAACAAGCCCCAAATCTTGCAAGCGTCTTTTGATACTGCTCTCGTTTAGCAGCGAGACGACATGTGCCATCTCGCCTTCATGCAAATCGGTCAAGTTTTTTCCCGTCATTTACATTACTCCTCAGAATTGGTTTTGCAGAAAACAGCGATACCGGAAGGAAACAGGCGGTGCAAAGATGATGGCGGGACTTTTGCCCCAAGCTCCCAAGGCAGTATACCACGCATCCCGGCCGATTTCTACATATTCCATTGCTGATCTCCATTAAATAACATAACTATCGACGCTTTGCTCATCATATTGATCCAGCATATCTTGTAAGGTTATGCCGTCGAAATACTCGATTATCATTTTATAAAAACCACTCCACATAGACAAAGTTTTACAAAAACCCGCACGGTTACAATGATTCGTTTTATCGTCCAAGCAAGCTACGGGTGCAAGGCTTCCCTCTGTAATGCGAAGTATTTCACCTATTTTGCATTCTGACGGTTCTCTCGCCAACATATACCCGCCTTTTTTCCCGCGGTTTGCGCGCAGAATATCCGAGGTATTAAGGAGGGAAACAATGTGTTCCAAATACTGCTTTGAAATGTCTTGTCTCTCGGCAATTTCTTTCAGTGCGATAAACCCGCCATTTTTGTGTTCAGCCAAATCAAGCAGCATACGAATTGCGTATCTGCCCTTCGTGGAAATTTTCAAACCATATCCACCCCCTTATGCTCTTTATGCCATATTATAATACAATATGTTTACTATGTTTTCAACACAAACTCACTTTCCAGTTGATAAAGCGCACTCTGCAGAGTGGTTTTGGGACAGGCAATATTGACGCGCTCGAAACCATTACCGTCAGCGCCGAACATAGTGCCGCTGTCCAGCCATAGTTTCGCGCCATCCGTTATGCGGCGGTCGAGTTCTTCCTGAGCTAAGCCGTACCCGGAAAAATCCAGCCATACAAGGTAGGTGCTTTCAGTCTCCACCATTTTAATTATCGGGAGCCGAGACGCCAAAAACTCCCGCGTTAGACGGATATTGCCGGCAAGATATATTTTCAAGTCGTCAAGCCACGCCGCGCCTTTGCTATAAGCGCTCCGGCAGGCGGCAAGACCGAGCGTGTTCAGCTGGCTGTATCCGCTCCGGTTTATTTCGGCTTTCAGTTTTCCGCGCAAATCAGCGTTCTTCACAAATATATTCGACACTTGCAGCCCCGCAAGGTTAAAGGTTTTACTGGGCGATGTGGCGATTACCGCATTTTCGTTTAGTAATCCAAAACAGGTGTGCTTATGCCCCGGCCAGACAAAATCACAATGGATTTCGTCCGATAAGACGATTACATTGTTTTGCACACAGATATTATTCAACTGCTCAAGCTCCGCCCGCGTCCATACCCTGCCGATCGGGTTGTGGGGGCTGCAAAGGATAAACAGCTTGACCCCTTGTTCGATTACATTATTCTCGAAATCCGTGAAATCAATGGAATATTTGCCGTTTCTGTATATTAATGGATTTGTTACAAGTCTCCTGCCGTTATCACGGATCACATCATAGAACGGGTAATAAACAGGCGTCTGAATCATTACCGGATCACCCGGCTCTGTAAATGCGCGGACTGCCTGTACCAATGCGAACACTACTCCGGGAGCTTTCACTATCTCCCGCCTTGCCGCATGATATCCGAAACGCGAATGGAACCAATCCGCTACCGCATCATAATAGCTGTCTTTCGGCTCGGTATAGCCAAATATGCCGTGGCTGACTGCCTTTTGAATATCATCTAAGACTTCCGGCGGCGCTGGAAAATCCATGTCGGCAACCCACATAGGCAGCGCATCTGCCGGTTTCCCCCTTTCACGGGCAAAGTCATATTTGATGGAGTTTGTACCATAGCGGTTTACAACATTGTCAAAATTATACTTCATCCTATTGCCCTTTCCAAATCTTCACTAAAGAGGGTTCCAAAAGCGTCCGTTGTTTAGTATGATCGTAAGCACGGATAGGCCGATGAATGATAGGCTTACGCATATTACAACATAATCCCATTTTGAAAAACTGCGGGCAGCATACCATGTCCGCTTTTTCTTTCGTCCAAAACCGCGAAGCTCCATTGCGTTGCTGATCAATTCAATTTTATCCATACTCGAAAAGACAAGCGGGAATAGTATCGTAAGAATCCCCGAAATCCGACGGCGCAGGGATGCCTTTTTTGAGATATCTACACCTCGCGCTTGTTGGGCTTGGCTTATCTCACGATATGAACGCTGCACATCCGGGATATAACGGAGGGCAAGCGAGACAGAATATGCGATTTTGTAGTTTGTTTTAAGAGAATAGAGTGATGAGGCAAACTCGCCGGGTTCTGTTGTCAGGAAAAATATCAACGCCATCGGCACAATCGCAAAATATTTGATTGAAACATTGAGTTGATAGATAAGCTGTTCCAGCGTGACGGAATATCTCCAAGCGATGTGAAAAAGCTCATGCCGTGAACCGTAAATCAACACGCCTTGTTCCGGGGCAAAAAGGAAAATAGCAATGTTGTTTATGAGCAAAAACACAGTTATAAGAATCAGCACAGCCTTAACCTCAGAAAACTTGATTTTTGCTAAAGCAAGCATAAAGAGGGAGGCGGTGATGACAAGAAGCAAAAACCGAGTATCAAAAGTTATCATCGCGGCAATACTCAAAGCAAGCGTCATAATAAGTTTCGACGCCCCCGTCAACGAATGCACAAACGATTTCTTAGGAATATACCCAAACGCCTTACTCATAAATCTTTCCTAACCCCTAACCCCTAAATCCTACCGTAAGTATGCCCGTACCAACCCCGGGGCATCGGTTATGCCGCAGGTTCGCGCAAGCTCATATAAACTTGTTTCCCGCAGTGAGGCGGACGCGCAAAGCGAGGGATCGGATAATACCTCATATGCGGGGCTGTCAGCTAAGAGTTTTCCACCGGCAAACACCAAAGCCCGCCGTGCATATTCGAGGCAAAGATGCATATCGTGTGTTATCATCAGCACCGTTAGGCCGCTCCGATTCAGCTCAACGAGAAACTCCATTATGTCGGTATAGTGCCTCCAGTCCTGACCGGCTGTTGGTTCGTCGAGTATCAGGATTTGCGGGTTAAGAACCAACGCATCGGCGATAGTCACGCGTTTTTTTTGCCCATAACTAAGAGCGGAAACCGGCCAGTTGATAAAGCGGGTAAGACCGCATATTTGCATAGCTTGTTTCACCCTGTCCGCCACCTCGATTTCCGGCACATCACGCACACGCAGGCCAAGCGCGATTTCGTCAAATATCATAGGTTTGCATATCATTTGGTTCGGATTCTGCATAACATAACCGATTTTTTCGGCTCGTTCGGGAATCGTCCAATCGCGCATATCTTCTCCGTTGTAGATTATCTCGCCGCCCGCAAGTTCCTCAAACCCGACAAGCAGCTTGGCAAGAGTGCTTTTTCCCGCGCCGTTCGCGCCGACTATGGCGGTCATTTCACCGGGGGCGAGGGTAAAACTGACATCTGTCAGCGCCGTTTTTTCTAAATTGGGATAAGCAAAGCTGATATTCCGCGTTTCGAGCAAAGGCGTGTCGGGGGCTGAGATTTGAGAATCAAGTTCTGTGTGATGTCGAACGATATGAGTGCCGTCCGTCGTCGGTGATGCCCATATACGAATCTTTTTCTTCTGTTCCTCTGATAATACAATGGTATCTAACCGGCCCGGATGCATTTCGGGGATTATTTTCGCCCCCGCCCGATTCAAGGCGGACAGGTATAATGGTTCACGAAGGCCAATCTGCCGAAGATCGTCTGATATGACAATATCGTCGGGACAGCCGTCCGCAACGATTCTCCCTGCGTTGAGTAATATCACACGGTCAATCTGTCTCCAAAGTACATCTTCGATTCGGTGCTCAATGATTATGACAGTGCAGTTTTTCTCATTTGCGATTCTGTCAATCAATTCAATCGCGAGTTTGCCTGTCAGTGGGTCAAGCGCGGCGAGCGGTTCGTCAAACAGCAAAATAGGAGCGTTATCTATCAAAACCCCCGCCATACTGACACGCTGTTTCTCGCCGCCCGATAGGCGTTGCGGAGAGTGAGATAAATATCCGTCCGCGCCCACAAGCTCTGCCGCTTTTTGCACTCGAACTTTCATTTCCGAGTTTGGGCGGCAGTTGTTTTCAAGGGCAAAAGCTATGTCCTCACCGGTTGACAGTCCGACAAATTGCCCGTCAGTGTCTTGGAGCACAGTGCCGACAATGTCGGACAGCTCAAAAACACCAACGGGCGTGTTGCCGTTAATCTTAAGTTCGCCTGTAATCTTTCCGGGGCTGTTAAACGGAATAATACCGTTCAAACAGGAGCCAAGTGTTGATTTGCCGCTGCCGGATGGCCCCGCTATCAGGATTCTCTCTCCCGGAAATATCCGTAAATTAATATCAAAGAGGGTCGGGTTTTTCTGCGCTCGATATTGAAATGAGAAGTTATTAAATTCAATTATCGGCGCACTCATGCTGTCAACCTTTTTATTTACAGAATTAATCCAAGCTTCCGGGTTTTGTACGAGTCTTGCTGTACGCAAAAATCAATAATGTGCCGATAACGGCGGTAGATACAAAGTTGCCTATACCTGCGATAAGACCCTGCACAAATACTTTGTCAGCGGGTTCCGCGTAGATGAGGATGTCGAGGACGGGCGCGACCAAACCCCATGCTATGGCATGAACGAATAAGCTGCCGATGATGAAACGAAACACTCCTTTTTTACCAAAATCGCCTTCTTCAACAGCACCTTGTTTCAGTATGAATCCCCCGAGGAAGCCAACGACAGCACTGGCGATAATCCAACTCCACCAAATGCCCCAACCAAATGCGAGGTCAGTCAGGAGATGACCAATGAGACCGATCAGCAGCCCTGCAATAGGGCCGAAGACTGCCGCAAAGAAACCGAGGACTGCGTATTGGAGTGTAATGGTTGTATTTGCGAAAATCGGAATCGATACGAAACGAGCAAGCAGAAAGAAAATCGCCGCGCCAATGGCCGTTGCTACAAGGTGTTTTACTGTAAATTTCATGATAATACCTCTCTCTTTCATAATTGTTTTTCCTCACCGGGAAGCCCGCACTCCCGTCGGATTGTGGAGCGGAGCCTCACATTAGCCTACTATATTGTATTTGCTAAGAGAGTTCCTGTCAATAGGGGATTGTTTTACTCCACCACAAAAAGACAAAAACCGGCGTGGGGATGAATTGTAATAGGTATTCTCTATCTGTAAGTTACACTAACCCGGCGTTGAATTGTTTACCGCCGAGGATGTGAAAATGCAGATGAAAGACTGTTTGGCCGCCGTCCGGGCCGATGTTTGATATTACGCGATAGCCATTGTCAAGCCCTTCGCTTTTTGCTATTGCCGCTATAGCTTCGAGGCATTTCGCCGCATGGCGCGAATTTTCGGGCGTAAGTTCCGCCACGGAAGCGATATGTTCTTTTGGCACAACGAGGATATGCACGGGCGCTTGTGGGTTTATGTCGCGAAACGCGAAGACATTTTCATCTTCATAGACGACAGTGGATGGGATTTCGCCATTGATGATTTTACAAAAAATACAAGAGTTCATGATTTGTTGTTTCCTTTCATGTAGCTTAATGCATTCTCGGGGCAGGTGGATAAACACTTCGCGCAGCGGACACATTCAGGCGCGTTGGGTTTTTCAGCGGGTTTCAGCATAAGTTGGCAGGTTTTTTCGCATATCCCGCAGTTTGTGCATTTTTCGTTATCACAGCGCATTTTGATAAAAGCGATTTTGTTAAACAATGAGTAAATAGCGCCAAACGGGCACAGGACCCGGCAAAAAAAGCGATAGACAAAAATCGACGAAGCTATGAACCCTGCGGCTATCACGGTTTTCAAAGCGAATAACGCACCTGTCATTCCGCGCAGGAAATCATTGACAACAAGCAGCGGCAACGCTCCAAAAATCATCCCCGACGGGCAGATGTACTTGCAAAACCAAGGTTCGCCCAAACCGGAAAGCTCATGCCTGATACCAAACGGCAAAATAATGACAAAAAGCGCAAGCACGACATATTTGATGTATTTGGGATAACGCAAGCGCAGTTTTTTCTTGGGTGTTTTTATTTTATACAGCAAATCCTGTAAAAGCCCCATCGGGCAGACATATCCGCATATCAACCTGCCGAACGCGAGGCCGATAACAAGCAGAAACCCCGTCACAAATAAGCTGATACTCTGTCTCGCACCCGCGAAAAAGGATTGCATGGCTCCAAGCGGGCAAGATGTCACCGCAGCGGGGCAGGAATAACAGTTAAGCCCCGGCGTACAAATCATTTTAAGGTTTCCCTGATAGATTTTCCCGGTAGCAAAATTCTTCAGCAATGGATTCTGAAGAATAAAAAAAGCAATTTGTATCAATAAACGTTTTGTAGCTATTGAGAGATTTTTCATGCCGATGCCCTAATTTCCAACAGGGAACCCACCCCGTCATTCCGTGACACCCCTCCCAAGAGGGGAATTATCCTAATCCCCAACCACAAATTCCTAACTCCTAATTCCTAATTGAATGAACCGTTCCCCCGTCTCCTAACCCCTAAACTCTACCCAATCCCTATACATTCCAAGCAAACAATGACAGCTTTTCGTTTGATTTCGACAAGCTCCCCCAGAAAAATACCCGCAACAATCAAAGCCACTCCAACAACCAAAACACCTATTTGAAGAATCCTTCGACTCACCATAAGGAATCACTCCCAACTCCTAATTCCTAACTCCTCATTCCTAACTCCGCACACCGCCCGCGTCAGTTATTTTGTACCACATTCTCTTTAAGCAAAACATCATGCGCTCCGCCTTCGACTATTGAAGTGGAGGAAACAAGTGTCAGTTTTGCTTTTTCCTGAAGCTCCGGAATCGTGAGTGCACCGCAATTACTCATAGCCCCGCGGATTTTGCCGAGTGTCAGTGATACGTTCTCTTTGAGGCTGCCCGCATACGGCACGTAAGAATCAACACCCTCCTCAAAACGAAGTGCCGTTGTACCGCCATGATCGTATCGCGCCCAATTACGCGCCCTCGCGGAACCCTCGCCCCAATACTCTTTCATATAACTCCCGCCGACATTTACACGGTTTGTAGGGCTTTCGTCAAATCGCGCGAAGTAACGGCCAAGCATCAGGAAATCCGCACCCATCGCCAATGCGAGAGCGCAATGATAATCGAGAACTATACCGCCATCCGAACATATCGGCACATAAAGATCCGTTTTTTCATAATACTCATTTCGAGCCTTGCACACATCAATAAGCGATGTGGCCTGCCCTCTGCCGATACCTTTTTGCTCACGGGTGATACAAATCGACCCGCCGCCAATACCGACCTTGATAAAATCAGCCCCGCAATCAGCCAAAAACCGAAAACCATCCCCATCAATGATATTTCCTGCGCCGATTTTTACGGTCTCGCCGTACTCCTGCCGCACCCAAGCGATAGTTTGCTTTTGCCATTCAGAAAAACCTTCTGATGAGTCGATGCACAGAATATCAGCACCCGCCTCAATGAGCGCGGGGATACGTTCCTTGTAGTCATGGGTATTAACGCCCGCGCCGACAAGGTATTTTTTATGCTTATCCAATAGCTCAAGCGGGTTTGCTTTGTGAGAATCATAGTCTTTTCTGAACACCATATGTGTGAGCCTGCCCTGTGCGTCAATGATTGGCAAGCAGTTAAGTTTATTGTTCCAAATAATATCGTTGGCCTCTTTGAGTGATGTGCCGACCGGGGCTGTGACTAATTTTTCGATATCTGTCATAAACTCATGGACTTTTTCAGAGCCGTCCATTCTGCTTATACGGTAATCGCGGCTTGTCACAAGGCCTACGAGTTTCCCGCCTGCCGTACCGTCTGATGTGACGGCGACAGTGGAATGGCCGGAGTTCTCTTTCAAGGTTAAAATATCACGTAAGGTCGCATCGGGCCTGATATTGGAATCACTGACGACAAAACCCGCTTTATATGACTTTACCTTGCCAACCATCGCGGCTTGGTTTTCGATAGACTGTGAACAGAAAATAAAAGACACTCCGCCTTCTTTCGCAAGGGCAACGGCAAGTTTATCATCGGAGACCGATTGCATTATGGCGGATGTGAGGGGGATGTACGAGGTCAGCGTCGGTTCCTGCCCTCTGAAATACTTGACAAGCGGAGTTTTCAAGCAAACCCTGTCAGGCGTGCAGTCCGCGCCGGAATATCCGGGGACAAGTAAATACTCGCTAAAAGTACGTGAAGGTTCATTATAAAAAAAAGCCATATGCGAACACCCCTTTCAAAATGCAATGATTGCGCAGTGGTAATTGTACCATAAGTCAATTAATTTTGCACCCTTTTTTTGCTTGACGAGGTATTGTTTGCTATTTACTCAATAGTCGCTTATATGATATAGTTAAGCGGAGCTCTAGTCCTGATGAAACCGGTAATGACGGTGGAGGGAAGGGGCGGACACACATTCACCGACTACAACGCAGACGGCTCGATAGACGGGTGGGCAAAATACGAGTATGATGCCAACGGCAAGGTCATCAAAACAATCTATTACAACGCAGACGGCTCGATAGAGTGGCAAAGGCCGGAATGATAGCAAATGACTGATTAGTGTTTCAATCCGGCGATTTACGCAATTTGACACTAAGTTTTGCGTTGCGTTTCTGTGTGGCATTACTAACGTGAAGCTCTGCCCCACAACCCAGACGCCATGCGCTACGACTAAATGCGCTTAACCGCCGGAATGAATCCGGCTGGCGCATTTTAAGTCTTCGCACCGGCGCGCCGCGCTATCGCACGGCGATAGTACCTTACAGATATTTTCTTGTTTTTTATTTGCTTTTTTATCTGTGAGGTACTAATTTAAGGGCATTATTTTGCTCCGGGAGTCACATCGATTTTTGGAGAAATTAATGCAAGCATATCGACAGGCGTGATAGCAGGAACAGTCGAATCCTTAAAATCATTTACATTGCGCGTGACGATATATTCAGCTTTTACACGCGCAGCACAGCTTGCCTGAACAGCATCTTCGGTGTCGGAAAAACTACTGATAAGCGCTGCATTGATATCGCTTTTCAGTACGGGTATAACATCTGCTATTTGCATGATAAGCTGTACCGCACTGCGGACTTTAGCGGAAGTCATGTGTTTACGCAGAATGTAAATAACGTCCATTACCGTAATTGTGGTCAAGAAACCATCAAGACTGCCACTTTCACAAAGCTCGAAGATTTGCAGGGATTCTGCGTATTTGTCACGGCGGGCGAGGTTGTCGATGACAACGTTAGTATCAATCAGGATTTTCAATGCTGCGACATCCTTTCTGTTTTGATGGCTTTTTCGTCAACATCGGCAGGTATGATGCCTCTAAGCTGTTCAGACAAGGATTTTTCTTTCTGAAGCTTAGTACCTACGAGCCGGGCTACCGCGGTACCGTTTTTAGTGATTATTATTTCTTGGGTTGATGCCAGTTCAAGGTATTTGCCAAAACTGTTTTTTACAGCGGTTGAAGTAACGACCATGTATATCGCCTCCCGATTGCGTTTTGTTTATTATATAAGAAATTAGCTAAAATATCAACATAATTTTAGCTGAAATTTTAGCCATTATGCACTTAACCAACTTATGCTAGGCAACTGGAACTTTGTTATTGAGTTCAGCCCATTCCATGCTCAGTTCATACATGAGATGATACAAGGTCAAAGAGACTACTCGCCCCCCAAATTCATCATCATTCCTCAGAGATACTTTGACGCAAGAACAATCACGCAAGCTGACATCGACCAATTTGGCTTAGGTGACTAGTACACCGTTTATCAAAGAAACGAAATTATTCAATCTTGCTTTATATTTACTCAATAGCAGCTTACGTGATATAATTGAGCGGAGCTCTAATCCTGATAATTCCAAATAAAAAGCGGAAAGGAAGTACCGGCAAATGCGTGAATTTAACGTGACGGGGCTGTGCATACCCGAAAGGCACTACATGGTCGATATAAGCGGCAAGCTGGCACAGATCAGAGCCATGATCGACAAAGGTAATTACTTTACGATAAACCGCTCGAGGCAGTACGGCAAGACCACGACATTGTTTCTTCTTAAGAGAATGTTGAAAGAAGAATACATAGTCGTATCTATTAGTTTCGAGGGTCTTGGTGATAAGAGTTTCGAATCCGCTGCGCTCTTTTGCCGGAAATTTATGAAATTAGTCCAAAGAGCGTTGACATTCGCGGATGTGCCTTATCAATACAGGGAAAGCTGGCTGAATGAGGATGTGGACGACTTTGATGAGTTGGGTGCCCACATAACAGAAATGTGCAAAGATAAGAAAATTGTATTGATGATAGACGAGGTAGACAAGACCAGCAACAACAGAGTATATCTGCACTTTTTGGGAATGCTTCGCGAAAAGTACCTGTGGCGGGAGCAAAATGAAGATTACACATTCCACAGCGTCATACTCGCCGGGGTGTACGACATCAAGAACATCAAGCTGAAAATGATAAACGAGGGCGTATATTCGCCTGCGGCAACGGAAAACAAGATATATAACTCGCCGTGGAATATCGCAGCCGATTTCGATATAGATATGTCCTTCAACCCCGATGAAATAGCCACAATGCTTGCGGAATACGAAACGGAACATCACACGGGAATGGATATCCCCGCAGTAGCCGACGAGATATACGGTTTCACAAGCGGATACCCGTTCCTCGTTTCGAGAATCTGCCAATGCATTGAGAAAAAACTAGGCAAAGATTGGACGCCGCAAGGAGTAAAAAACGCAGTCAGTATCATACTGCGCGAAGACAACACCCTCTTTGTTAATCTATTCAAGAACCTCGAAAACAACAAAAGCCTATATGATCTGATATACGACATACTGATGCTTGGAAAGAAAAGGATATACTCTATAGGCAGCCCCGCCGTAGACATTGCGAGGATGTACGGGATCATAAAGGACGAGGAACAGAGCGCAACGGTTTCCAACAGGATATTCGAACTGTTGATTTGCGATTATTTCATGGCAAAAGACGAAGAACTGCAAAAAAAGAGGGTCAATGGGGTGCTACAGCGCGACGTGGTGGACGGCGGGCGGTTCGACATGGAGCTGTGCCTGCGCAAATTCGCCGAACACTACGCCGAGATATTCAATGAGCGCGACGCGGAGTTTATCGAGCGCGAGGGGCGTCTGTTGTTCCTGTCATATCTCAGGCCGCTGATCAACGGGCAGGGGTTCTACCACATAGAAAGCCAGTTCACGGATTTGCGCAGGATGGACATAGTTGTAGATTGGGGCGGCGAGCAGTTCATAATCGAGCTAAAACTCTGGAAAGGCGAAGCCGCGCACGAAAAAGCCTACGAACAGCTCGCAGGCTACTTAGGCAGCAAAGGCCTCTCCACAGGTTATCTCCTCACCTTCGATTTCCGCAAAGGCGTAAACAAGCAACCTTGCGCCCAATGGGTAGATTTTGACGGAAAACGCATATTCGATGTTGTTGTGTGATCTATTAGTAATGTTTATAATCCCCTCATCGCATACGGTGATTTCATAGTTTTTAGTGGAGATGAGAAGATGAAACACATTGATTTGGAAACGAAGGCTTTTTCAGACCTTTATTCCACATTGCTTTTTGGGGTTAACGATTTCCCGGAAAAAGAATGGAACGAATACACAAAAAAACAACGGTTGGAATTGATTCAACGTATAAGCGACTATATAGAAAACAATGACACACTTTCGCTAAAGAGTAATGAGCTTCTCCCTGTCGCTGACGAACGTCAATTTTGCAATCTTCGACAGAAATTAATATCAGCTAACGATAAATATACCGAATTCTTGCGTCTGCAACGCGAAAAATGGGTTTTATTTGCGGGGCGGTTTGATACGCAAACAGAAGAAGCCATTATCCGCGCCATAGACAATTCCTCGATATATCAGTATGGGCTTAAGACCAATGAACAAACGGGTGCATTGGAGTTTTCTAATGATACTACAAGCTCATACAGCCAATCAATTTATTTAGATAATCCTGTTTTCAGCGATAACTATGACCGTGATGACATCATGTGTGACATGGAAATTGATGTAAGCGATAACGGTTATAAGATTTCATTTATGCAACGGGATGAACTGGTGACGATTGATTTCACTGATTTACGCCTTGAAACACAACTTTTTGACTATACGGCTACCTTTCTTTTTGGCGGTTCAGCATGGCTTATCATATCCGAAATACTAACTGTGATCAGAACGAAAAAGGGTATTTTGGGCGAAGATTTTTTGAACACAAAAGAAAAAACACTGTGGCGACTTGGCGCGTTCAGCCCTATACACGGTATAGGCAAAAAGCACGTATCGGTCAGCAGTGATAAAAAAGCAGACGAACTGTTTTGTGCGTATGCCGTCAAAGCAGGGAATGATTGTATCGCGGAGTTGACCCGGCAATATTCAGAAACAAATTCATCCATTTCTATGAATGACAAAGATAGGGAAATGCGTATGCATTTCCGTAGTAAGGGCAAGGCGTGTAAAGCCTTGATCAAAGAAATGGAAAAACCGTCAAGCGAAAAGTTAATACGTTTGATTTTGGAAGACCTCAAAGAAGCCGCTGCTGAGTATCCAAACGTGGTCGAACTCCATGTTCCGCCAGACGAGCTGAAGGCGGCTTATCAGGTAATATCAGAAACATTCCACGCAATGGGTTATAAAGGCGAGTACCCGCATTTTAGGAAAATGTCAGCGATAAAATGTGTGCGTTTAGCTGAAATGCAGGGGCAACCGGTTTTTATTGGTCATGAAAAGTATATGGCTAGCATGATAGATTGTTTTGCTGACAACACTCTTTTCAATGAACAAGCACTTAGAATCAATTTCACGGCAAGTACCGTATTCTTAAAAAAAGGTGAATTACATAAGTTTGAATCACTTGACGGACTAAGCGGTTATTTCCCATATAAACACCGTCGCAGGACTCGAAGCGTCACCCCCGCAGTTTATCACGGGGATGATATTAATTATTCGTTGAAAGAATCTGCGATAATAGCCGCAAAAACAGCGGAGCTCGAAAAGCTGACCAAGAAAGAGCGCCGGGATCATTTAATAGGCAATCAAAGAAATAACGGGTTTGTATTCTTAGTTTTAATGGCTATCAGTCTCGGAACACTGTTTGGATTATTTATGGTTCCGGCAATGCTTCTGTTGGCTTTACTTGCAGGAATACCTCTTACATTTCTGGTTTCTGATGCGCCGCCATATAATGAATATGTGCAAATGATGCTTGAATATCCATGGCATAATATTTTTGCGTTTTGCATCATCGGCTTCGGGTTACCTATGGTGATTATTATAGCTTTATCAAATAAACGAGGTTAGCCGTCCGAGCAGCTTGGACGTTTACAGATGTCATGGCGACAGTATCATTTTTGTCATTGAAACGCTTGCCCAAAACGGCAAGTAAAATTGGAGGATATTATGAGAAAGGGAATACTTTTCCTGATACTGGTTGCGCTTGTCACAACCACGCTCACGCCTGTTGCGATGGCATCGGCGATTGGTGTTACTGTGAACACGGTTCCCATCGAGTTTGTGGATCAAGCGCCGATATCTGTTGACGGGCGTGTCCTTGTGCCGCTCCGCGCCGTGTTTGAGCATGAACAGATCGGGGCGGAGGTCAACTACGACACGGAGACACGTACCGCCACAGTGATAAAAGATAACGTGGTCGTGTCACTGCAAGTAGGGAACGACCAAATGACAGTCAAGAATTTTGCGACGGGAGAAGAAAGCATTGTCAGACTCGACGTGCAGCCTACGATGTA
>Ga0099364_10004381_pt1 | contig 21423 bp, 19 predicted proteins | sample TergutTh196P3_FD_73070 | JGI IMG/M metagenome (GOLD analysis project Ga0099364, IMG submission 73070) | Microcerotermes parvus P3 segment gut microbial communities from Pointe-Noire, Republic of the Congo - Th196 P3 | ecosystem: Host-associated > Arthropoda: Insects > Digestive system > Gut ... | reverse complement strand
TAAAGCTAAAATTGGCGAAACCATGAGGGTAAAGGAGGAAATCGCTATGGCTACCGAAATTTTAAATACAATCAGTAAAGATGAACACGCAATCGCAAAATACAGGGCAAGGCGCAAATGGGAAGCCGACCTAACTACAAACCTCTCTGTTAGTCGGAGATTGGGGAAGGAGGAGGGGATTTTAATAGGTATGGAAAAAGGTATGGAAAAGGGCATGAAAAAGGGAAGGCAAGAAGGCATGGAAAAAGGCATACAAAAAGGCATACAAAAAGGCAGACAAGAAGGCATACAGGAAACCATTGAAAGGTTCAGACGAGGCGGCATGTCCGATGAGGAGATTAATAAGTTCTTGCATTAAGTTTTAATTGGTTTATATGAAATCCCATAAATTTGAGAGTGGAATATGTTGTGCTTTTTCAGCATTAGGTGCGTGTTAGGAGTTAATTAGTAATATTTGGGGATAGGCGATAGATATGTATTTCAAAAAAATAAAACCTTATTTGATGGAGTTTATTTCTTTTCTATTTATTGTTGTTTTCTGTAGTGCAGTAATGATAGGATTTGGATTCATCTCATTCAAATGGAATTTTATCACAATAGCATTTTTGTTATTAATTGCATTATGGTTAACAATCTATGCTTTCAGTTTTGTTCCTTTCGCTATTCTTGTGATTGTCGATTTGCTGACAAAAAATTTTGTAATAGTAAATGCAAAATTTATAGAACAGCATGTTTTTAAGGCAAGTGCATTTGCAGATAAAAACGCAAACATTAAAAAAGGAGAGGTGCGTCAAACTTTATACTACAAGGTAATTGTCAAGTATAAAGGAACCAATCTTGTTTTTACCTCAAGTGAGTACCTTGAATTGGAACGGAAAAAGAAGTACGATTTTGTTATCGGGAAACGGTCAATGGCTTTGGTTGATGTCTGCATAAAAAAACAGCGATAAAGGATAATTAAAAAAACTACAAACCGGATTTATCCCGGTCTTTGGAAAGCGGTATCAATAATGCCAATACAATAGGCTTAAAGCATGAATGTCCGTATATTACAATCTATGATGGTAAATTAATTCGACAAATATTTTATAAAATATAATCTCTATTTTAAATTAGCCGCAATAGTTAGAGTTTTAAAAACGTCCGCGACAGCGGACACCATAACTATCAACTATACACTGTCAACTGTCAACTGTCAACTATCAAGAAAGGTATAAAAAATGATTAAAGAAGCAATTATCGCGCTTTCAAAAAAGCAGGATTTATCTTATGAAACGGCTGAAGCTGTGATGAATGAGATTATGACGGGGGAGGCTACGGCTGTGCAAATGAGCGCGTACCTCACGGCGTTGAGTTTAAAAGGCGAAACGATTGACGAGATAACCGCGTCTGCATCAGGTATGCGAAAACATTGCATAAGACTTTTGCACGACATAAACGCCTTGGAAATAGTCGGAACCGGCGGCGATGGCGCGCATACCTTTAACATATCTACCACGGCGGCAATCATAACGGCGGCGGCAGGAGTGCCCGTTGCCAAACACGGGAATCGAAGCGCGTCAAGCAAATGCGGTGCCGCCGACGTGTTAGAAGCCTTGGGCGTAAATATCAGCTTGCCGCCCGAAAAAAGTGCCGAACTTCTTAAAAAAATTGGAATTTGCTTTTTGTTCGCCCAAAACTATCATATTGCCATGAAATATGTCGCGCCGGTTAGAAGAGAGCTTGGAATTCGCACGGTCTTTAACATCTTAGGGCCGCTCACCAACCCGGCAGGCGCGAATATGGAACTTATGGGCGTTTATGATAAGGAATTGGTTGAGCCTCTTGCAAAAGTCCTGATGAACCTCGGCGTAAAAAACGCCATGGTAGTACACGGCAATGATGGCTTAGACGAAATATCAATGAGCGCGCCGACAACGCTTTGCGAAGTCAAAAACGGTTGGTTGCGCACTTATGAAATCACACCCGAAGAGTTCGGGTTCAAGAGAAGTGCGAAGTCGGACTTAAGCGGCGGTACACCCGAAGAAAACGCCGCAATTCTCTTGGCTGTTTTAGACGGCGAAAAAGGCGCGAAACGCGATGCCGCCGTAATAAATTCAGCCGCCGCCCTCTATATATCGGGCAAATACGACTCGCTGAACGCGGCTGTTAAAGTTGCCGCCGACACAATTGACAGTGGCAAAGCAAAACAAAAACTCTTAGAGTTTATCAAATATTCTAATATTTGAAGGGGTGCGTGAAAATGAGCGTTTTAGATGAAATTGTAAAGAAAACAAGAGAGCGAATTGAACAAAAAAAACGTGAAGTTCCGCTTGAAGAAATAAAAAAAAGAGCTGAAAATTTCGCGCCGACATTAAATGATTTTCCTTTTGAAAAGGCGTTGAGAGCCGCCGGCGATATAGCTTTTATCTGTGAAGTTAAGCGGGCATCACCTTCTAAAGGGATAATTGCCGCGCATTTTCCTTATGTCGATATTGCCGTTGACTATCAAGCGGCAGGAGCAGCGGCTATTTCTGTCTTAACTGAGCCTTTTTATTTTAAGGGTGATGACAGTTATCTGAGTGAAATTAGCGAGGCTGTTGACATTCCTTTATTACGAAAAGATTTTACAGTAGATACTTATATGATTTATGAGACGAAAATATTAGGCGCGAGTGCGGTTCTTTTGATTTGTTCAATTTTAAATCGTGAAACTTTAGCAGAATATATTGAGCTTTCGCATAGTTTGGGATTGTCTGCGTTGGTTGAAACACACGATGAAAATGAGGTGAACGCAGCGTTAAGTGCGGGCGCGCAAATTATCGGGGTGAACAATCGAAACTTGAAAACATTCGAGGTGGACATAAGGGCAAGCGAACGCTTGCGCCCGTTAGTGCCGAAAGACAAAATTTTTATATCAGAAAGCGGCATACAAACCCCTGCCGATATTGAAAAACTGCGTAAAATCGGCACGAACGCCGCACTCATAGGCGAAACCTTAATGCGAAGCCCCGATAAAAAATCAGAGCTTAGAAGGCTTAAAGGGGGATAACATGAATTTAAATCTTGTTTAGTAATTATTTCAGCCGCTTCAACATACCTACACGCTCCATAAAATGTTTTAGCAATACCTGCTTTCTGTTTCCATAAACTCTTCATCTATACTTTAGATTCTATCTCCATAAAGTAGCGATTTTATATATTTTTCCATATAAGACCAATCGGGGATATTGTTTTTAACGGGTAATCTTATTATTGTTTCCTCGATACCTCGTGGATTAGGGGTTCTCCCGTAAGAATACTTATACTGATTTTGCCCGAAAATAGTTGCTAAAAACAAAGCGGTATACTTATTTACAATAACGCCGTTTTTGGGGATAAAAATCCTTGCTCTGTCCATTACCCAACATTCTGTGGGTTGATATGTTGTAAACATTCCCCCTGCTTCACCTCCGCAGACTATTGAATTTGCAGGGCAGTTAAACGAATGATAGTATCCGTCAACGCTATTGTTTTGTTTAGTTGAAGTGATAACATTATATTTATATTCTCCGGTAGGTTGCATGAAATAATCTCTGTCACGAACAATTCTTTTACCTCGTTTTACAACAAAGAAATCTCCAATTTTAAACTCTCCCCACTTCTCTGTATCAAACGACATCGTTCTTTTAATTATTTTTGTCTTAATGGGTTCGGCATTGAGAGACCTGATATACTTTCCCATAAAAGCATAATCAGGCAAACCTTTGTTATCAACGGGCAGCTTTATTATAAGTTTCTTGATTCTTGCTGTACTTAGCTTACGTCCATATGAATATTTGAAACGCTCTTGTTTAATTATAGTTGAAATAAACATTCCGATAAGTGGAGTGAGTTTAAATTTCGGAGTTAGCACTCTTATATCATCGGGCGAAGCGCAGTAATCAGCGGGTTGATAAAAAGTTGAACCTACAGAACCGTTACGTGCTATTGTAATTGTATTTGCTTTTTGGGATGGCTCTACATCAACATATCCGGTGACTCCGTTGTTCACAGAGGACGAAGCAACAAAAGGCGTTTGTCCTACATTGCTATTAAACAGATTGCTATCTTTTGTTACGGATATATCAAATAAATCAGAAATGCAAAACTCTTTCCATGTTGTGGTATCAAGATTCATAAACTTCACCCACCTTTACAAGATAAGCCAAATAATCATTAATCGTCTTTTGGAAATCGTCTTGTGTCAGTTTGCTGTAATCAGTTTTCATATAAGCTTCACAAAGCCATTCGTCGTTATGTTCAACACAAGCACGAGCCGAAAGACCGTCAACAACATCGCGATTTCTGTATAGTTTCAACCATTCGCTAAGAATGTGCGACCATTTGCCGTGGCAGTCTATACGCCCTAACTTCTTACGCTTTACAAATCCGTCATCTTTACAATAACCGAAGAATGTTTCTTGTGTGCTGTCGTGCGGAGTATGCGCTTCCCAAACCATAACACATGGATTAGTTCCTGTCGGATAGAAAATATCGTCCGGCATTGAAAAGACTGCTTTCAATGTATGTTTTTTGAAAAGCCTTTCTCTAACTTCTTTAAATTTAGTACCAATAGCACAAGACATAGGCACAACAACAACACCTATTCCACCGACGCTGAGAACAGTTAGAAGCTGTTCAACAAATTCAAGCTCAACTTTGCCGCCTTTGAGAGAATAAGGTGGGTTTATCAAGCCTATATTGGGATTGATTTTTTTGAGTTCTTCGATGACTTTTGTGTCAAAGCAATCGCCTTTAATAATATTCGATTTTCCGTCTTGACGAATAATCATATTGGCAATTGCGAGGGTATAAAGACCGTCGTCCTGTTCAACGCCGTAAAGACTTTTTTGTCGAATTTTTTCAATCTCCTGCGAATTCGCGCCTTTGAACATTTTTGACATTGCGGTTACGAGAAAACCGCCCGACCCACAACATATATCAATGACCTTGCTGTTCTTGCCGACGTTCGCCAATTCACACATAAATTCAGTAAGATGTTGCGGAGTAAGAACAATCCCAAGCCCCGAACCGTCACCGCCCGAATACTTAATAAACTCGTGATAGAAAACTCCCAATGCATCGAGCGTACTGTCAGCATAATCCATCATCGGCTTGATTTTCATTTCGAGTTGTTCAACATACCAACGAATCGACTTTTTCTCAACAAGCGGTATGCCTGCAAACTTCTTATTATCTTTAAGTATGGCGAAAATATTCTTAATGTAAGCCGTTCTGTCGTTGCGAATACTGCCTTTTTTCAGTTCCTCCTCAATAGCGTTTTGAATATCGGACATGATTTTATTAAAAGACGGAGCGGTTGAATAACTCTTTGAAAAATCTTCGTTATTAAGAGCGATAAGTACACCCGCAATAAAAATCGGCTTGTGTTCTTCCCTCACAGCGATTTCACGCAAATAGTCATGCAGAACAATCGCCGTTTCACGAATTTTGTCAAGTGATAATTCTTTTTCTAACTTCTTGCCGGCAACGAGATTTCTATAGTTAACAGGCTCTAAAATAATATCTTTTGCTTTGTGGAGCGATGTATAACTATCTAATCCTCGTTGCCAATAAAAAGCATCAACTTTAATTTCAGAAGATTTAGTTCCGCTCACGGCAACCGCAATGACGTTGTAATCCTCTTTGAGGAATTTTGCATAGTAAAGCACTCCGTCAACGGCATACCCCTTCGGATGGTCTAAGTTTTCGGTAGCGTGACTTTTAATGGACTTTTTACATTCGACAACGACAATTGTGTTAGCGTCATCATTAAATGTAATTATATATTCGGGTTGTGCTTTTCCTTTTCCGCCACCCGTAAAATCATCAAGGGCGCAAATTGTAGGCTTTCCACCCGCTTTTTTTAAAAGTTTAAGGATTTTATCGGCATTGCCGACATCGCCCTGCGGCAAAACATAACCCCACCCGTTATCGCCTAAATCGCATTTCATTTCCTTGAGCGTAAGGCTTTCGGTGTATTTCTCTACTACCATATCGGTTTACCCTTTCTGTTTTTAGTAATTATACTCCTACAAATCAAACAACGATATTTGAGCAGATTGAGGAAGGTCTTCAAACACCTTCATTTCCTTTAGCTTCTCAAACACCGTGTTATTTATGCCCGAACCCCTTTGAATGTCGTCTATGCAGATATAGTCGCCGGCGGCGATTACCTCTGTTAGTTTTTTCGCCGCGCTCTCGCCGCAACCGCTGACTGCCATAAACGGCAACAGCAAATCTTTGCCTTCGATTATATATCGCGTGGCATGAGAGCGTTTATATGATGTGGGCAAAAACTTTATGCCCCTGAGCAACATTTCATACACCAACAACAACGCCTCATATGTGTTTTTTTCTTTAGCGGTAGAGTCGGGATTGTCTGCTATGGCTTTAAGCCGCGCTCTGACGGTTTCTTTGCCGCCTAAAACGCAGTCAACTTCTATATTTTCGGTGTGTTTGGTTAAAACAGCCGCGTAAAATTGAGACGGGTAATTCACTTTAAACCAGCCTAATTTTACCGCCCCCGTGACATAAGCAGCGGCGTGCGCTTTCGGGAACATATATTTGATTTTTTTGCAACTCTCGACATACCACGGCTCAACGCCGCACTTCTCAAATGCCGCGAGTATCGTCTCGTCAAACAGCTTTGCGGCTAACCCTTTACGGGTGATTTCGGTGATTTTGAACGCCAAATCAGGCTCCATGCCTTTGTGCATGAGGTGAACCATTATGTTATCACGGGTTCCAATCACCTGTGAAATTGTGCAAGTTCCGTCTGCTATGAGGTTTCTGGCGTTGCCTATCCAAACGTCTGTCCCGTGGGAGAGACCCGATATTTGAAGCAGGTCTGAAAATTTTTGCGGTTTCGCTTCTTTCAACATCTGAATAACAAAGTTAGTTCCAAATTCCGGCAAGCCGTATGTTCCGAGCGAGACAAATTCTTTATCCTCGCTTGAAAGCTCCAACGCCTTTGTGTCGGTAAAAAGGCTCATTACTTTATCATCGGTTGTGGGAACATCTGCGATTTTCACCCCCGTCATGTCTTCAAGATATTTATATAATGTCGGAACGTCATGCCCTAATTCATCAAGTTTCAAAATTGTATCATGCAGCGCGTGGAAGTCAAAGTGGGTGGTAATTATTTCCTCGTCTTTGCTTGAGTCGCCGCCCGGGTGTTGAATGGGGGTAAAGTCATATACCTCAAATTCGCGCGGCACAACAACCATTCCGCCCGGGTGTTGAGAGGTTGTGCGTTTAACCCCTGTGCAACCCTTTACAAGGCGATTTATTTCAGCCTTGTTCGCGCTAACGCCCCTCTCGTCAAGATATTTCTTGACAAAGCCGAACGCTGTTTTATCTTGAACTGCCGAAATAGTCCCCGCCTTGAACACGTGGTCTTTGCCGAACAATTCCTCGGTATATTTATGAGAACGCGCTTGATATTCACCGCTGAAATTAAGGTCAATATCGGGGGCTTTGTCGCCCTTGAATCCTAAAAATGTTTCAAAGGGAATGTCATGCCCGTCTCTCGCCATTGCCGTGTTGCACTTAGGGCAGTTTTTCGGGGGAAGGTCATACCCCGATTGAACCTCTCCACCTTCAAGAAACTCGTTATAGCGGCAGGTAGGGCAACGATAATGGGGAGGAAGAGGGTTAACTTCAGATATTCCAAGCAAGGTTGCCACCACAGAGGAGCCGACAGAACCACGTGAGCCGACTAAGTAGCCACATTCCTCAGACTTCTTGACTAACTTCCGTGCTATCATGTACAGCGCGGCAAAGCCGTATTTGATTATGGCATCAAGCTCTTTTTGAATTCTTGCTGAAACGCTTTCTTTGAGTGTTTCGCCATAAAGTTCACGCGCTTTTCCCCATGTCAGGGTTTTTAAATCATCGTCCGCGCCGTCTATTTTGGGGTTGTACGTTCCTGTAGGAATGGGTCTCACAACCTCAATCATGTCGGCAATTTTGTTTGGATTTTCCACCACGACTTCAAACGCCGTTTTTTCATCAAGATATTCAAATTCGGATAACATTTCGTCTGTCGTGCGAAGAAACAGCGGCGCGCCGTCGGCGGCATCTGAATATCCCTGCCCCGACTGTAAAATTTCGCGATAGATATAATCGCGCGGCTCAAGAAAATGCACATCACAGGTGGCGACTACGGGTTTTCCTGCTTTTTTACCGAGTTCAACGATTTTTTTGTTGAACACCTGCAGTTTAAAGTTAGAATCAACCATTCCTTTGCGCACTAAAAACTCATTGTTGCTGATTGGCTGAATTTCAAGGAAGTCATAAAACTCAATGATTTTCAAAAGTTCGCTCTCGCTCGCCCCTTTTAAAACTGCTTGATAAAGCTCCCCTTGTTCGCAGGCACTTCCGATTAGCAGGCCTTCTCTGTGCGTTTTAAGTTCAGACAGCGGTATTCGCGGCTTTTTATAATAGCAATTTATGTTTGAATAAGAAATAAGCTTATAAAGATTTTTCAGCCCGATTTTGTTCTTGACTAATATAATTTGGTGGAAATACCGCTCTTTTTTGGGGTCGGTATTGCCTAACGCCGTGTTTATGTCGCCAACAAATTTTAAAAGCCGTCCTTTTCTCAAATCTTGAACTAAGTTTCTAAAGATGAGAGCAAGTGCCTTAGCATCATCAATTGCGCGGTGGTGGTTAAAGTCACCTATTTTAAAATGTTTTGCCATTGCATCTAACGAGTGCTTTTTATTTGGAACTGCCGCACGGCAAAGCTTCACGGTATCAATTGCTGAATAAGCATATTCAAGCCCCGTTCTTGAAAACCCGGCGCGTAAAAAATTAGTGTCAAATTCGGCATTGTGGGCAATTAAAGGGCAGTCGCCCGCGAACTTAATAAACTGCTCATACACTGTCTTTTCACAAGGCGCATCTTTTACCATCTCGTTGGTAATCCCGTTAATCGCGGTGCTTGTTTGAGGTATTTCACATTCCGGCTCGACAAATGACTGAAACTCATCGATTATTTCAAGCCCTTTAATCTTTACCGCGCCCAACTCGATTATTCTGTCATCGGCGGACGAAAGCCCGGTTGTTTCAACGTCAAACACCACTAACCCATCGTCAAGATTATAGTTATTACAGCCCTGAACCAAAGGCTGCCCGTCTCTCACAAAATAGGATTCGATTCCGTAAATCACCTTAAAATCGGCATCGGGTTTTTCCTTCATCAGCTTTTCATAAGTGTTCATGGCATCAGGGAAGCTTTGGGCGTTTCCGTGGTCGGTAATGGCTATTGCTCTGTGTCCCCAGTCAAACGCTCTTTTAAGCAGTTTGTTAACCGGGGTGAGTGCGTCCATATCCGACATATTTGTGTGCAGATGAAGTTCAACCCGTTTTTGGGGCGCGTTGTCAACACGTCTTATTGGCTCGACAAGCATGATTGACGACGGCTCAATAAGTGTTGTTTTTTCAAAATCATCGTGCGCGGCGACTCCCTTAACCAAAATCGCGCCGCCCGTCTTTATAACTGAAAACCCATCACCTCTGTCGGGCGTTGTAAATATTTTCACGGTATGAGATGATGTATAATCGGTAAAACTTATATTCAGCACAACGTTTTTGCCTTGTCTCACCGTTTTTTTCACAACGTCAAAAACTTCACCCCACACAATACACTGTGAGCCGCCGTGAGCAGAACCCTCAACCTCGCTCATATTAACAGGCGGCTGTGTAATTTCATCGCCGAAAATAAGCTTGGCGTTTTCCGTGAAGCTTCCGTTAGGTGGGGCAAATTTGAGGGTAACTTCTTTCGGCTCAAATGCGCGCGGTTTCTTTAACCCTCTGCCCCCCGTTGTTTTAGGCGCGAGTTGTTGTTTTTCAAATACAATTTTGGGAATGTCTTCAGCTTCTCTTTCCTGCCTATCTAAATATTCAGTCGTGTCAAGTTCGGTCTTTCCGCTGAACGTCACCTTGATTTCACGTTCAAAGAACCCTTTTATCAGTTTTTCAAGTTCACGCTCAATTTTCTCTTGTTTAAGAAATTCAAGTCCACCGTGTTTCAGCTCAATTTCGACATTTTCATCATCATCAAAAATTTCAATGTCATCTAAAAAGCCGTTAATAACCCCTGCTTTATTTCTCATAAGCTTTATTATATCATAGATATACTCACGATTATAGAGTTCGGGCTTATACTTAGGATATATAACAACACTGCGCACCGACAACAGCGTTTTCAGTTCATCGGCGGCTGAATTAATTAAAGCGGCACTGATAAGAGAATCCGACTCAACTTGAAGCAAGAGCGAATTCTCTTTTTGGTTATGTATAACACCGGTAAGCACAGCATCAAGCCCCTGCAGCGGAACATCAAAATCAGGCGACACACCGCCACCCTCTCTAAGCAACACTTTCAGCTCTTCAACAAAAGCCTTTAAAGATTTGTTGTTCATTTTTTAGTTCGACCCTTTCTTTTAATTATCAACATTGGTTCTCCCCTTAAGTTTTGAATTTTATAGCTACAAATATAATACCACATTTTTTGAAATTTTACAAGACATTCCAATCAAAAAAATACCGCCCAACACAACACAGACAAACCCCCACCAACCGGTGGGGGTAAATATCTCTGTTAAACCTGTTTCATATCAATCTTCGGGGCTTTCCTCTTCCAAAAATTTAACTTTTCTTATTAAAAAGTGTGCAATTATTGAAAGCATATTTCATTTTTTTCATAATTGGTTTCTCCCCTCGAAAACAGCATTAAGAAATTCAAGCAACCGTCGCTTGTCATTCTCGGTTAAATTCCCAATCGGTGGAGAAATTAGGTTTTCCGATATTTCAACAGGTGTCATTGTGTCGATATATGACGGTTTCGCCAGTCCCACTTGTTGCCAATCGTTAATCGCAAAATATCGCGCTTTTATAGCATCGCTTTTGCCGTCATATCGTGACGTTATGCGAAAAACCTCGGCGTAACCATTCTCTTTTGAAAGCAGGAGAACAGGGCGGCGTTTGCCCGTGTTCTTCCACGAAACATAAGCAATGCAAATATCGAAAGGCTTCATCAACCGTTCACCAACCAGTCATGTATTTCCGGGTGCTTATCCTTGTCAACGATAAGGTTTCCGGTTTCGTCACTTTCGAGACGTATCGCCGGTTTCCTCTTTTCTCGTATCGTTGCGATAAGCTGTTCATCAAGGCTCATAGCGGACTCAGGTTGAAACGGCAAACGCCGCTCCTTGATTATTTGCCGATAATACATATCAATTGCGGTAGCATGGTCTAAACCCATGCTTTCAAGAAGTTGTGCGGCGATTTCTTTAACGCCTTTATCAATTTTAACATTTAAATATGCTTTTGCAGTAGCCATCATTATCACCTCAATAAAAATATAACATAAATTTACGCCTTCGGGACGGGCAAGCCCACGGTGGATAATTCGGGACGGGCAAGCCCGTCCCCTACAATAACTGTCCACCGTCAACTGTCAACTGTCAACTGTCGTCAACTTTAATAACCACGGTGTCTTCCGGTATGTCGCTCGGCAGATTGGCGATGTCGTTGATTATGGTGAGTTTCGCGCCTTTTCTTGCGGCGCGGTTTGCTTCCATTATTGCGACTGCCCCATATTCGTAGATTTTGTCGGGTTCGACTATTATTATAGACTTAGCGGCTCTTATGTCTTCTATTGCAGGGCTTATTTTCGTTGATTTTTCGGTTAACGGCTCGCCGGGGAAACGCCCGTGCTTGCATAAGAACGAGTTATCGTCAATTGGTAGATGTCGCAATATTAAGTCTCCGCTTCGTGTTTGTTTTATTCCGCAACCTAAGCTGCAATGCTCACAGGTTGTTTGCGTGACAACCTCTTTGAGGGGAACTTGTTTTTTGCAAAAAAGACTTTCGGTTAACGCGCCTGTCGGGCAAACGTTTACACATTGCCCACAAGAAATACAATCGGCTTGTTCGAGTTTTTGCCCTAACGCTGGCTTAACCTCGGTGTCGAAACCCCTGCCTACTAATCCGATTGCCCCCGTGCCAACGACTTCTTCGCAAATTCTCACACACAGACCGCAAAGTATGCACTTGTCGGGGTTTCTCTTGATGTGGGGGTGTGATGAGTCGGCTTGCGTTGCTCTGTTGTGGCTTTCTCCCGCGTATTTTTGAGGGGTAACGTCATAGCGGTTGGCATATTTTAACAGCTTGCACTCAAAATAATCGTGACAACCACATTCAAGACAGCGATTTGCCTCTTTGACGGCATCTTCTTGCGTGAAACTTTCGCCTATTTCGCTGAAATCTTTCTTTCTCTCGTTGGCAGGGCGAACAAACGCAACACCACGTGCTTGTTTTTCTTTATCGGCAAAGTCAGCGGCGGTTTTCTCGTCTTTAACTAAGAACTGCGGATTGTCATCGCAAGCGTTTATTTTCCCACCGCGCAAAAATTGAGCGACTGCTTTTGCGGCTTTTTTGGCATCGCCTATTGCTTTAATTGCAATGCTCGCGCCATCGTTAACCGCATCACCTATAGCAAATACGCCGCTTATGTTTGTTGCAAATGTGTTTGTGTCAGCGAGAATAGTCTTCCACTTTGTAAGCTCTATGCCGTCCAATCCGTCACTGTTGAGTTTTTGCCCAATTGCGGCAATGACAAAATCAACCTGCAACAACTCTTCTTTCCCGACACACGGGACAGGCGCGCGCCTTCCCGACTCATCGGGTTCTCCTAATTCCATGAGTTGCAAGTTAATGGCTTTTACTTTCCCGTTTTCGCCGATAATTTCAATCGGATTAGTTAGATTTTTAAATATTACACCTTCCTCTAACGCTTCGTCAATCTCTATTTTTTCGGCAGGCATTTCGTTCACTGTTCGACGATAGATGTTATAGACTTTGTCCGCGCCCAACCTGACTGCCGTGCGACAGGCATCCATAGCGGTGTTTCCGCCGCCGACAACGGCTATTTTCTTCCCTGCAAAAGAGTGAAGGTTAGTGTCGCGCAAGAAGTCAATTCCGCCCAACACGCCGTCTAATTCTTCGCCTTTACAGCGAAGCGGAACGCTCGCCCACGCCCCGACCGCAATAATTACCGCGTCATTGTCTTTCCTCAATTTGTCTAAGGTAATGTCTCTCCCCACTCTTATATTGTTTTTAAAAACAACTCCCATTTGCTCGAACAAGTTGCACTCCAAAGACAACAGTTCTTTAGGAAGCCGATATTCGGGAATACCATAGCGTAACATTCCACCCATAGCCGGCATAGCATCATATATTGTAACAGCGTACCCTTTTTGTCTGAGGAAATACGCCGCCGACAGCCCACCGGGGCCGCCGCCGATAATCGCCACCGACTTTCCGCTTGTTTCAACCGGCGGTATTATTTCGCGGTTTTCCAAAAACATGTCGCCCACGTAACGCTTTAGTGCCGCAATCGAAACAGGCTCTTCCACCAATTCGCGGCGACATGCCTCTTCGCAAGGGTGAGGACATACTCGCCCTATTGATGCAGGAAGGGGTATTTCTTCCATAATCAGTTTCAGTGCTTGCTTATACTCACCATTGGCAATCAGCCCGACATATCCTTGACAGTCGGTTTGGGCAGGGCAAGCCTGCGTGCAAGGCGCGCGACAATCGCCCTTGTGGTCGCTCAGCAACAACTCTAACGCCGCTTTTCGGTTTCTTTGAACGCGCACGGTATCGGTTTCAATTTTCATTCCGTCAGTGGCGAGCGTTGAACAAGCGCGCAACAGTCGTGGATTGCCCTGCACCTCGACCGTGCAGACACCGCACGAGGCGTACATCTCTACTCTTTTATCGTGGCAAAGCGAGGGAATATCAATGTCATTCTCACGTGCAATCTCTAAAATAGTCTGCCCCTCAAAACCACACACTTCTATAGCATTAAACTCTACTTTAATTTTTTTCATATAAATATAAGCACCTTTCTTTCAGTGAACAGTGGACAGTGTACAGTGGATAGTTGCGGTGTCCGCTTGCGCGGACGTTTTAAAAATTCTAATCTGTCGCCAACGGCGACTCCATAACTGTCAACTGTCAATTGTCAATTATCAACTATGATGTTATTGCGTTTTTCTTACAGACTGTTGCACACTCGCCGCATTTAATACATTTTTCTTGGTCAATCACGTGGGCGGTTTTTAATTCTCCGCTTATTGCCGCGCTTGGGCATTTTTTAATGCAAAGAGTGCAACCTATACATTTATCAGGTTCAATCACAAAGGTGAGCAACGGCTTGCATTGACGGGCAGTGCATTTTTTTCGACTTATATGGTCTTCATATTCGTTTTTGAAATAACGAATGGTAGTAAGCACAGGGTTGGGGGCGGTTTGCCCCAACGCGCATAGAGAGCCGTCTTTTATCTCGTTGCTTAACTCGCTTAATCGCTCAATATCTCCTTCAACTCCGTCACCTGCACAAATCCTTTCAAGGATTTCTAACAACCTCTTGTTGCCGACACGGCAGTGTGTGCATTTCCCACAGCTCTCTTTACAGGTGAAGTCGAGGAAAAAGCGTGCCATGTCCACCATGCAAGTACTCTCGTCCATTACCACCATGCCGCCTGAACCCATAATCGCGCCTGTTGCCGCTAATGTTTTATAGTCAATTTCGGTGTCAATCAGCTCATAGGGTATACAGCCGCCGCTCGGGCCGCCCATTTGAACGGCTTTAAATTGTTTGCCATCTTTAATTCCGCCGCCCACACCGTAAACTACATCGCGAATCGTTTTCCCCATAGGGACTTCAACCAAGCCGCCTTTAGCAATTTTCCCGGTAAGAGCGAACACTTTAGTTCCTTTAGAATGTTCTGTCCCCAACGCGCTAAACGCCGCACCGCCGTTTCTGAGAATCCACGGAATGTTGGCGAAAGTCTCAACGTTGTTTATGTTACTCGGGCTTCCCTGATAACCTTTTTGAGCAGGGAACGGGGGTTTCAGTCGCGGCATTCCGCGCTCCCCTTCTAAGGAAGCAATCAGCGCGGTCTCTTCACCGCAAACAAACGCACCCGCGCCCGCCTTAATTCTTATGTCGAAACAAAACTCACTGCCGAACAGGTTTTCACCGAGAAAGCCCTTCTCGCGCGCTTGTGCTAAGGCAATGTCGAGCCTTTTTATAGCAAGCGGATATTCGGCGCGCACATAGACAATCCCCTCACTTGCCCCAATGGCATATGCCCCTATGAGCATTCCCTCAATCACGGCGTGGGGGTCGCCTTCTATTACGGCGCGGTCCATAAACGCGCCGGGGTCGCCCTCGTCGGCGTTGCAGATGATATATTTCTTGTCCGCTGTGAGAGAATTTTTAGCGGCATTCCACTTGAACCAGGTGGGAAAACCCGCACCGCCTCTTCCCCCCAAATTTGAGATTTTAACCTGTTCTATTATTAAATCGGGGGTTAATTCGGTAATGCACTTTTTGGCGGCTGTATAGCCGTCTCTCTTGATATAATCGTCAATATTTTCGGGCTCAATCACTCCGCAATTTTCAAGCGCAATGCGATGTTGAGCATTTAAAAGCGCAATGTCTTCTTGTTTAATTAAATTGGCTTTAGCATTGTTTTCAGCGTTGTTAACCAACTTTATAATTTCACCTGCCGCATTTTTGTCAACCTTAACGTATGTGTCGCCGTCAACGTTTACAATCGGCTCTAAATAGCACATGCCGATACAGCCGGTGACTGTCACCGTGTCGCCGAGAGCTTCTCTTAAAATGTCGTATACTTCCGCTGCCCCTGCGGCAATTCCGCAGCTGCCTTTACCCACACTAATTCTCATTTTTTAATTCAGCCCTTTCCGCACAAGCTATTCCCTTTAAAACTTCAACTGTGCTTTCTTTAGTCAAGTTTCCGTAGGTTTTGTCGCCAATCATTATAACGGGCGACAGACTGCAACATCCTAAACAGGCAACATTATTATAAGTAAACAGACCGTCATCGCTGATTTCCCCTTCATTCACCTTCAAATAGCCCTTTATTGCGTCCTCTATTGCCGACGAGCCGTTGACATGACACGCCGTGCCTTGACACAGCAAGATTAAGTGTTTGCCGGTGGGTTTTGTTCTGAACTGGGTGTAAAACGTCACCACGCCAAAGACTTTAGCCGGTTTAACACCCGTGCGATGGGCTATATAAGCCAAAAGCTCGGGCGAAAGGTAGCCATACAACTCTTGCGCCTGTTGAAGTATAGTAATCAGCGCGCCCTTTGTGTCTTGATACTTTATAAGACATGGCTCTAATTTTGAAATATTTATTGTCGGGTCAGAAAAAACCCAACAGCTTTGCTCACATTTACAACTCATTACATCTTCTCTCTTTCTTATTGGTTTTTTTATTCTAACATATTTTCAGAGAAATTACAATGGTTTTTAAAAATTTCCAAAAACATATCGCAAACAATTGAAATTTTTTATATCTTGTCTTACATTTAGCGCGCGCCAAATGTTGTTGATAATTTCTTTAGCCTATGGTATAATTTGATATGTAAAATTTAAAGTTACAAGTTTTACAAAAATAATAAAGGCGAGGAGTTTAAAAAGTGAACGCTTCTGAGTTGGGACTTTCATTAGAATATGAAAACGAAATTAAGATTTGTGATAGTGAATTTTATGAATATAATGAACGACCGGAAAGTATAGGTGTTTTTTTAAATATTCCGGGTTTTTCACCAAAATTGAGAGAAAACAAGAGAAAACAAATTCTCGACTTATATGATAAACTTAGAGAAAAATATACACGTTTTGACACAGAGGAAGCGGTTGTGTTTGAAGGAAGTAGCAGCGGAACTTATGAATACGATTATGATGTTAATTCTTCACGGCATATTCCCTGTCCAACTGATGGTAGAAGAGAGATTGATATTTCTGAAGCTGTCAACTTTTTTGAAAAGAAATTTAGCCAAAATCCAAATCCAAATCCAAATCATAGCAGTCCTGTTGTTACAGTGTATCATAATCACAATAATGCAACAAAATTTTCGCAAGAAGATATAAGAACGTTTTTAGAAACCTTGCGAATGCATGAGATGTACATTGACTCTGGGTTAGATATCATTTTTTTAATAAAAAATCCCGTAAACAAGCGAATTAGAGTTCCGAGTGTTATATCTTTCGATAAAATACAGAACGAAGTATCGCTATATTACGCTAATTCTCAATTAAAGATTGATGAATTCTATAAAAATGATGATATAACGGAAGATGAAAAAGATGGGTGGCACGATTACATTACAAGCAAAATAAACTATGTCAAATTTGCGGTCGCAAGTAAGGTTGGACTTTTTAGAGTTGACTATGGTTGGGTTAAAAAACCACAATGTTAACTTTAAGATAGTTTAAATATACAAAGGAGAAATTGGAATTAATGATAGAATCAAAAACTGTAACGACACAGAAACTAACCGAGGCAGATATCTTTGCGAAACTTCAGGATAGTTTCGGAAAGCCAATCCCAGAGGAATATCGCTACAGTTCCACTGGTGGAGAACCGATTAATCTTCTTGACAGAAGCCTTAAGGCCCAGGTCGGTGTACTTCGTTGTTGTCCTGTGGACGATTCGGCGATTAGAGCCTATGGAATAACCGAAGAAGAATTGAAAAAATACTCCGTTGCCGGTCACTGGTCAAAGACTTTCTCAAGAATTTTGTCGGAACGGAAAAAGGCTTACCATAGTCGTCAAAATTCACAATAATCATTACCGCTACATTAAACTTATCTATTTAATGTTACAACAATAATTGTAGTTGGATTTGCTATGCTCTCCAAGATACAACCATTCTTCCGTCACCACGGAAACGAGTAAAAATAAAAACGACACGGATTCTTTTTTGTGTTGTTTTTTTATAATTAAAATTTTTAAAACAACTATTAAAGAAAGGCTGATTATTTATGAAAACAGCACTTACTATTGCCGGTTCTGATTGCAGTGGCGGCGCGGGTATTCAAGCCGATATCAAGACGTTTTCGGCGCACGGGGTATACGGAATGTCGGTTATAACCTCGGTGGTTGCGGAAAACACCTGTCGCGTTACCGATTATCAAGACATAACACCTGATATGGTAAAAAAACAAGCCGACGACGTGTTTGAGGACATACCGCCCGATGCCGTAAAAGTCGGTATGCTTTCTTGCGCCGCAACTATGCTGACAGTTGCGGACAGGCTTAAGTTTCACAAAGCGCGAAACGTGGTAATCGACCCCGTGATGTACGCTAAAAACGGCAGCGCGCTCATGAACCCCACCGCAATAGATACCCTGATTCGTGAGATTGTCCCGTTAGCCGACATAATCACCCCCAACATACCCGAAGCAGGAAAAATGACGGGAAAGCAAATTGAAAATGATGAAGATATACGAAATGCGGCATTAGCTATTTATGGAATGGGTTGCCGCGCCGTTGTAATAAAAGGTGGGCACCGCACAGATATAAAAGGAGAACAGAGTGCTGTAGATATCCTGTTTGACGGAAAGAAGTTCCACACATTCCCCGGCACTCGCATTGACACAAAACACACCCACGGCACAGGTTGCACCTTCTCATCGGCAATCGCCTCAAATCTTGCTCTGGGGTTCGATTTTCACGAAGCCGTTCGCCGCGCCAAAGAATATATAAAAGCCGCAATCGCCAACGCCCCAAAATTAGGCAAAGGCAATGGACCGGTTAATCATCTGATAGTTGACTAAAAGTAAAAACTGAAAAATTTTGATAATAGCCTTGACAAAGAAAAAAGAAACTGTTATAATAGTGTGAGTGGCAAGAAAAGAGCGTGTCGTTTTCAAGTTTTCAACTCTGAATTGCCGTAAAATATGGAGAAGTACCCAAGTGGTGAAGGGGCTCCCCTGCTAAGGGAGTAGGTCTGTTAAAGGGCGCAAGGGTTCAAATCCCTTCTTCTCCGGGCGAGAGTCTCGGCACACAGTCGAGAGCCTCGACACGCAATATTCTCACAACTAAGTTTGTTGAGAGTCGAGTGTCGGGGCTTCAATTATATGATGGGAGGAAATTATGAAAACTAAAGAAAAAACAGGTATTAGAAAAATATTAGTTCCGATTATTTTGGTAATCACCATACTGTTGGCAATTGGAGGGTGGGGGACTGCTGTTCTTTTCTATATGACACGCACTCCACACTTAAATCCGGGGGCACTTGAAAACATCAGGGGTAATACGCTATTTGAAGACTCAGCATTGGTTCAAGCGTTTGAGCGGCGCAATTCGACAGAACGCGGAAACTTTACAGGCAAGGAAATAAGCGAAGAGTCTTTACAACTTTTAGGGTGGGCGGCTACGGGAAAAAACCGTGACGGCACAGGCTTTGTCATTCCATTGGCATTTGGAGCAGAACCGTATGTGTCGCTATATCTTGCACAAGAAAGCGGTGTCCGCAAATTTTCTTGGAAAAGTAACGATTTTGAAAATGTGACTGACACTAATATTCTTGACAAGCTGAACAGTGGACAAAACGGCTCTGCCATTTGGCTCTTTGTTATAGACATAGATAAGCAAGATAATATGAACTCCGCGTGGCACGCAATCGGCGCAATGAGCGAGCATCAATATTTATTGGCAGATGAACTTGATGTACAGGCGCGTTTTATGGTTTCTATTGATTCTAATGAGGTTGCCGCATTATTGGGGCTTGATTCGACTAAGAATTTGCCCGCGGCTGTAATGGTTATGGCGCAAAAGTAAAGAAATAAAAAGTAAAAAATTAGGAGTTCAATTATGATTAAGTCAGCAAGCAAGAAAATTTTAAGCGTGATTTTGGTGGTGGCATTCTTCAATTTGGCGCGTACATATGGAAAGTGCTTGAAGTGCAAGGCAGTAAAGTATTAATTATCAGCGAAAGAGTCATTGATGTAAAACCATATCATATCGGTAATAATGCCACAACATGGGAAAACAGCAGTATACGTAGATATCTGAACGGCGAATTTTATGCGCGCTTTAACTCGGCAGAGAGGGCAATAATTTCAACCACAATCGTTGATAACTTTGGCAATCGTCTCAGTGGGGTGTCCGGCGGCAACGACACAACAGATAAAATATTTTTATTAAGTATAGACGAAGCAAATGCTTATTTCACAGACGATTCATCAAGAATAGCCCCAAACACCATGGGCGACCCGGCGTGGTGGTGGCTTCGCTCGCCCGGCGTTGCCGCTAATTATGCCGCAGGCATCAACTACGGCGGCGACATCGCCATCAGCGGTAGTTCTGTCAGCAACGGCGGCGGCGGCGTTCGCCCCGCTTTGTGGTTGAATCTTTAAGCTTTAAATATGCTATCATATAGTAGAAAATTATAGAAAGGCAGGTTTAAAAAAATGAAAAAAATCATAGTTTTTACAATCACAACAATGCTTTTACTAAGCCTTTTTGCTTGTTCGGTGCAAAGCAACAACCCACAAAGCCCGTTTTTTGGGGCCGATACTCCCTTTGCCATCGATGAAGATGAACCGGCAACCGAGATACCAGACCCGACCGCCACCACTGCCCCATGGAAATACACAGCGGTCGCCATTGAAGACTTTATTATTTTAGACGATGAAGTAGAGGACATAGACCCATACATCACCACTGCCCCGGTCGTCATTGACGACTTTATTATAGACGATGAAGTAGAGGACATAGACCCGTACATCACCACTGCCCCGGTCGTCATTGAAGACTACTTTATTGTAGACGATGAAGTTTTAGACTTAGACATTGACTTGAGCAATATTCTTGTTTTTAACGGTCAAAACGAAGCGTTTGAAGCTTATCTCGTGATTATCGGTGACGAATTTCTGCTTGGGATTGAACAAGGCGAGGGCGAAGCTGTTGCTTGGTATTGTGGTGTACCTAAGCTTCATGAAAACCTTCTTGACAGTGAAGATGAAGATGGCACACTTTTCGGTTTTGATGGTGAGTTACTTATTACCGAAGATTTCGGCGATTTTGTTATGGAAATAATAGAAGACTAATACTTAATCAACTCTAAACCGCCCGACACTTTTTGCTGTCGGGCGGTGGTTTTATAATCCAATTTTTTTGATTTATGCGATAAAAGGACAAGTATCAAGCCCTTTCAAAAATAATTCCAACTCCTGTGCGGTATAGTGCCTGTACTTTAAAAAGTAATGCAAAGAATCTTTTAAGTCCATATAGCTCAAAATTTTGTTTCTCTGTGAACAAAACTCGCCTACGGTCTTTTGTTCTACCAAAGATAACATAACGTCTGTTATGAATAACTCATTTAAAGACTTACATAAATCCATAAAAACTTCATCAAGTAAATCGTCTTTGAATTGTGGAAAAGCAGAATAATCATGCAGCTTGCACAAAAAAGGCTTGGGAACTATAAACCGTTAAGTGTAAATGGAATAATCTTCCAAAAATAACCAATACTTTTATTGCGGCAAAACAGGGCAACGCTGAAGAGCGACCCGACGCGTCC
>Ga0099364_10004380_pt1 | contig 21427 bp, 23 predicted proteins | sample TergutTh196P3_FD_73070 | JGI IMG/M metagenome (GOLD analysis project Ga0099364, IMG submission 73070) | Microcerotermes parvus P3 segment gut microbial communities from Pointe-Noire, Republic of the Congo - Th196 P3 | ecosystem: Host-associated > Arthropoda: Insects > Digestive system > Gut ... | reverse complement strand
AAAAAATTAAAAAAAAAAAACCCTTGTTTTTTTTTTTTTTAAAAAAAAATGAAAAAAAAAAAAAAAAAAAAAAAAAAAAAAAAAAAAAAAAAAAAAAAAAAAATGAAAAAAATATCTTTATATTTGATAAAACTATTTTAATAAGATTGTCCAAGGAATGAAGGAGAAATATTCATGCTTTCTAACTTTTTCTGGAAATCAGGGTTATCTTTTAATAACTTTGATATTTTAGTATCTAAAGCTGCTTGATCCGTGTCAATAGCATTATTATCAATCAAATCTTGCTTTGCATCCGTCATCTTAACACTTAATTCAGCAGCACTTAGCTTCTTAGTTGCAAATTTTTCATATTCACTCATCATTTTTGCATAAGAATCATAGATTTTTTTATTAATATTAGCTTTTTGTATAAGTAAATCTATATATTGTTTCTCGGCATCACTTGTTGCATATTCTTGACAATTGTTTAAATGTTTTAATGTGTTTTCATTAGCATCTTTAGATTTAGCTAATAAAGATTTTATTTCAGGTAAACTTTTATTTAAGCTACTTGGAGAGTGTAAATTACTATTTAATTTAAACATCACTCCTTTATCCATGCTATTATACCATTCTTCTTCATAAATACTCGCATTTTTTAAATTTTCTGTGAATTGTTGATTATCACTAGTACCTTGGGAAATTTCATCATATTGTGAAAATAAATCTAGGCTATAATGGTATAAAACAATATCTGTAACTCCAATGAGAATTACACAGATTATTAATATTATTTTTAAATTTTTCATTAATGACCCTCTTAAAATTATTTAAAAATAGTTATTTCAAGTTAACTATATAAACAATACCTTATTATAAAATCAATGTGAATTATTATTAAATCACTTATTTTTCAAAAATGTTATTTACAATATCTATGTTTTATTCTATGTTTTATAATACTTATTATTATAAACTATCCAAATAACAAAACAAAAATCAATATTACATTTTGAAAAAAATATTATTATTTTACATATATTTAACGAGTTTAAAAAAATAAATAGCTATTGTAATAATTATTAAAAAAAAAATTTTCTTATTTTTGGTGTTTTATAAAAATATCATGTATGATGGTTTAAAAATGTTAGTAAAATTTGTAAAAGTGAATATTGAACTAAATAATGATTATTTATGGTTCTGGAGAAAAGCTTGAATTACATTATTAATAAAAAATTACTTAATTTTTTAAAAAATCAATTTTATTTATATTAATTTTTAAAATAAATAGTTATTATTTATTTTTATTAAAAAATATAAGCTATAATCATTTATATTAATTAATAAATGATTATTAAAAATTTTATTTCCAATACGAGAAATAATAAAATTTTAAATAATCTAAACCAAAATTAAAAAGATTAGCTATATCAAATTAAAGTTTAAAATTCTTTAAACCTAAATTAAAAAGATTAGCTATATAAATTAAAGTTTAAAATAAATTAAACCAAAATTAAAAAGATTAGCTATATAAATTAAAGTTTAAAATAAATTAAATCAAAATTAATCAAAAAATGCAGGGAATAAATGTTAAATATAATTATTAATTTTTTTTTTTTAGTTTTGTCTATTTACAACGAAATCTGCAACCAATGAAAGTGCTTGTTTAGCTTCAGAGTCAGGCAATATTTCAAGTATTTGCTTGGCATTCTCTACATTTTCCATCGCAACATCATAAGCATATTGGGCAGAGCCATATTTTTCAAAAATATCTATTGCTTCAGATACATGCTCGGGACTAGTATCATCTAATTTTAAAATTTCTATTAATCTTTTCTTATCCTCATCATTAGCTTCAGCCAATGATTTAACAACCAATAAAGTCATCTTTCCTTCAGCTATATCACTACCAACAGGTTTTCCAATAGCATTTTCATCACTTACAACATCTAAGTAATCATCTTGAATTTGAAAAGCTAATCCTATGAGTTTACCATAATCATACATAGCTTTGATAACTTTTTCATCTGCTCCACCCATAACAGCTCCAGCTTTAGTAGCTGCAGCTATTAATGCAGCAGTTTTTTTAAATATCATATCAATATATTGGTCTTCATCAACATCAAAATTCCCTTCAAAACCCATGTCAAATGCTTGACCTTCACAAATTTTAACACATGCATCAGCTACAGTAGCTAATGTTTGATTAATGCGTTCAAAGGATTCATTTCCTAAAGAAGTTCCATCAACTTTAGTATTTATTACAAGTTCAAATGCCTTTGAAAATAATGTATCTCCAGCTAAAATAGCTACTGGTTCACCCCATTTTTTATGAACAGACGGCAACCCACGTCGTACCTCATCTTGATCCATAATATCATCATGAATAAGTGAAAATGTGTGAATAAGCTCAATAGCTGCTGCTGATTTTATAGCATCTTTTTTATTGCCACCAACAGCTTCACTGACTAAAACAGTGAGAGCTGGTCGTAACATTTTTCCACCAGCTTTTGTTAAATGAATTGAAGCTTTTTTAAGACTAGCAGGCTCAATAGTAGAAAGAACCTCTTTAATTTCCTTATTAATTTCTTGAGAATATTGTTCTAAGACTTTCGTTACTTCATTATTTGAATTGTCCATGAAATCCCTCTATCTTTTTAAAATTATAAATAAAACTATTGATAAGTATTCGCAAACAAGATTCATCTGCCTAAAAACCTAAACAAGAATCCACTGCCTAAATCAAAAACAAAAATCATCTGACTAAATCAAAAAGATTTAGAATAGTTTCCCATTTTAAATAAGAAATTTTTGAAATAAATAATTTTTGCTAAAAATACTCATTATTAAAAACACGAACTTAACCATTTTAAGAGATAAATAAATTACTTCTAAGAAATACCACCATTAAACACAAACTTAACCATTTTAAGAGATAAATAAATTACTTCTAAGAAATACCACCATTAAACACTTGAGCTTGACCATTTCTAAGAATATGAACATTATTTCCTATTCTATATCCTTCTTCTTCAGCTAATTCACCATAAGCAGCTAACATCTCTAAATTACCATGTGAAGGAATAATATGTAATGGTTTTAACATCCTAAGGAAATCTCTGTGGTCTTCTCTTCCTGCATGTCCTGAAACATGAGCATTAGAATAAATTCTTGCACCACTAGAAATCAGTCTACTTTCCATTATATGCCTATTAGCTGCATTAGTTGGATTAGGAATAATTGGAGCTGAAATTATAACATTATCTCCCTTTCTAACCTGAAATGGAGTTCTACCACTAGCTATCCTTGGAAGTAATGCATCAGGTTCTCCTTGATGTCCTGTAGTAACAAGTAAGTAATCTTCTCTTCTATCTTCAGCTCTTGAAAGAGCTTTATTTACAGATTTAGGATTTCCAAACACACTAGCATTGTCAGGTAAATCCAATATTCCTAAATTTTCAGCTATTCCACAGTATCTTTCCATAGATCTTCCTAAAAAGAGAATTTGTCTATCGCCCTTTTTAGCTATGTCTGCAATAGTTTGAATCCTTTCAATATGAGAAGAAAAAGTAGTTATTAACATACCTGCTTTATCAACTAAAGGTTCTTTCATAATATCTTCTAATATTATCCTAGCTACTCTTTCAGAGTATGTTTTAACTTCATGAAACTCATTAGCTCTTGTTGTCTCTACAATAAGAGATAAAACTCCTTTTCTACCTAACTCTCTTAACCTACTATAATCAGGAGGAGGAGATATTTTTTGATGATTATCAAATTTAAAATCATTAGCATAAACAATTATGCCTTCAGGAGTATGTAATGTAGCTATAACTGCTTGAGGAATACTATGAGTTGATTGAACAAATTCAAGTGTGATATTTTTTGATAATTGTTTTTTTGCTCCAGAATTTAAAGGATTTAAAGGATTTGAAACTGAAAATTTACGTTCTCCTTTGATTGTTCTTTCAATTAGGGCTATTGTATAAGGAGTACCTATGATTGGAGCATCATATCTGTGAGCTAGTTTAGCTACTGCTCCAATATGATCAAGATGTCCATGTGTAAAAACTATTCCTTTTACTTTACCATCTACATCCTTCATTAAGGTATCATCGGGAATTACTCCTCTTTCAATCAAATCTAAGCTATGCATTCTATCAATATCTGTATCCTCATGAATGCTTATTCTATCAAGGTGTATTCCCATATCAAATATTACAACCTCATCTCCCACCTTTATAGCAGTCATATTTTTTCCAACTTCTTCATATCCACCAATTGCTATAACTTCTACTGTCAACTAAATGCCTCCTATAAATAATATTGTGTTGAATCCCTGTTTTAATGTAATAATTTTTAATTTCAAGTTATGTCCTCATTCCAAAAGATTTAATATAATAATTTTTAATTTCAAGTTATGTCCTCATTCCAAAAGATTTTATATTAATTTTTCGCTGATCTAACCATTCTTTTGTTTTACCACTAATTATTAAATTTGAATTTTTAAGTTCCTTTATGTTTGTTGCTCCTACTAAAAACATAGCTATCTTTAAAGACTCATTGAATCTTTTAATAAACTTTATAATTTCATCATTACCTAAATAAGCTTCTTTTAAAATTGGTAGAGCAATGCCAACAGAATCAGCACCTAAAGCAATAGCTTTTGCTGCATCAAGTCCTGATCTAATTCCTCCAGATGAAACAATTGGTATATTAACTGAAGAAGAAAGTTCTACTGTACTTACAGCAGTAGGAATTCCCCAATCCCAGAATAATTCACCTAAATACTTATTTTCTGCTCTGTAAGTTTCTACAGCTGCCCAACTTGTTCCACCAGCACCTGCAATATCAATAAAATCTACTCCTGCATCTTGAAGTAATATTCCATCTTCAGCTGAAATTCCACATCCAGTTTCTTTTGCCATAACCGGTACATCAACTTGATTAGCTATTTTATTAATAGAATCAAGAAAACCAGTAGCATCAATATCTCCTTCAGGTTGAATAGATTCTTGTAATGGATTAAGATGAATAGCTAAAATATCTGCATCAAACATTTCAACAGCTTTTTCTGCATAATCAATTTGAGGAGCACCAATATTTCCAAGTAAAAGAGTAGATGGAGCATTTTCACGAGCTACTGTGTAGGTTTTATTAAGTTCAGGATTTTCAACAGCTGCTCTTTGGCTTCCAAGACCAAGTGCAATTTTTTCACTTTCTGCAGCTATAGCTAATTCTTGATTTATTTTTAATGATGAAGGATGTCCACCAGTAATAGCTGTTATAAACAATGGAGATTCTAATCTTTTTCCAAATACTTCTGTGGAAATGTCAATTTTTTCTTTATTAATTTCTGGTAGTGCCCTATGAATAAGTTCAATATCTTCAAAGCCTGTTTTTTTTTGATATTGAACATCATAGTGTTTACAGATTAAAAGATGTTCTAATTTTCTATCTGAAATCATTTTATTGTCCTTCTAATTCATCCCTATTTTTATTTTTAATTTATATCCGTGTTTATACATTTTAATGACCTCTTAAAAAGCCAACTCATTGAAAATTCTTTAATATAATTATAATGATAAATTATCCTTGAAATTGAATTATTAAATTATTATTAAATTATAATTTTATTATTAAATTATAATTATTTAATAAAATCTTTTAAATTTTAATGTTAAATTAATAAAAGTTAAATAAAACCTTCTAAATTACAATATTAAAATAATAAAAGTTAAATAAAACCTTCTAAATTATAATGTTAAATTAATAATAGTTTAATAAAATTTTAATAAGTTTTATAAATGTTTTAACTCCATTAATAATATTAAATGATTATTTATTTTTCGTAATAAGAGAACATTCAACCTTTTTATTTAACAAAGCATTAGCTATTAATCCTTCCTTGTTTGCATTTATGATTCTTGATTCGATTCCTAAATTAGCTAATTTTAAAAGTTCTTTTATCTTTCCAATCATTCCACCAGTAACATCAATGTTTGTAGTAGACTCTAACACTTCTATATCTTCTAAAGAACTAACTCTTCTGATTAATTTTGCATCATTATGTTTTTTTGGGTTTTTAGTAAAAACACCATCAACATCAGTTCCTAAAATAATTTCATTAATTTTTCTAGATTTAAGATTTTTAGCTATATATTGGAGTATTTGATCTCCAGATAAAACAGCTATTTTTAACTGGGCGTCAAGTACAACATCACCATATATTACAGGTACAAATCCTTCATCTAAGTATTTAGCTATTAAATCTAAGTTAAAAGAATTAATTCGTTTATTATCAGTTGTAATAAAAGAAGATGGCTGAATAGAAACACAAGGTATTTTTTTACTAAGTAAACACTCACAAATAATTGAGTTTAATCTCTTTACAGAATTTTGAGTTTCAGAAAATCCAATCCTCTTTTCAGGATATTCTTCTCTCTTAAAAGATTTTCCAATTTGATATTTTTGGGCAGGAGGATGACCAAAAGATCCTGCTCCATGAACAATGATTAATTCATTAGCAATATCAGAATTAGAGCCTTTAGCTAAAAAAAAATTATGAATTTCATTAGCTATTCTATTTAAATTCTTATAATTAACTTCTGCATTATGAGAATCTTTTTTAGTTAATACACTTCCACCTAATTTCAAAATTATCATTGGCATCCTCATTAAAATCCGTGTAATACAGTTTTTTACTTTATTTAATTATAGTTTTTTGTAAAATTAATTTTTTTAATATGAATAAATTTTTTAATATGAATGAATATATTGAAATTTTTAATATTTATAAAAATTTTTTACTTGAAGAAATTTTTTATTTCCTCAAGTTAGAAAATCGTTGATTTTCTTTATTTTTATAAGTTTAGAAAAACGAAGATTTTCTAACATTGAAAAATCAAAGATTTTTTCAAAGTTTAAAAACAAAGTTTTTATTATTTATACATTTATTTAAAGTAATTATTTTATTAATAAAAACTATTATTTACTCCATTTTTATTAAAAATATTATTAAAATTATTTTTATCTAAATTTAAGAAAAATTATTATTTAATTTAATATTTAAACAATTTAAAGAGATATTATTTTTCTTAAAATTTTATTAAAAATTTAAATTTTTATAAAAATAAATTTACAATTCACTATAATTCTTTAAAATTCATAAAAGATAAATTCTTTATTAATTGTGTTTCTATTTTAGTAAAATTCTTTTAAATCTATAAAAGATAAATTATTTTTGTTAATTCCTTATTAATTCATTTTTTATTTAGTAAAATTCTTTTAAATCTATAAAGATTGATTATTTGTTAGTTCTATAAAGAACTCCTTCTCTAGAAAAGTTTACTTTAATTGCATTATCATATTTGCTCAATATTCGAAAAACTTGATTTTCTTTCCCAGGGCAAAATGCAATTATACTTCCTCCACCACCAGCACCTGTTAATTTAGAACCAATAGCTCCATATTTTCTTGAAATATAAATCATTCTAGATAATTCATTAGTATTTACACCAATTGAATCTAATAATCCTTGATTGAGATTCATTAATTCAGCTAATCGATTTTTATCATTATGTACAATAGCTAGTTTGGCTTCATCAGTTATCTCACCAATTGTTTTTATAATTGGATTTAAAATTTTTGGATATTTGTTTTTTAATGCTTTTACTGATTTTACCATTTTCCCAGTATTGCCATATTTCATTGTATATCCAATAACAAATGAAGAATTCAATAAGTTTTTAAACTTAATTATTCTTTTATCTCTTGAAAGATAAACCAAACCACCAAAAGTGCTTATTGAAGTATCTAATGGACTTGCAATTCCTTGAACTTTTAACTCTACTTGATGAGCTTGTTTAGCTAAAAATTTCTTATTAAATTTTTTTCCATGATATTGATATAAAGCAGCTAAAGTAGCTACTGTAACTGCTGCAGAAGAACCTAAACCTGATCCAATAGGAATATCTAATGATAAATCTATTTCAATTGGGGAATGATTATGGACTTTTGATAATGACTCTAATATATATCGAATTATCCCTGGTTTTCCTTTTTTTAAAATATATGTTTTTTTTTTAGTATCTAATTCAGCTTCAAAACCTAAATCTTTAGACTTTAAAATAGATAAATCATTATTAGTTTTTTTAATTTTAACAGTTGCTCTTCTATTAACTGCTCCTGCAATAGCGGGTTCACCATAAACAACAGCGTGTTCTCCAAATAAAATTGTTTTTCCTGGTGCTGAAGCTATTGATTCCATTGTATCACTGAAAATTACTATTAAACTTGTTAAATCAATATTTTATAATTACTATTAAGCTTATAAACCTAATTTAATAATTTTTTTCATATTCTATTAATAATGAATAGTATAGCTAATTGTAAGTATTAATAAACTTTCTTAATTATTTAAATATATTAAATCAGGATAAATTTCATTAATAAACAATAAAATACCTTAATAATTAAATATATAAATTTATAAGAATATTTTGTTTCAACATCTATTAATCAATCTGTAAATTTAAAAAATAGATCAAAATAATATTGTTTTAATTATTTAAGTTCTTATTTTATATTTTTTTTGAATTCTGATTTATATCTTTGAATTATTTTTTTGTCTTTTGTTATTAACATTTTTGCTAAATATACTGAACAATTCTTATATGAAAATTCCAGAGCAATAACCTACTACAGAACTCAAGTCTCCTGAAATATTTCCACTTGTAGCATACTTTAATATATTGCATTTATTTGCACCAAGTTCTCTTGTAGCCTTTATAGTAGCTATTGTAGGACCATAACCACACATAGAAATGTTAAAGTTTTCAATATCTTCTAATAATTCATTTTCATCCATTTTAGCTATTTCACCTAAAATTAAATCATCTTGTTTAGTAGCTATTTCATAAGGAGCATAATGGGTTAAATCTGTACTTGCAATAATTGAAATAGAAGTTTTTAAGCTTTTAGCTACTTTAACAATTCCTTTAGCTACCTCTTCAGAACTTGTAATATCTTGCATCCACATAGTTATTGGAACTATTTTAAAATCATTTGAAAAGTATTGCAAAAAGGGTAAATGAACTTCACAGCTATGTTCCTTCAAATGAGCTGAAAAATCAGGATCAATAATTTCAGAAGTTTTTATTAACTCTTTTGAAAATTTTTCATCAATTTTAATGTTTCCTAAAGGAGTTTCCCAACTTCCTTCATAAAATATAGAAACACCAGTTCCCATGCCAGTATGATTAGGACAAAGAATTATAAATGTTTCTGGAAATCCTTTTTCAACTAATTGATAATATGCATGAGCAGCTACTGGTCCAGAATAAGTATATCCTGCATGGGGAGCTATTGCACCATAAATCTTGCAATCTTTTGATGAATTTTCATTATGTGTAGCTAATGTTGGAATTTTTCCAGGACCTAATTCATGGGTAAAACAATTTTCTATAGTTTTTTTTAAATCTTCTGGATTATTATCATAAAATAATCCAGCAACAGTTGGTTTTCGTATCATCATGAATAATTAAACAATACCCTAGGTATATGGATAAATAATTTGATAAACTAATTTAAAAAAATGATTTGATTAAAAAATCACAGCAAACAACTTGATAAACTAATTTAAAAAAATGATTTGATTAAAAAATCACAGCAAACAACTTGATAAACTAATTTAAAAAAATGATTTGATTAAAAAATCTTTAAAAAAATTTGGACAATTATTAAAAATCATAACATCATCAAAATCTTTAAAAAAATTTGGACAATTATTAAAAATCATAACATCATCAAAATCTTTAAAAAAATTTGGACAATTATTAAAAATTATAATCTTATCATTATTTTTAAAAAAATTTAATTTTTATAATATTTTTAAAATATATATTATTAAAATTTAAGTTCAAAATCAGTTGCAGGAATATCCAAATCCTCAAATTCATCAATAATTTCTTTTTCTCTTAAAATTTGTCTAGCTAATAGCCAGTAAACTAAAGCAATAGCTTTTCTCCCTTTGTTATTCACTGGAACAACAATATCAACAGTGCTAAGTAAGTTTTCAGTATCACATAAACCTACAATTGGAACTCCAATCTGTTTAGATTCAATAATAGCTTGAGAATCTGATCTTGGATCGGTTACAACAATAATTTTTGGCTCTATGAATTTGTTGTAATTAGGATTGGTTAAGGTTCCAGGGATAAATCTTCCTGGAATAGTTTTACATCCAATAATTTCTCCAAATTTTTTAACTGGTGCTTGACCATATTGTCGTGTAGCTACTACTAAAATATCTTCTGGATCATATTTAGCTAAGAATTTAGCTGCTGAAATGATTCTTTCATTTGTTTTTCTAATATCTAAAACATAAAGTCCATCAGACCTTACACGAAAAATATATTTTTCCATGTCACTAGTTTTTTGTTGTGTTCCTATATGCAATCCAGCTGCTAAATAATTTTCTAATGGTATTAAAAGCTCTGACAAAATTTCACCTTCTTTTTTATTTATTTATCCTTATTTGATAATAATTAAAAGTTTATATCTGATTTAAAGTTAATAAAGTTAATAATAAGCAAATAACGATTCGCTTATAATGAATGATAAATTATTGATAAATTTAATCAAAAATATATTATTAAATGTAGAATATGATAATACACTATACTAATTTTCGATTATCATATATTTGTTAAAATGTGAAACTTAATAATATTCACTTATAATATAGTTTTAATGGTAAGTTTTATCCATAATCAATATTTTATCTAATTTAAAATTATTTAAATTAATTTTAAAAAAATAATTTTAAATATTTTAAATTTTGAGGCTGTTGCACAATAATTTTTGTTCAACAAGATATAAATAAAAATTAAAAATTTTAAAAAAAATTAGAAAATCAAATTTTATTTAATTATAATTAAAATTTTTTAATTTTGTTCATCAAAATAGAATTGTGCTACGACCTCATTTTATAATATAAGAAATTTTCTAAAATTACTAAATTTTAAACAATTATCGATTTAAAATATGCAATTCCAATGGAATTAAATTAAAGCTAAATTAAAGATAATTAAAAGCTAAGTAATTTTTGAATTAAAATATCATTAACTGTATGAAAATGAATATTATTTTTAAGAAGTTGTGTAAACTCTAAATAAATATTTAATTAGACTAAATCACTCAATTATGAATCAAAAATCTAATCATCATCCTCAACAGTTACACATTCTTGAGGACATACATCCATACACACTTCACATAAGCTACAATCTTCTTTGTTTTGAATTACAATTTTGTCCCCCTCAAGTACTAAAATCTCCATTGGGCAAACATCTGCACATTCTCCACAATCCGAATTCTCACATTTATCATGATCTATTTCTATTTTTACCATAATATCTCCTAACCTTTGGAAATCTAATAAAATAATACAAATTATTTAAATGATAATTAACTATATTTATAAAAAATCCCTTAAAAACACTAGCTAAACTAACCATGCTAAAAAAAATCCCTTAAAAACACTAGCTAAACTAACCATGCTAAAAAAATCCCTTTAAAACACTAGCTAAACTACCATGCTTAAAAAAGATTCATTTGATTCATTAATAATATTTTTATTTAAAGTTGTATATTAGCCATTACAGGATTAGACAACTCTTCTTCAATACGAATCAATTCATTTAGTTTAGCTATTCTTTCTCCACCTAATGCTCCAGTTTTTATTAACGGAGCTGAAAATGCAACAGCTAAATGAGCAATAGTTTCATCAGAAGTTTCACCAGATCTATGAGATACAACAGGATGAATATCATTTTCTTTAGCTAATTTAACAGTTTCATAAGTTGCAGATAAAGAACCTATTTGATTTGGTTTTATTATGATAGCATTAGCTGCTTTCATTTTTATTCCTTCAGCTAATATTTCTTTATTTGTAACAAATATATCATCACCACAAATCAAACATTTATCTCCAACAAGAGAAGTTAACTCAGCAAATCCAGTGAAATCTGATTCATCAAAAGGATCTTCAACATAAAACATTCCATATGTTTCAATTATATCTTTAACAAATTCAATTTGCTCACCAGTATCTCTTGAGATATTATCTTGAGCATAAACATATTTTTTTTGCTTTTCATCCCAAATTTCAGATGCTGCCATGTCAAGAGAAGGTTTTATAATAATACCTAATTCATCTCCAATGTCTTCACATGCTTGAGCTTGAATTTCCAAAGCAGTGATATTAGATATATTTGGAACCCATCCACCTTCATCACCTTTACCACCAGTGAAATTAGAATCTTTAGTTTGGATAAGTTCTTTTAATTTTTTATGAACTTTAGAGTTGGCAAATACTGCCTCAGAAATATTTTCTGCTGTGGTTGGAACCACTAAAAATTCTTGAATATCTGGAGCATTAATACCTGCATGAGCTCCACCATTCATCATATTTCCTAAAGGATAAGGAATCTCGTTTTTAAAATTTCCACCTAAGAATCTGTAAAGTGGTAAATTAAATGAAGCTGCTGCTGCTTTAGCTACAGCCATAGAAACCGCTACAGTTGTATTTCCCCCTATAGCTGAGTAATTATCCGTACCATCCACTTCTTTTAAAACAAAATCAATGTCTGATAAATCTTCAGCATCCATTCCAATAAGTTCTGTTGAAATTACATCTTCAACCTCACTTATAATCTTGTCAACTCCTCCATCTGGAAAAGCAACAACTTCACGAGATCCAGTACTTGCACCACTTGGAGCTGCAGCTCTACCAAAACCATTCCATGTTATTACATCTACTTCTACAGTAGGATTTCCTCTACTGTCTAAAATTTTTCTTACGCGGACGTCTTCTATAACACTATCCAAAAAAAACACCTCAAAAGCGTTTTATTACTAAATAATCTATAATGAGATTGATAAATCTTTAAAAAATGAGAGTTTGATTTATAGATTTTCTGTAGTATGATATTTAATATGATTATTTATAAAATTTATGATTTTAAGTTATTATTAGCTTAAAAATAAGCTAATAAATAAATTCACTATTAATTTGTTTACAAATTCACAATTAATTTCTTTAAAAATTTAATAATAAATTTTAAAATAATGATTTAATTTTTATTAATTAGTGATAAATAATTTACTGTATTGATTACCATATTATAAATTTAGATTATAATAAACAAATAACATATAATAATCATTAATAGAATAATGAGATAATTATTAGAAATAATAATCACGATAATTATTAAGATTATGTAAATTACATCTTTAAAGTTAAAATTATTAAGATATTATCTGATTACTAGTTTAATAGATTAAATGTAGATGATATCTGGTTATTTATCTCCTTTTCTAACACTTAAAGGTAAAACTTTTTTTTCAAGTTCCAATGTAGCTATATCAATTGGATCAATAGATTTTGAAACTTTAACTAAAGGTCTAGCACCCATAGATAATTGAAGAGCCCTCGCACCAAGAATTCTAGCTTTTTCAAATCTTGTTAATTTTTTTGTTGCCATATAAATCCCTTATTTTAGTTAATCAAAACTAAAATTATTTTTATAAAATTTAAACGAATTATTTAATAGAAAATCAATCTTATAACTATTTACAATTGATCACATAGTTACTCCCATGTTTCCACATGAGAAATTAGCATTCTTCTGCAGCAATATCTTTTAATGCCCATATCATCTAAAATAACTTTTGGATCTTCATTTTCAGCCATTCTAGCTTGATATTCATCAAAAAATGCAGAAACTGGTTTTCCACAGCTTATACAACGTACAGGAATCATATTAAATCATCATTTCCTTACTAATTATACAAAATAATTTACTAATAATAAAAAAATACTTCTAATAATGAAAAATAAATAAATTCAATTATTTCCATTAAAATTATTAAAAACCTTAATAAAAAAATAAATAAACCCAATTACATTCATTATAATTATTAAAAACCTTAATAAAAAAATAAATAAATTCAATTATTTCCATTAAAATTATTTAATTTAATAAAAAGTATAGTAAATTACAAAATTTTTTTAACATTTATAAAAAAATATTTCTTTATAATAATCTTTATAATCATTTTAAATTTAATTTAAAAGATTTTTAGAATTATCTATAAAAAATTTATTTATTATATGCATTAAGTAAAATACTATATTAATATAAAAAGTTATAAGATTACCTATAACTTTTCTGTTTACGAGCTCTAGCTCCTCTACCACCGTATTTTTTAGGTTCTGAGCGTCTTGGATCTCCAACTAACATTGTTCTGTCATATTGAATGAATTTTTCTTTAAGATCCATATCATTAGTCCATTGAACTAACCCTTTAGCTATTACCATACGGGCAGCTTCAGCTTGACCCATAACACCTCCACCTTTGACTTTAACATTGATATCAACATTATCTGCAATATCCCCAGCTAAAGTTAATGGCTCTTCTAATTTTAATTTAGCAAGTTCAGGAGAGTAAAGTTCTATTGGATACTTATTAACTCTAATTCTCCCTTTTCCTTCTTGAATAGTTCCTCTAGCAATAGCTGTTTTTCGTTTCCCACTTGTATGAATAACTTTTTTCATTATAACACACCTTAATAAAATTTAGAGATTAAAAACATTATAATCTGTTATTATGATCGTATTAACAAAAATTAGATAATAATAAAATTTAATTAATTTTCATAATAATAAATTATTTTTTAATAATAACTCTTTTAAAAATACAAAATTTAAATAAAAATTTAGTTAAAAGATTTATTTAAATAAGTATAATTAAAACTTAGCTCCTAAAAGTTTTGAAATCTCTCCTAATTCAATTCCCTTTTTGATATTCTTAGACTCAGCTTGAGGTAATGTATTTGTTTGTGACTCTTTAAATTCTTTTGGAACACCCATATAAGCCTTCAATCCCTTAAAAGCTACTCTACCTTTGGATTTTTTATAAGGCAACATTCCTCTTACAGTCCTTCTAAATATATCGTCTGGTTTTCTTGGGTATTTCGGTCCTAAATCACGAGGATTAGAAATACTTGCTCTGTCAACTCTTTGTTTATATTTAGCATAAGCCCACTCTTTAGAACCAGTTATTACTATTTTTTCAGAGTTTAGAACAACAATATCTTCACCTTCAAGAAGTTTTTTAGAAATCAGACTAGCGAGTCTTCCTAAAATATGTCCTTCACCATCAATAATCATGATAACACCATGTATTCCCTTAAATAATTTAAACTTATTCTAATATTCTTATATTAGTACCTTTAGGGTTTATTTCTAGTATGTTACTGATAGAAATACATTCTCCACCAGATTTTTCAATTTTTTCTTGGGCTATTTTGGAAAAATTTAATGCAACAACATTAACATTATGCTCTAAATCTCCACCAGCTAATACCTTACCTGGAATTAAAACAGTTTCTCCAGGATTTGAAATTCTGTTTATTCTGGATAAATTAACTTCAGCTCTTCTTCGAGTTGCCCTTTGAATTCTTTTAGCTACATCCTTCCAAATAGCTACTTCTTCATTGTTAGATTTTTTTTTAAGATTTTTAATAAGATCTACAAGGTTAGGATCTGTTTTGGTAATTTTTTTAGCCATTAAACCTTTCCTCCTTTACAAAATGTGATAAATTTTTCTGCTTTTTCACTTAATACATCACAAGATTTTAACAAAACCTCTTCAGGAGTCATTGAACCATCAGTTTCCAATCGGAATATAAAATCGTTTTTTTCATACCCTATATTTACATATCCATTTTCAGAAGCCCTAACACAACTTTTACACATTGAACAATTTTCAATATTATTAACTTTAATCTTTTTAGAGCGTTTATCTGCTTTTAATATTCCTCTTGGACAAGCTTTCGCACATTCATAATCCACTTCTAAATCTTCATTAAAAGTTATTTTAGGATATTGTTTATAGGCACAAACAGTAGTAGGAATCCATTTAGCATGATCTTTACCAAATCCTAACTTAGCTACTGCCTCCAGCTCAACATCTTGGTCTTTTTTAAGTTTTAAAAGAGGTATTGTATCATAAACAGATTTTATTTGTGAATCAGTAGATGATAAGTCTTTTGAATAAACAATTTTAGTTTCTGCCTTATCTGCAGGACCTGTTTTATTTAAGGTAAGTGACACACTACACCGAGGACAGTAATCCTCACAATCACAGTCTTCACTCATCACTAAACCTTCAATAGCTTCTAAACCAGAGAATAAAGGAGTTAATCCTAATCTATGAGCTAATACCTCATCAAACATTGCGGAATCATTTTTAACAATATTTACATCTTCAATAGCTATTTTAGGAATATCCATCATAGCGATTCTGCGAATAGCATTTACAAAAGGTACTTCTGCATTGCGAATTATGAAAACAATCTCATTTTCATTTTTTTCCTTTACTTCAATCTCCATTTTAGACCCTTCTTCCCCTTTTACCTCCAGGTCTTCCAGTACCATCATGAGGTATAGGAGTAATATCTTCTATTTTACCTATTTTAATTCCAGCTCTAGCTAATGCACGTATAGTAGCTTGAGCACCAGGACCTGGGCTTCTTGGGCCATTTCCACCAGGAGCTCTTACTTTTATGTGTAAGCCAACATATCCTTTTTCTTTAGCATCATCAGCTGCACGTGTAGCTGCTTCCATAGCTGCAAAAGGAGATGCTTCTTGTCTATCTGCACGAACAACTTTTCCACCAGACCATTGACATATTGTTTCAGCTCCAGTAATATCAGTTACTGTGATAATAGTATTATTGAATGAGGAGTAAATATTAGCTATTCCCCATTTTTCATCTTGTACCATGATTTCACCTTTTATTCAGCTTTTTCTCCAGAATTTCCAGATTTGTAATCTTCAATTTGTTTAGATACAGGTGAACTTGGATAAAATCCTATAGAATCCTCTTCTCCCCTTTTAACTACATAACTTGGAGAATCAATTTTTTTACCATTCATAGCTATATGACCATGAACAACAAACATTCTTGCTTCTTTAGGAGTTCTAGAAAGTCCTTTTTGATGAACTACAGTTTGTAATCTTCTTCTTAAAACGTTTTCTACAGTTAAATTAAGAATATCTTCTAAATGAGCATTTTCTGCAAGAATTCCTTGTCTTGATAAATGCCCAATTAACTCTCTTCTTTCTTCCTCTACTTGATCTTGAGAAAACCCTAATAAATATCTTGCTTCCCTACTGTATTTCCTAACTAATGTATCTGCTTTCCAAATTTCTTTTTTGTTTTTCAATCCGTACTTAACCATTAGTTTGTTTTCTGCTTTAATCCTTTCAGCATTCCATGGATGTGGAGGAGTATCATATTTTTTCCTTGATTTTCTTGGATGTCCCATCTATATATCTCCTTAAAATTGATATATGAAAAATAATCTTAAAAAAGTTATTAAGCCCCTATTATTTTTAATAATCATAAAACATTATTTTAATAATCCTAAAATAAAAATAATAATCATAGCAGAAATATTATTTTAATAGTTCTAAAATAAAATAATTTTAATAATCATGCAAAAATATAGTTATATTGAGCTAAAATAAAATTAAGATAAATATTAGCTTCTTATCCTCTTCTTCGCCTTACACCAACAGAAGAACCTTTTCTAAAAGTAGATTTAGTTCTTTGACCTCTTACAGGAAGTCCAACTTCATGTCTTCTGCCTTTATAACTTCTAGTCTTTTTCATTCTATTTAAATCATCTCTTAGCATCATATCAAGATCAGATTCGATTAAATGAATAGTTTCACCAGTTACATAATCATCTTGTCTGTTAAACATCCATTTAGGAATATTATAACTTTGAAGATCTTTTAAAGCCTTTTCAATTTTTACTATATCTTCATCAGAGATATATCCAATTTTTTGTTCTAAATCAAAACCCATAGCTAAAGCTAAAGACCTTGATAATGATAATCCAACGCCTTTAATATCAGTTAAAGCATGTTCAATCTTTTTATTCCCATTTACATCTTTTCTGGAAATACGTACTAAATGTTTAAATTCGTCTTCCATTAAATAACCTCCATTTACGAGAGCGAACTCACAAGACGATATAAGAGTGAATTCGAATGTTTTGCATACAAAACACAGTTTTTCAACAATTAAGATTAGTTAATATCCTTTAATTAATTACTAATTTATCACTTTTAGAAAATTTATTTATAAAACAAATAAACAAAATTAACTATTTAAATAGAGAATAAAAGCTATTTAAAAATTAATTTAAATTAGATAAAAATTACAGAATAAATTACTAATAATTCTTTAATATCAGTTATAGAAACAATTCAATAGAATATAGCTAATTTATCGAAAATAATAGATAATTATGATAGAAATATTATAATATTAAAATTATAATTAATATTAGCTAAAATCTATTTAGTTTTATACTAATAAACGCCGGGACTGGGATTTGAACCCAGGAGGGGAGATCCCCACAAGATTTCCAGTCTTGCGCCTTACCAAGCTAGACTATCCCGGCATGATACACTAATAAATAGAACATGAACTCAAAAGAAAAATATTTTCATGAAAAATGTTCAAAAAAGATAAGTAGTGAATTCATCTAATGTATAATAATAAACAATTATTAAATTTTAAAGTATTTAAATATTGTGGTAGCTAAGTATTAAAAAATGATATTTTTTTAATGTATAATTTATAGCTAGTTCCACATCACGGAATAAACTCCAACTAAAATAGCTAGTTCCACATCACTGAATAAATTCCAAGATTATATAGTGGTTTCACATTGGATAAGTTATTAGCTACTTCCACATCATTGGATAAGTTCCTGGTTTCATAAAAACCTTTTTTGTATCAAACACTATTCCAGAAGAAGAACCTATAATATCTTCTAAATTAAACAGTGTTTCTGCAGAAGCTACTAGCTCTCCTTTAAGAGTAAAAATAGCTACAGTTTCACCTTTTTTAATATTTTCAGATAGTTCTAAAATTCCTCCTGTAGCAAGATTTGCCCCATGACAGATTGCATCTACAGCAGAATCTCTTATTATAACTTTAGGTAAAAAATCAGCAGCAGTTTCCATTGGTAAAATACATTTCCTAAGGTAAGATTCATCTCCTTCTTCATACCAATAATAAAATCCATCAGTTAAATCTTGTAATGTGATTAAATCTTTGTTTTCATTAAAAGGACCAACTTGTGTTCTTCTAAGTTCTGCCATGTGGGCTCCAGTTCCTAAAGCTTCTCCAATGTCATGACAATAAGTTCTTACATAAGTTCCAGCTTCACAACCAATTTTAAACAAGATATCTCTACCAGAAATCTCTAAAATATTGCTATAATAAACATTGCGAACTCTGAGTTCACGTTTAACAGCAGATCTTAAAGGAGGAGTTTGAAATATTTTTCCCTGAAACTCATTAAAAATATCATGAATTCTATCTTCACTAAGGTCTTTGTGTAACCTCATCAAACAAACATATTCTTTAGGTGCAGGTAAAAGTAGCTGAATCACTCTTGTAGCATTATTTATTCCAATAGGCAATACACCAGTAACTTTAGGATCAAGAGTTCCACCATGACCTGTTTTTTCTGATTTTAAAATACGTCGAACCCATGAATCAACTTCATGAGAAGTTGGACCCGAAGGTTTATCTAAGTTAATAACTCCTTTATCAATATGTTCTTCAATAGGTCTTTCATAAGGTTTAACCCCAAATGATGAATCTGTAGTAGATTTAGACATTATTAAAAATTTTTCCATAAAGCACCTGATAAATATTACATTGTTTTTGAAAATATTAAAAATAACTATAAAATTATAGTTAAAATTTAATAAAAATATTAAAAAAATTGATTTTACTAAATTATTTCATTATAATTATATAAAATAATTATATAACTTATTAGAATATTAAAAAATTATATAAAATAATTATATAACCTATTTGAATATTAAAAAATTAAATAAAATCTTAAAAATATTATAAAAATCCTGCAAAATGATTAAAAACTATGTAAAATATTATAAAAATAAAAATTACAAGTTAATTAATATATAAAATATAATAATTATTGACTTTATAAAATTTTATAAAAAACTTAAAGTAATTAAAATTACAAAGAGTCTAATTCATTTTTAATAGCTTCTAAATCATTAGAAACTTCTATAGTTTTTTCCAATGGTTCAAGATGCCCTATATTACAACGTCTATTTTTGACTGAAGTTCCAACAACTTCAACAAATTTTTCATCGATTAATTCAATGATTACACATTTTTCACCAGCTTCTCTGCCAGCTGTTTTAACACAAACTCTTCCTACTTCAATTGATGCCATTATATCACCTTTAATGTTGTTAAAATAATATCTGCAATACTATCAGGATTAAACCTATCAGTATTTAAAATTAAATCATAGATGTCAAAGTTATTAATATCTATATTATGAATATCTAAATACCTTAACATTTCACTTTTTTCACGTATTTTTATCTCTTTTTTAGCTAATTCTATTGATTTAGATTCTCTATCACGAATTCTTTTAGCTCTAATATCTAATGGAGCCATCATCCAAATTCTAAGGTCTGCTTCAACAAAATATCCAGAAAGTCTTCCTTCTACAATGAGATTTTCAGAATCATTAGCTAAGTCAGCTTGTCTTTTATCTATTTCTATATCGATGTCAGTATTATCTTCAGCAAATTTACTAAATTCAAAAATGGTCATTCCATGTTCTATAGCCATTTCTCTAAAAATACTTCCAGTAGAAATGAAAGGAATATTTAACCTTTTTGACAATACTTCAGCTGCAGTAGTTGTTCCACTCCCTGCTAAACCACCGATTGTTATTAACATTAGGACCTTGCCTCAGATTTAAAATGGATACGAGCACATTTAGAGCATAAATATCCTCCAAATGGTCTATTGGGTCTTTTTTTAGTTTTTGACAATTTCCTTATTTCATAAGGTCTTCCTCTTGGAACACCATGTAATAATTGACCACATTCAGCACAAACATGTTTGCTTGGTTTCTTCTTTTTATACCTTAAAACAGTTTTACCGCCAGGGGTCCTTTTGTGAACTCTTTTGTATGATCTAGATCTATATCGTAATTCAGGCATTTTTCCACCTAATTTTTATTATTAAATTATTTATTTATCTATATCTTAAATTTCATGCAAATTAATAGCGAGATGATGAAATCATGAAAGGTAAAATATTATAATATTTAATTAAGAAATAAAAAAAACCAGTATGATTAGTAGCTATTGAATCTGTACATTGATAAAATACTATTTTACTGTTAAGTAATACTTTACTAGTCATAAATAATTATGTAATTCTTAATCAAATAATCATGAATGTGAAAATTTGAGGAGGATAATTTTATATTTCTATAATCAGTTCATATTT
>Ga0099364_10004379_pt1 | contig 21430 bp, 14 predicted proteins | sample TergutTh196P3_FD_73070 | JGI IMG/M metagenome (GOLD analysis project Ga0099364, IMG submission 73070) | Microcerotermes parvus P3 segment gut microbial communities from Pointe-Noire, Republic of the Congo - Th196 P3 | ecosystem: Host-associated > Arthropoda: Insects > Digestive system > Gut ... | reverse complement strand
ATAGCCGTCGGTTTCCTTCCCCCATACCTGCCGGCGATTACGAGCCTGGGCGGAAAAAAACATTCGGGCGCGCTGATACGCGCGGCGGAGAGGGTCGCCTCAGAGGCAAGGGAGCGTTACGGCGTTACCGTCGATATCACGGAATTTTTCGCCGGTATTTCCGATCTAAGTTATTTGGGCTTCAGCGGCGAACGAGAAGACATAGATACCATAACGAGAAACTGCCCGGGATGGGGAGAATTATACTCCGTGCCAATCGACGAGCTGATCGAAATCGACATGCCGGTCATTAATATGGGATCCTGCGGTTACGACGCGCACGGCAAAACCGAGCGCGTTGACAGAAAATATTCGCTTGAAATCCTGCCGGAGCTGATTGTATCTATGTTGAGGATTCTCGGCGAAAATCAGCGCGTATGGAATTAAATTTTTCCAAATAATCCAGCGCCTGCCCATTCAGCGTGGCTCTTACTTCTCTCCACATCGGCATATACTTGTCCATCAGCGAAACGAATCGCTCGTTGTGGCTTTTTTCAATCAGGTGAACAAGTTCGTGCAGGATAACATATTCAAGGCATTCCGGGGATTTCTTCGCAAGCTGTAAGTTCAACCATATCCTGCCTATTTTAGTGCTGCACGTCCCCCAACGAGTAGTCATATACTTAGTTTGCCAGCTTATGGCTTTCAGTCCCGTTATCTTCTCCCACTTGGGAAGCAAGCGAGTTATCTCCGCTTTCAACAGTTCCCGATACCATTCGCGTACGATTTTTTCACGCTGGTTGGTGGTGCTTTCATTACGAACTGTCAACACAGCTTTGTCGCCTGACAACACAAGCGATTTTTTATTTCCATATTCGATTCGCAGATAATATTGTTTGCCCCAAACATATAGTGTTTCGCCGGATACGTACTCCCGTTCAGACTGGCGCGGTTGGTCGTCGAACTTGCCGACCTGCTTTTTTATCCAACCGACCTTTATCCTTACAAACCGTTCTATAGCCTCATCGTTCATTGTAAGCGGGGCGGATACCGTCACGACTCCGTTCGGAGGTTTGACGTAAAGGTGCATATTCTTTATGTTCTTTTTGCACACCTCAATCGGTATGCCTGAAATGTTCAACGTCACTTAATATTCTCCTTGTTTCGTGACAATACCGTAGATCCGTTCGACCTCGTCCATATCATTCAGTACCTCAAGCAAGGCTTGCTTAATCCTTCGTTTCTTAAACTCATTATGCCGGAAGTCCGCTTGTTTACTTTCACGAACAGCCTTATCAAGGGCAATCGCCAACGCTTCGTCCTCGCCGCAATTGTCATATAAAGCTCGTAACGCTCCGCTGTACCGGATACTTTCGGGATAACGCGGATTGTTTTCGGGATTTTCGGCGTTCCTGACCATTTCAATATATTTCTCCAACAACATCTCGTATGCAATCGCGCCCTCGCGCCGTACTTTGATGAGTTCGTCAAGGATAGCCGACATCTTTTCATAATACTTCGGGTTAATGAGGATTTTTTCAACAATTTTTTTGCGGATATTGTTCTCAATCGCCTCGGCCGCGGCCTCTTTACCCTTGCCGCCAAGTTTCTCTCCCTGCGCCAAAACAAAGTCGAGAAGGGTGAAATCGTCGAATTCGCCAATTTTACGGCTGTCGTCGGCTTTGACATAGGTATCAATAAGGCGGCGCATGTCCGCTTCATAGGCTTTAAGGTCAATGAAGTCGCCGCTTTTTTTGCCGATGATATCCTTAAGCGCGGCATAGTTTACGACCTTTTTTTCTATATCCGCCTGTTCGGAGGCGGTATATCCGGCGTTGTTCATATCGCCCTTTATATCGGAATAAGCGCGGAGAAGGCGGTTGACGAGTTTATATAGTTTTTCGCGGCTGCGCGAACAAGACTCGTCGTCTATGCCGCCGACGCCGCTCTCGCCGCAGAAGTAATGGAGATAATCAATCTCGTCGCGCGGGGCGGGAACACCGCCGCAAAGGTCGTCGAGTTCCTCAAGTGTTTTGTCGAGATACTTCTTCGCTTCGACAAGGCGGTCTTTTATCAAACCCTCGATATCCTCAGCGTCATAACCTTCAAAGGCGCCTGATGTATATTTGTTTAGCGCGTCAGCCAAGCCGCCGAACAACTGCTTGTAATCCACAATATAACCGAAGTCCTTTTCCTCGCCATCCAGACGGTTTACGCGGCATATGGCTTGGAACAGCCCGTGGTCGTGCATAGATTTGTCTATATAGAGATATGTGCATGGCGGAGCGTCAAAACCCGTCAATAATTTATCCACAACAATCAGCAGCTTCATTTGCGCGGGTTCCTCAATGAATTTGCGCTTTGCCTCATTTTCGAAATCATCAACGCTCCGACCGTTCAGCATTTTCTTATATGTTTCGTACTTCTCGAACTCCTCCGCGTCCTCGGCTTCGATGCGAAGATTGCTTTCAAGCGGCGCAAAAGATGTAATTATTGCGCATTGTTTGAACCCGCGCGACTGGAAAATCTCGTAATACTTGCAAGCGGAATAAATCGAATCCGACACAAGCATCGCATTGCCGTTGCCGCCCGCGAGCCTGTTTTTGATGTCAAAATCGGTTGTAATATCCTCGGCGATAGCCTCTAGCCGCTTGCGGGAACTGTACATCTTTTGCATATTACCCCACTTGGACTTGAGTTTTGCTTTTGCCGCGTCGTTAAGTCCGCGGGTTTTTGCGTCGAAATATGCGTCAATTTTGTCTTGAGCGGTTATTATCTGCTCAATGTCGCGGGCTTCATACCGCAGGTCAAGAACGACGCCGTCAGCGACAGCCTCGTCATACTTGTAGGTATGGATATAGCCTGGTGAAAAAACTTCGATGCTTGTTTTTTTGTCTTTTACGAGGAGCGGAGTACCCGTAAATCCGATGAATATTGCGTTCGGCAGAATCTCTTTCATTGCCTCGTGTAATAATCCGCTCTGGGTTCTATGGCATTCATCAACGAAAACGACACAATCGCCCTTTGCCTTGAAGTTTTGCGGAAGAGCGGCTCTTAGTTCTTTGATATATTCCTCCAAGGATTTTTTAATTTGATACTCGCTTCTTTCCGAACCGCCGCGCACGCCAAACTTATGTATCAGCGAACAAATCAGCCGTTTATCGGTTCTATCCAATTTTTCCACAAGGTCGGCGCAGGAATTCGCGCGGTAAACCTGCTCGTCGACGCCCTTGTAGACTTTCTCCATTTGTTCGTCCAACTCGTCGCGGTCGGTCACTATCAGAACGCGCGCGTCAGGGTTGTTCGCAAGTATCCACTTGGACAGCCACACCATCGTCAGCGTCTTTCCGCTGCCTTGGGTGTGCCAGATAATGCCGCCCTGTTTCCCGCCGAGTTTCAACTGCGCTTTTTTGACGCCGAAGAATTGATTATAACGACACACCTTCTTTTCGCCCTTGTCGAACACGATAAAGTTATGAATAAGGTCGAGAAAACGCCTCTTGTGGAACATACTGAACAACTGCCGGTCGAGTTTGTCGGGCAGCGTTTTACACTTTTCCAAAATATCGAGCGAAATATCGTCAAGTGGCTGCGCGTCGGTATTTACGGCGTCGTTTTTCCATTCCAGGTAATACTTTTCCTTAGTTTCGATCGTGCCGTGGCGAAGCCCTTCGCTGCTGTTGCCAGCCATAACAAATTGAATTGTGGTGAAAAACGGCTTGTTGAAATGTTCGCTCTGGTTTGAAAGATTCTGCCGAATGCCGGCGGACACTGAAACGGTGGACTTTTTCAGCTCAATAACCGCCGCGGCAATGCCGTTTATATACACAACTAAATCCGGGCGGCGTTCGCTTTTGTCTTTAATCGTGACTTCCTCGGCAATGGCGAACTCATTTTTATGGGAATGATCCCAATCGATGAAGTAAACCGTTTTATCCGGCTCGCCGGGGTTTTCTTTGACTTTCGCGCCGTATTTAAGAAGCGAATACACGTCCTGATTTGCTTTATACAGCCCCTGTTGCAGGTTGCCGGCCGCGCGGAGGAGAGCGTCAACCGCCTTTGCGGCCAGATTCGCGCTATACCCGCGACCGGTAAGGAACGCCGTCAATTTGCCCGGCATAATATTTGTATTGACTTGATCCCGCAGGTCGCCGTAATATTCATAACCGAGAGCCGATTTATCGCGGAACAAGGCGAGTACGCGGTCTTGTGTTATGCGTTCGGCTTCGTTAATCTTCGCCATTGTCATTGCCCTCCTCTTCGTAGTAATAAGAGCAGTCCACGCCCTTAATATATACTTCGCGGTCTTCGATTTTGTCGGTTAAGGCGGCACGCAACAGTTCCCTGATTTCGAGGTCGTTGACCGGACTGCGCTCCATCGCGGACAGGTACGCCCGCTTGCCGACTTGCGACCAGTCAACGCATTTTTTCAGGTTCTTTTTCAGCATCATATCAAGCCAAATTCGCGCGCTTCTGCCGTTACCCTCCATGAACGGGTGAGCAACGTTCATTTCCACATACTTGGCAATAATTTCTTCATATGTATTTTCCGGCATTTGCTCGATTTTCGGCAGGATTTCAGATAGATACAAGGCGCTTGCGAAACGAAAATTCCCCTTTGATATATTTTTATCCCTGATTTGTCCGGCAAAAGCGAAAAGGCCGGCGAACAGGTATTTATGAATTTGACACAGCCCCACCACAGTCCCGGTTTCTATTGACTTTATCGCGCCGCTGTCAAAAAGCAAATACGCTTTTTCTTTGCTTTGTTCGTCTATCGTTTTCGCCACTTTGTCCCCTCCTCCGGCGCTGTACTCTATTTTTTGTATTCACCCTGACTTTCGGCTACTTTTAACATAAGCGGATCTTCTTCAAGTATCGGCGCGTAACCATCTCTAACATCCGATTCAGTCAACCTGATTCTGCCGGTCAGCAATTCAGACATCATGCCTTGCTTGATTTGTTTGAGTTTCGTCAGCTTCGCCGCCAGCGCGTCAATTTCTGCGTCCATGTCGGAGAGGATTGAGGCTATAGAAGTTTGTTCTTTTATGGTAGGTGGAACAAAAAAAACAAAACCCACAAAATCTTTCTGGTATAAGTGGTTTATCGTTGAACCCGCTGCCAATTGAGCAAGAAAATCGGTAAAGATTTCGGATTGAAGAATATGGTAAATAAATGCTCGATCATAAGCATTGTTCTTGGGGCGAACAACGAAAACTCCGCTATTAAGTGTAGCTTTCTTATTTAAATTGTTTACGATTGCAACCTTGCCGATAGTTCCATCTTTGGTGATGAGTATGTCGCCGTTCCCGACTTGGATATTTATATCTTGGTCGAATCGGTATTTGTCCACATAGTGACAAGTTGCCCAATGTATTTTACCGTTCGAAAAATCAGTACCTGTTATGAGATAAGCATAACCATCATTCAGATACTCAGCGGTTGTTAATCCTTGCCATCCAATTCGCGCTTTGAGCGATGAATTTGCAGCAAGGTTCATTTCTACCCAACCCGAACTAAACCCCGGCAATCGCCGCTCGCCCGTCAGCAGTTCCTGCATTGCGCCCTGTTTGATGTTGCGTTTCTTGGCGATGAGCTTTTCCAGCGCGGCGATGAGTTCGTCCGTGTCCGACAGCAAGGCGGCAATGAGGCGTTGTTCGGGGAGAGATTGAGGAATATAGCAACTAACTCCTAGTATTTTCTGCACAGACAAACCTGGTTGAGCAGAGGACTCGGAATACTGACTTAACCCTATATTCTTGAGAACATATGTAAGAAACCGAATATAAATATTTTCTTTTGGTGTTACGACAATCGCATGTTCAGATGCGAAAAACATCCCATCAACCGCAACTACATTGCCACACAACGCTCCTTGCCTGCCAATAAGTGCAAATTCTCCATTATGAGTATAGTCGGTAGTGTAGCCTCGAAGTCCGTTACCTCCATAACAAGGGAAACGACCAAGCGTGGTAATTTTTGCTTCTGTTATTGTATTTCCACTCTTCATACTGGAAATATCTTTTAGCTGTGCCTCAATCCACCCATTCACCACATAAACCCCATCCTCTCCAGATGAGATTTCACTTTACCCATCCTCGTTACCTCGCATCTCGCGCAGATAGCGTGCATTGCGCTCAAGCTCGACGGTCAGTTCTTCCTCGGTCGGCAAAACCAGCTTATACTTGGACGCGAAAATCTGACGGTTTTCCGAAAGCACGGAATATTTCACGATAGTTTCATCCTTATCGGCGCATAGGATGATGCCGATGGTGGGATTATCATCCTCCCCTCGCTTCAAATCGTCGAACATGCGGACATACATATCCATTTGGCCAATGTCTTGATGTGTCAATTTCCGTGTTTTCAAGTCGATTATGACAAAGCATTTGAGCATGTAGTTGTAAAACACGAGGTCGATATAAAAATGCGATGTTTCGGTACTGACGCGGAACTGCCGCCCTACAAAGGAAAAACCTCTGCCCATCTCCAGCAGAAACTCCTGCAAATGTCCTATTATGGCGTTTTCAAGTTTGGTCTCTTTCTTCGCGGAATTGTCCGGCAGGCCAAGAAATTCGAGAACGTACGGGTCTTTTATCAGAGCCGTGACGTGAGTGCTGCCCAACTCCGCCGCTGGAAGCTCAGTTTTTTGTGACGACAGCAAACGTTCAAAATATCCCGACCGTATATTCCGCTCCAAAACACGAACGCTCCAGCTTTGCGATCTGGATTCATTTATGTAATAGTTACGGGCCTTTTCGTTGTCAAGGCGCATAATCAGGCGTATGTGCGACCAACTCAATTGGCTACACAGTGTGTAGCCAATTGAGTTATCAGGCCATGTAAGGTAAAGTGTTCTGAAATTTTTCAGATTAGCAATAGAGAAGCCTTTGCCGAACGTTCCGCTCAAATGGCGGGACAGATTAACAATCAGATAATCGCCATAATTCGCGCGCTCCTTGCCCTGCTGCTCCTGCTCCACGATTCTCTTGCCGATGTTCCAATATGTTTCCACCATCGCAAAATTGACGGCGATATTGGCTTTATTACGCCCTTCCCGTAAAATTGTCGTTACCTCAGCGAAGAATTGTTGCTCATTCTCGGATGGCGCCGTCATAATAACAGTTTGTTTATTTTCGACCGATTTCACCACACAAACCCCATCCTCTCCAGATGAGATTTTACCTTGCTTTCCAGCTTTGCCACATTGCTTTCAAGCGCGGGCAGAGTCTGTCCGTAACGGTCGGCGAGTTCCGTCACGCGGTCGGCTATACGATGGCTTACCGCCGTGTAAAGCGCGAACACGCCGCTCACAAGCGAGCGGTACCACTTGCGTTCAAGTAATAGCTCCAAGCACTCTGCGTCGGTCAGTTTGCCGTACTGCTCTCGGGCTTTTTTGTCGAGGGCGGCGCGGAGTTCTCTCAGCGCTTTCGTGCCGTCGTCGATCCGTGTGACCAAGTTTTGCAGGCTCTGCAAGACCTTCCTGTCGTCCGCTTCAAGCGTCTCGTCTTTGAGTTTCTTCTTGAGTCCAGGTTTATCGAGATTGCCGTTTTCTTTAAGCACATCGCCTATGACCGAATCTTCCTCGGCGTTATCAATCATTTCGTCCAGTTCGGCCTGTGCCGCCGCGATGACAAATTCGGCATCGTCAATGGCCTTTTGCTCCGCCGAAAAGAACATCTCTATCACAAGAGTTTTTGATACAAGTTTACCGTCCCAACCTGTTTCTTTCTTTGTTTTCTCGCCGGTTTTCTTGTTTTCGGCGGTCTTATAAAACACCTCAATATCGCGAACCGCTTTATAACCGTCTTCGACAAGGATATACACGTCGTCGGACATTACTTCGTTCCAATATGACAGCAATACTTCATAAGCGTCATATTTATCTACAAGCTTGACAGACTCATACTCCGCCAGGATTTGCTCCGCGATTTCGGCAATAAGGAGTTTGGGTTTTGTCGAACAGTCTATGGCGCGTAGTCTGCCGTCAACGCTCCGCTTCCAGTTTTCAAAGGCGTTCTCGACTTTATCCGCGTATGCGGAAAAATCCGCGTCATTATAAATCGTGTCGCGGATTGCATCCTTCTCTACTGTAAGCGAATAAAAATCCTCACGCAAAGGGCTGAATAATGACGCTTGCAAATTCGGGAACGTTCGCCAGTAAAGCGACAGACTTTCAACATCGGCGCCGGGTATGCCGCCGTTCAGATGTCCGTCTATGTTCTGCAAATCCTCGGTGACGCTGCCGTCAATGTAGCGTGGAATGTTGAGGTTGTAAGCGTTCTTTACCTTTATCTCGTCATTCGGAACAAAGCGGGAGTATTTCCGCAACTCGAACCTCTGATTGAAAACGGTTGTGATTTTATATACATCGCGCTCGCGAAGACGGTTCTTATTGCCGTCTTTAATAAAATCGCGGCTCGCGTCGATCATAAAGACGCCGTCCCGCTCGTCGGCGTTTTCCTTGTCGATAACTATAATACAAGCGGGTATGCCGGTACCGTAGTGCAGGTTGGCGGGCAAACCGATGATGCCTTTGATATAACCCCTGTCAATCAGCGATTGACGAATGGTCGCCTCGGTATTACCCCGAAACAGTACGCCGTGGGGAAGAATGACCGCCGCCTTGCCGTTGCGCTTCAGTGATTTGATGATATGAAGCAGCCAGGCAAAATCGCCGTTTTTCTGCGGCGGGCGGTCGCCGAATCCGTTGAAACGCCCGTATTCTTTCAAACCGTGCGTCCAGTTCTTGTCCGAGAACGGAGGATTGACCACGGCAAAGTCAAACTGCCGCAATACATCGTCATCTTCAGGATTCTTATATTGCGGATCCGAGAATGTGCTATAACCGCCCTTAACCTCCGCGGTCGCCCGGTTATGCAGAACCAGGTTCATCCGGGCAAGACCGGCGGTGGTTCCTTCCTTCTCCTGGCCATAAATAGCTACATCCACGGGAGCGGCTTCGGCCGCGCGGATTAGCAGGGAACCGGAACCGCAAGCCGGATCATACAGGGTGGTATCACCCGCTTTGGCGTTCTCAATCCCTACAATCTTTGCAAGAATGCGCGACACCTCGGCAGGCGTATAAAACTGGCCTTTGCTCTTGCCGCTTTCGGTGGCAAAATTCCGCATAAGATATTCGTAAGCGTCGCCTATAATGTCGTCTCCGTCGGCGCGATTTTTACTGAAATCCGGCATCTGGTCACGGAATATACCGAGCAGTTCGCTCAGTTTGTCGACCATTTCCTTGCCTTTGCCGAGTTTGTCCTCGTCATTAAAGTGCGCGTTGTCTATAACCCCTATAAGGTTATTTGCTTCCGCAAGTTTGGCGATTATTTTGTCCATATCCTCGCCGATGTTCTTGCCGCCGATCAGCGCCAGCATATCGTCAAAGCCGCCGCCGTCGGGAACGTCGATATCGCCGTAGGCAACGCCCTTAAATTTGTCGGAAACGTACTTCACGAACAAGAGGGTCAATATATAATCCTTGTATTGCGAGCTGTCCATACCGCCGCGCAAGCTGTCGCAGCTCGCCCAAAGGCTTGAATACAGTTCGCTTTTCTTAACGGCCATTCGGTTATCCCTCCGAACTATTCAAGTCATTAGGATTTTTCCAAATCTTGTATTACGACTTCATTCAGCTTACACTTTGACTCATTATAGCGATTGTTCCCGCTTCTTTCCAGCACTGTAAACCGTTAACGGTTCCATCGTGCTTTTCTTTCAACACAGCCCGTTTATACCCGACCGCCCATAACGCTTCAACCCGGTCGGCAAATATAGTTTATACTCGGCGATATGCAAAAGTACGAGTCAGCCAATGACACAAAAAGAACAATTCATCTCCCGATACGAACGAAAAAGAAGTAACCTTTGGATACCCTTTTCATTCGGTAAAGCTGCTAATATCCCCTCAATGATTAAAAGCCCTTTCAATTTTGAGGAAATTTATAAACTCTCCATAATGAAACATTTGAATAAATTGTTGCATTATGGAACGTTCTTAGAGGTTCCCTTTTATCAAAAAACCGTACGGAGAATTTTTGAAATGAGCGGATAAGGTATAGAAAAATTTTCGAGAGAGTTGACTAATTAATGATATTGATTAAGTTAAATTTCTGTAAGACAAGGCTTCTCAGTCCTCAGAATCATCAGAAAGCAACTCTTTCGGAATTGGAATAACTTTACGGCGACGGTTTCGCCTGGGCGGCGTTCCAATACACCGACGGCGGAACCGCGCGAGATGCTTATATGAACGTCGGTGACATGGAATTTTTTGCGCGAGCGGGGAGATGATTGAAATGAAACTCTTTAGTGATGAACAAATAAATTCAGGCAGGCAAAAAGAGCTTGACTGGGCAAGAGGACTTGCGGTTATTTTTATGATATTCAAACATACGAAAGAATTTTTGCCGGGATTCGCCCTTTCAAGCACATATTCGAAAGTTATCTGTTTTTTCGGAGGTCCGCTTGCCGCGCCCACATTCATGATACTCCTGGGCGCTGGAATAGTTTATTCGAGGAACCACAGTCCGAAAAAGCTTGCATTACGTGGTTTGAATCTGATAATTCTAAACTATGTTTTGAACTTTGCCGCATTTGGGATACCTGAATTAATATTGTTTATCAAAACTATGGACGCGGCATTTTTGGATGAATGCGTAATCTATACACTTGGGGTAGATATTCTGGCTTTTGCGGGGTTAACTTTTTTGTTCTTCGCACTGATGAAAAAATTGCGGCTGGCGACCGTTGATGTTGTGTTCATCACGCTTATTCTGTCGTGTTTGAACTTCCTGACGCCGCCGGTTGATAATTTCTCTTTGGGAGCGATTGCCGGGCTTTTTATCTATGTTGACGACAATTCTTATTTTCCTTTTTTATCCTGGATAGGGTATCCTGTGATGGGATACGTATTCGGTATGTTTTTAAAAAGATGTACGGACAAGAGACTTTTTTATAAGTATTTATTCGCCTTTTCTATCTTTATAGTTACGGCAATTTCTTTGAGTTCGCTTAAACATGGTTTCTTTGAAATTTGGAGCTTATATTTCGGATCGAAAGAATATTTCAGGCAGGATTTTATTCAATATTTCCTTGTGGGCGGTATTTGTTTTTCGTGGATAAGCATATTATTTGCTCTATCTGAAGCAAAGGCTTTAGATTTTGCCGGTAAACAGTTTTCCCGATGGAGCAAAAACGTAACGGTCATTTTCGTTGCCCATTGGATGATAGTCGGCTGGCTTGATATCTTTAATCCAATCAATTTCCCCGAAAATCCTTATGTTAATTTAATAACCGGCACTGTTATTGTCATACTTTCCGACGCCGCTTCAGCTCTGTTCATGTCGCTCCGGATGCGAAGAAAAAGCTGAGGCACGAAAACGGGGCGACAAACGAGCAGAGTACCATGCCTTTATGCAACTTTCAGTTTTCAGAGTAAAATATGAGTCAGAAATTTTTGACGGGAGAGTGTCGGAGAAATGAAAATAACATTGTCACCTGTTTTGTTGCTTCTTGTCACTGTGTTTTTTGTCGGTATGTGCGGCGTATCCTTTGCCGCAGCGGAAAACAACTTTCCAGCTACCTGCGCGGAATTGATTACCGCCCTGGGCGAGCTTACGGAAGTGGATATCGAAGGGTATTTGGAAAACAGTTTTGCCGATGGTGAAGGGCAATTTACACCTGATACACCCATAACTCGCGAGCAGCTTGCCACATTGATAAAACGATTCGCTGACGCTTTGGGCAAAGGCCCCCGGGGCGCATGGGCCATAAGGCTTGACTATGCGGATTTGGAAGAAGTTTCCGACTGGGCCTTTGAAGGAGTCATGTTCTGTACTATGAAAGGATTAATGAGCGGCAAGCCGGGTAACCTTTTCGACCCCAAGGGCATTGTAACGCGAGCAGAGGCGGGAGCCATACTTGATTTAGTTAAGCAGGATTTTATTGAAAGCGCCCCCGCGGAGGATTTCGGAGGGCAGGATTATGTGATGTTGGAAAAAAGTATTGCCAGGTCTTTGGCTGTACGGCACGCTGAACAGTTAAGCGGCGAATGGGGGAACCTTCATTTTGAAATGATCCAAAGCCAGGAAGGGACCGATTTTGAGTCTTTCGAGGATATGCAGGCTGTGTTAAGTGGGCTTAGAGAAGAAACCGGCGATTGGACATTGTATATCTATGCACTGCATATTAACGGCCATCGGGAAGATCCGCCGCCCTTCGCCGTAACGGTAGACGGCTCGGAGAATCCTATTGCCCCTTGGACGCAACTGGATTGGGGCAGCGACTTTTTGACTGTATGGAGTGATATTTGGTTTGGGAACGTCACTGAAGCGTCGGCGCCGTATGCCTGGGAAGACCCTAATGGTAATCTCGTGATATTTGGCTATGCGCCTGTTTTTACCGACACCCATGAAGATATAGGCGAGGCCGGAAAATTAGTGACCGCGATCCTGGCGGTGGGTAATCTTTCGCCCGGCTTTGCCGATTACCCGGATTTGATTTTTTCAGGAAATTAAACCGGTTCTGATAGATTTGATAACACGAAGACGCGCGCAGCTTTAAGTCAGGCGCTGTGCGGAATCTGTTACGTATGCGCTTTTACTTCCGCGCGTTATACTGCCCGCTGTTGGATTTGTCAATTTGCTGGAATTCCAGCGTGATATTCTTATCCGCTATTTTTTCCTTTCTCAACAGTCTGCGGGCGTATTCCACGGCCTCCGCGCCACCGGTGGGATAGACGAAAGTGATATCCAAAATGCCATTTTGAACGAGGTATATTCCTCCGTTCTCTCCTCTCAGCCCGTCGATGCCGATAAATATTATCCCCTCGCGAAGCGCCTTCTCCGCCGCCCAATAAGCGCCAAGCGCCATTGGGTCATTGTGTGCGTATATAACGTCAACCGGCACGTCAGGGTTATTCGCAAGGAATTCCGCCACGACATCCTCTGCTTTGTCCCTGAGCCAATCAGCCACCAGCGTCTCGCGAATCGTTATCCCGAGGGAGCCCGCAATGCCGCTTCGAAACCCCTCGCTCCGTTCCACCGCGGGCTGAGAACCGGGCAGTCCGGATACTTCCAGCACCTGGCCCCCTTGCGCAAACAGAAGAGATTTAATATATTCGCCGGCTTTTACGCCGATCTGCAGATTGTCCGCACCGATAAAGAGTGTGTAGGCGTCCCCCGCGACTTTTCTGTCCAGGACTATTACGGGTATTTTTTCATAAACTTCGGCTATGACGGGCGTCAGCGGCTCCGTCTCGTTGGGAGATATGATAAGGAGATCGATTCCAAGGTCAATCAGTTTGCGTACGTCATCAATCTGCTTATCGTTTCTCTGTCCGGCGTCCATGAAAATGATTCGCATGTCGCTATATTGCCTGGCTGCTTCCAATATTTCCCTGTTCATCTCGATACGCCAGGGTTCCCCCAAGTTGCACTGGGACATGCCTATCAGGTATCGGACGCCTTCAGTATCCGGCTTGATCGCACTGAAGAAGAGAGTGTATGAGAACATGGCAACAAGCACCGCGAACATCGCGGCATTTAGTCCCCGTGTAAGATTTTTGCCCGCGCTTAGCAGTTTGAGCATTGAATTTTTTTTCATTTTCCGCTCGTCTCGCCGTCATGAGACTCCGGCACAGTCATCACGTCGTCATCCGACTGGAGCGCCTTATGTTTCAGAGGGGACATTCCGAAATAATTCGTAAACACTCTGGTAAAGTAATGCTGACTGGAATAACCGACTTTCGTTGCAATTTCATATATCTTGACGCCTTTCCCCAAACTCCTGAGAAGAAAGCGCGCTTTTTCCATGCGATAGCAGGTAAGGTAGTCCACAAAACCCATGCCCAATTGTAGCCGCATCTGGCGACTTAGATGGGAAGGGTTTACGTTGAGTTCATCGGCTGTGGCTTTAAGTGACAGATCGTACCGAAAATAATTTAGCTCAATGAAATGTTTCGCCCGCAAGACAGTTTCCGAATAAGCGTTATCACCGGAGAAACGGCGTATTGCTTTTTGATAAGCGTCTGAAAGCTGCGCCGCTGTGTCTGTCAATTCGGAAACGTCCCATTGAACGACGTATCCGAGGGAACTGCCAATCTTGTCCTGAACGGTGCGGCAGAAATCGGCGTAATCGTTGTCTACGTCAAGCGGAGACAGCATGACGACGTTCTTTCGGTCATCGCAGAAAATCAAGGAATTTAGGCAGCGTTCGGCCGAGAGCCCTTTCAATAAGTTCTTCACGGTATCCGTACTCAGATTTGGAGTCGGCGTACTTCCATCCGCGAGTTCATCCGCCGCGCGGAATACGAGCAGCCGGGATGGGTTTGGCAGTGTGGCGCCCATCAGCGAACAAACGCTCTCTATCTCTTCGTATCCCGCCTCACCATTCACGAAACGGGTAAACAGCTTGTCGATCAGGTGTTCCCGGTTCCGTTCCAAGGTATCTATCGCAAAATCAGCGAGGTTTTGCCGGCCCTGTTCCTCCAAAACCTCGTCGTAGATACGCGATATCATGGCGTCGAATTTTGGCAGGTCGATAGGTTTGAGGACGTATTCATTGACGCCGCAACGAATAGCTTTTTGAGCGTAAGCGAAATCGTCGTATCCTGATATGACTATAGCTTTGAACCCAGGCAGACCTTCCGATACGATTTCGAGGAATTCCAGCCCGTCCATACCCGGCATGCGTATGTCCACCAATATAATCTCAGGGCGTATTCTGCGGACAATTTCCAACGCGGTATAGGCGTTTTCCGCAGTTTCAATAACGTCGAAACGCAGCGGCATCTGCTCAAGATGTTTGCGCAGACCATTGCGTATCTTCGCCTCATCGTCCACGATCAACAGATTCACAGCCGTTTCACTCTCCCCCCGATGCGCCGCTCCGCAGCACCGGATGAGAAATCACAACTTCCGTTCCTTCCCCAAGGGCGCTGTTGAACGACATGCCGTATCCCTCTCCAAACGTGTATTTCAGACGCCGGCTGACGTTGTACAGCCCAAATCCTCTGGTGTGTTCATTCGACTCAAGCATCTGTCTTATTTCAATCGCCACCTCAGGAGACGTCCCCCATCCGTTGTCCCTGATTGAGAGCAGTAATTTGTCCTCACTGACATGAGCCGACACGCGTATATGCCCGCGGAACTCGGGTTCACGATATGCACGCTCCTTGATCCCGTGATAGATACTGTTTTCCACCAGCGGCTGCAACACCAGCTTAAGCACTGTAAGACCTTTCGCTTCTTCACCTATGTCGAAACTGTAGCTGATTATCTCTTCGTACCTGATGGATTGGATAATGAGGTAGTTTTCGGCCTGTTCCGCTTCCTCTTCCATTGTGATGAACTCCTTGCCACCGCTCAGGGAAAGACGAAACAATTTTGTCATCGCAGTAACCAGCCGGACTATTTCGTACGCGTCGCTGTCCAGCGCAAGCCAGTTGATAGTATCCAAAGTGTTGTACAGGAAATGCGGCTTGATCTGTTCCTGAAGTACCCTAAACTCCGCGTCGCGCTTCAACTTGTTTTCCTGTTCGATTATCACCATCAGCTTCTGGATTCTTGAGATCATCCGGTTGAAACTCTCGCCGAGGGCGCTCACTTCGTCGCCCCCTCCGATGGGAAAACGCGCCTCCATGTTTCCTTCCTCCGCCAACTTCATCAGATTATCCAAACGATGCAGAGGAGCAATTACGGTCTTGTCCAGCCTGCTTGAAAACCACCGCACGAGCAGAATGGTGGAGATCAGCAGCAGGATAGTGATATATCGCAGCGTCCTGACCGTCGCGATCGTGTCCCTGTGCAAAAACACGCCCATGATGTACCAGTGGTTTACGTGCCGGAAGACCACCTGATAGTATTCGTCCCTGATCTTGACCATCGTTTTTTCTTTGGGATGCTCAATCAAGTAACGGTTGTCTATCCGGTAAATAACGTCGTTGTACGGCGCGTATATGATCTCCCCGTTCTCGTCGGTGACGTACAGAAATCCGGCGCTGCCAAGGGTGATATTCTTCAGGTTTTCATCAAAAGCGCTCAGGTGAAAATCTATCAGGATAGCGCCTCGGGTCGCGCCGCCCGCCTCCGATTTCAGCGCCTTTACAATCGACATGATCTCATCATCGCTGTATTTGGCATAGGAAGCCAGATTTCGCCCCACAGGCTTGCTTATCAATACATATTGTCCGGCGCTCTCCGCCGCTCTCATATACCAGTCTTCGTTCAGCAGGGAATCCCGAGATATCCGAAACATCTCGTTACTGACGTATTCGCCGTCTCCTCTGATTACAAGAATACCGGCAATCTCCGGGTTATTGGCTTGTATCGTTCCCAAAAAACGCCGTAACTCACTCGCGTCAACGTGATTTTTCCCGTTGATGAAATCCTCGACGAGAGAGGCGTTTTCCAGGATATTGATCATGCTTTCAATACTTGACGTATAGAAATTCAAGATAAGTCCTACCTGGTTGAGCATCTGATTAGTGTTTTGCATGAGCAGCCGCTCCATCTGCCAAGTGCTTACCTGGGTGAGGAAAAAGCTCATCAGTACGAAGGGCACGAAAATACCCAGCAACAGATAATTGTTGATCTTTTGCGACAGCGTCCTGGAGCCGAACCAAGTTTTGAGCGTAAACCATTTCACTATTCGGTAGTCACCTCGATTAGCCATAGGAAAAAACGCCCCGAAAAACCTTTTTTGGATAACGCCAATATATATCAAACGCTGAAATAAGACATACCTTGCGGGGATCTCCTGCGCACATGATATCTTTTGATCCCCGCAAGGCTGATGAATCGCTGTTTAACGGATACTACGGAAAACGCGACAAACCGAAGTACCGGTAGACATAGAGGCTTATGCGCCGCCGAACCTCTTCAGCATTTCCTCGGCGTTGTCTATTGATATTTCAATGGTATCGAGGATGACTTCCTTTTCAAGTGTTTCACCCTTTACCAGCAGACGATACGCCGCGTCGATCGCTTCCGCGCCGCCGGTGGGATACACGTAGGTCACAGACATACGCCCAGCCATGACTTCTCTGATGCCGCCGTCAGGCGTGGGCAGGGCGTCGATGCCGATGAATATCATTTCGTTCTCACGGCCCGCATTCTCCGCCGCCACAAAAGCGCCAATGGCAGCCGGGTCGTTGTGTCCGTAAACCACGTCGATTTTGTCGTGAACCTGCAACGCGGACTCCATGACTGTGATAGCTTTATCGCGCAGCCAATCGCAGCTCTGCGAATAGATAATGTTGTATTTAGGGTCGTCGCCCAGACCGGCCCTGAAACCATCGTGACGCTCCCGCTGCGGAGTAGCTCCGTCCAAGCCCCTTATCTCAACGATGTTGCAGCCGTCCGGGAAATTCCTGGCGACGAACTCGCCGGCTTTTTGGCCTATCAGTACGTTGTCGCCGCCGATGAAGGATGTGTACGCGTCACCATCAACCCTCCTGTCGAGAACGATGACGGGAATACCTGAGTCGTACGCCCTCTTGACCACGTCAGTCAGCGGCGTCGCTTCGTTAGGCGATATTATAAGCAGATCGACCTGCTGCGTTATGAAGTTCTCGACATCAGCTATCTGCCTGCTGTTGTCTTGCGCGGCATCGGCGAACGATACCCTGAACTCGGGATGCGCCTCAGCCGCCGTCCTGATCTGGTCATTCATTGCCACGCGCCAGGGCTCCCCCAGGTTACACTGGGACATTCCTATGTGAAATACCCTGTCCGCCGCTTCACAAACCGTCACAGCCATAGCAAACAACAACGCAAATACCGCAAACAACACAAAGATTCTTTTCATGTTAGTATCCTCCCAATTTTTTTGTTCAAACCTGTCATTCAGTTTTCCACAGAACTCCCGCAGTCAGCCACGCCCTGTTCAAGCGCCGGGCTATAAGTCATTTGTTTTTTCAGCAAATAGCGTTTTATTGGAAATTAACTCAACGGAAAACACCTCCCTGCCTCTACTCCGCTTTTTAACGCATCAATGCAAATACCTCATTTACGGCTATTTTCTGCGTTCCCGCTGCAGAACCACCGCCACGACAATGATCAGCCCTTTAAGCACGAGCTGCAGATTGTTGTCGACATTGTTAAGTTGAAGCATGTTGTTGAGTATTCCCAATATCAGAGCTCCGACTACAGTTCCAGCTATAGTGCCTTTGCCGCCCGCCATGCTCGTCCCGCCTATGGCAACGGCGGCGATGGCATCAAGTTCGTATCCCGCGCCGTCGTTCGGACTGCCCTGACGCTGCTGCGCGGCGTGTAAAATACCGGCTATTCCCGCCATGAAACTGCAGAGGATGAACACCGTTATCTTCAATCGATGTACCTTGACGCCGCACAGAAAAGCAGATGTCTCGTTGCCCCCGACGGCGTATACATGACGCCCGAATCTGGTGTATTTCAGTAAGATGGAGAATATTACCGCCAGCGTGAAAAACACTATCGCGGGAACGGGCACGCCGATAAAATTTTCTGTCCCGAATACCCGAAGGGAGAATATTCTGAACAGCGGATCAGCCTGACCGGGATCGACGCCGTAGGCAATGGGAACACCCTGTCCGCCGGACCAGAAGCGGGCGATTCCTCTTGCGATGCTCATGGAAGCGAGCGTGACAATGAACGCCTGTACTCCCAGTTTTGTGCTGACAATGCCGTTAAACAAGCCGAATATCGCCGCTATGCCCAGAACCGCCAGCAGCACGAACCACATGGACATACCGCCCACAAGCAGCGCGGCGGCGCCGGTGCCGGTCAGGCCCAAGATAGCGCCCACAGAAAGATCAATGCCTCCGATCAGAATGACAAGCGTCATCCCGATCGCCATGATGCCGTTTCCGGATATTGCGCGTGTCACGTTGCTCAAGTTACCGGGACTCAAAAACAGATTTCTTCCATCCCTCACGCAAATTACGGACGCTATGGCAAATATGAGTATCAATCCGAGAAAACTCTTAAATGTGTTCAATATCTCAAACGCGCGTCGTTTATCCAGTTCATCGAAAGCAAGCTTTATCTTTGGCAAGTCGGGTTCCTCCCTGTAACGGTCAATATTTCGTTTCCGCCCGCGCGGTCAGTTCACACGTGCAGGGTAGCGGCTTTCAGGAGCGTCTCCTGATCCGCTTCCTCCCTCATGAAGTTTCCGGTGAGACGGCCTCCGCTGATCGTAAGTATTCTGTCGCATATAGCGAGTAGTTCAGGAAGTTCCGATGACACGACCAAGACCCCTTTACCCTGGTCAGTCATGGATGAAATGATGCCGTATACTTCTTCCCGCGCGCCGACATCAATGCCCCTGGTCGGTTCGTCGAGCAGAAGTATGTCAGGTTCGGTAAGCAGCCATCGGCCAAAGACCACTTTCTGCTGATTACCGCCGGACAGGTTAGACGCAAGCGTCAACGGGGAAGGCGCTTTAATACGGAAATCGCTCATTTGTTGTTCCCACAGAGGACGCTCTTTTCGCCCGTCCACGAAACAGAGTTTTAAAAGACGCTTCAAAATCGGCAGGGTCATATTTTCACCGATACCCCTGGAGAGTACCAGCCCCTGTAATTTGCGATCCTCCGTCATAAAAGCGACCCGGTTGCGAATAGCGTCCTCCGGGCCGTTAATTTGAACCTGACTGCCGCGAATCATAACGCGTCCCGTCACCACCCTGGGGTGGAGCCCGAAAAGAGCCTCAAGGAGCTCAGTACGCCCGGCGCCCATTAATCCTGCAATGCCGAGAACCTCGCCCTTGTGCAAAGAGAATGAAATATTCTTCAAGCTGGTCTTTTTAGAAAAAGACGGAAGTTCGAGCGAAAGATTCTCCACGCTCAGCAGTTCCTCATTTTCCGCGGCAGATATCCCCTGCTCTTCGCTGATTCTTTTTCCCGCGCTCAAAGGCCGCCCCACCATCATGCGTATCAGATTTTCCCTGTTTGTTTCCGCTGTATTGACCGTATCAATGTAACTCCCGTCCCTCATGACGGTGATACGGTCTGAAATCTCGAACACCTCTTCCATCCTGTGCGTTATATAAATGATGGATACTTTCCGTTCCTTCATGCGCGAGATGACGTCAAACAACCTCCTGGCCTCGGATTTGCTGAGCGCGGACGTAGGTTCGTCCAAAATAACTATCCTGCTGTCCAAAGATGTGATTTTGACGATTTCAATAAATTGCTGCTCTCCGACGCGCAGCGCTTTTACCTTGGTTTTCGGCTGAAGAAGCAGACCAAAAGACTGTATCAGGCGATCCGACTCCTGGAACATTTTCCGGTAATCCAGGAAACCTAAACGGTTCCTCGGTTCCCTCCCGAGAAAGATGTTCTCGCCCACGGAAAGCTCCGGCACCAACTGAAGTTCCTGGTGCACTTTCCCGATTCCAAGTTCCCTGGCTTCAATGGGGGAAGATATCCTTACCGACTGATTCTCGATTCTTATGTCCCCGCCGTCCGCGCGGAACACTCCGGACAAGATATTCATGAGCGTGGATTTCCCCGCCCCGTTTTCTCCCATGAGAGCGTGCACCTCTCCCCGTCGTACATTCAACCGTCCGCCGGAAACTGCTTTGACCTCTCCGAAGCGCTTATCAATGTTTTCCATGGTGAGTACAATCTCGTCCATAATCCTCCACGGCGTTCAAAACTCTGCTTTCACACAATTTGCGAAAATTAATCGGACTTTAAGTAAATGTAACAGAAAATTTGCCGCAGGTATTTGCACACAACCGACCACTTTTTGTACAAATCCGCGTTTTCTATTTTTTATCATCCGGGTTCAAAGCTTTGCTTTTTTTGAAAATTACTTCTTTACAATGATGAAAGGATGAGTTATAGTCAATTTTAGTGAAATAAATAATGCATTGATTATTTTGATACTAAAACCAATGAATGAAATGGTTCGTTTAGGACACGGCGGCCGGTGTCGGGATATGATGACCTCAACGGTAGGTAAATCTCGATATATTGCTGATGTTTTCGGACGGGAGTTTTGTTGGTAATATGACGAAGCGGGAGAGGCTCCGCGAATCAAATTGGCGCCGCAGGCATGGTAATTCCCGTCTTTGGCAGCAGTCAAAGACGGTTTTTTATGTGCAAAAAAATACAAAGTGACAAGGTCACAATTAAGGAAAGGATTGACCGCGATGAAGGAAACCCCATACAAGATTTATTTAACCGAAAATGAACTCCCCACGCATTGGCACAATGTCAGGGCGGCGATGAAGGAACAGCATGACCCGATGCTGCACCCCGGAACGATGCAGCCCTGCGTGAAAGAAGACCTGCTTCCGCTGTTTTGTTCGGATTTAGTAGACCAGGAACTCAATTCGACGGATGAGTTCATAGAGATACCCTCCGAGATACGGGATTTCTACAAGATGTACAGGCCGTCGCCCCTCGTGCGCGCTTACTGCCTGGAAAAGGAACTGGACACCCCGGCAAAAATATTCTACA
>Ga0099364_10004378_pt1 | contig 21431 bp, 14 predicted proteins | sample TergutTh196P3_FD_73070 | JGI IMG/M metagenome (GOLD analysis project Ga0099364, IMG submission 73070) | Microcerotermes parvus P3 segment gut microbial communities from Pointe-Noire, Republic of the Congo - Th196 P3 | ecosystem: Host-associated > Arthropoda: Insects > Digestive system > Gut ... | reverse complement strand
GCGTCTGATAAAGAGGGTTTTCTTCTAATGTTAGAAAACCGTTCGGAGTATCGAAACCATTTGGATACCGTACACGCAAGCGCCTTGTTTTCGTTGGCAGAAGCAAGCAGCGGACATTTTTTGCTAACAGAATTTTCGGGACTGACTGGCATAGCGCCGGTTGTACGAAAAGTAGAGACAAAGTACAGAAAACCGGCAACGAGCAAAGTTTTTTCAAAGGCAAAGTTTCAGGAAATAGAAAAAAACGAAGCACTTGAGATGCTAAACCAGAAAGGAAGAACAACACTGAAAGTGGAGGTTTCGCTTTTTGACGAGGCAAACGTGCAGGTTATGCAGTCGGTTTTTGAATGGTTTGTCGCAAAGGTTGAATAATTTGGCAGTATAAAAAAAGATGTTTAACTTTGCGAAAAATTGTAAAACTTTTGTGGAGGGTTATCGGGACTTCAACACTTCATGAGAGCAGTAAAAATAAATTTAGTGAGTTTTTAGAAGTCCCCTTAAAACATAATAAAAAATCGTATATAAATTAATAAATTAAAAAATCATGATTAAATTTTCAAAATTCACAAAAGCAATTACACTTTTTTGTTTCGCAGCTTTTTTAGCTGCATGTACAAAGGCTCCATTGAAGATGGTTTTCTCTTCAGCAGATGACGTTTCCGTTTTCAATTGGAAATTAGATGATTTTTCTCCGTCGTTGCCTGACGACTGGACGGATTACAATTATCTTGTTCTCGAAATGCGTACTTCGTCTCCGCAGCGATTTCTTACGGGTCCAATAACGTCCGATGGTCCCGTCGCAAAAAGCATTCAGCCTTTTCCGGGCGCATGGTTGCGTTTCTGCATACCACTCGAGTTTTATCGCGAATTGCCGCCATCGGCAGTTGATATGGCTGCAACGTACAACAAGGCGCGACCGCTCGGGCAAATAAATATCCACAATCCGGGTATACATCCGGTAACTAAAGTGGAGGGGCTTACATTCTTCATGAAAAACCCAATTAATAATCCAACGCTTGAGATACGTTCTGCATGGCTATCTGTTGAAGCTGTGCGAGATACGGTTTTACAGGAAGGGTACTTGGTAGATAGATTCGGACAATGGGCTACGCAGGACTGGCAGGGAAAAATAAAAAGCGAGGCGCAGCTGCGACAGGAATGGGATAGCGAATTAAACGCCCTTAGCTCGCTTGATACCGAAAAATTTTCGCAATATGGCGGGTACAAAAATCACAGAGTAGAAGCAACCGGATTTTTTCGTGTAGAAAAAATTAACGATAGATGGTGGTTCGTCGACCCTGAAGGCTATTTGTTTTTATCAAACGGCAGCAACTGTATAAATGCCTCGTCGAACACGCGCACGATAGGACGCGAGTATATTTTCGAAGGGTTGAGAATTACTCCTCCTCCAACAGACGGCAGACCGCAACGTGCAGGAGGGGCAGATTATTACAATTGGAATATCAGAGACCGCTATGGAGATGACTTCCGCTCACAATGGGTTAATACGGCTGTGATGAGAATGAACGACTGGGGACTGAATACAATAGCAAATTGGTCGTCGGGCGAAATAATACAAAGTAACAGAGTTCCATTCACGCTTCAATTAAGAGGCTTGCAATTAGACAGAGGAATAATGGGACTTCCGGACATATATCAACCTGACTACGAAAGCGCCATTGAAGAGGCTATCAGGTCATTAACAGAGCAGTACAAAGACAACAAATGGTTACTTGGCTATTTCGTGGGCAACGAGCAGCCTTGGCCCGACCAAGAGGTGATTCTTTGCAATCGGGTACTTGCAGGCGATTCGTACATGAAAACAGCTCTCGTTGCGTATCTCGAAGCACATGGAAATACAGACGAAGCAAAGACAAATTTCGTTTTGGAAACGTTTGACAAATTTTTGGAAATGGTCAACAAATACCTAAAGAAACATGCTCCCAACCACCTCAATCTTGGGATGCGCTTTGGCGATTGCACAGACCGAATAATTGAAATAACAGGCAAACACTTCGATGTGTTCAGTATTAATTCGTATAGCATAACGCCATCAAAAGAATACATGAACCGCATAGCCAACATGACCGGACTGCCTATTATCATTGGCGAATATCATTTTGGAACGCCTGATAGAGGCATGTCGGCAGGAATAGTGCAGGTTTCTAACCACCAAGAACGCGCCAACGCTTTTCGTTATTACAACGAGCAAGCTTTCTCGCATCCATCACTAATAGGAACCCACTGGTTTCAGTGGATAGACCAGCCAAATACGGGAAGAATGGACGGAGAAAACTATAATATTGGCTTGTTAGATATTACAGACCGCCCTTATCCAGAAATGGTCGAAGCGATGAAAATGACATTTGGAAGACTGTACGACGTGCATAGCGGAAAAATTGAGCCATACGGTATTAGACCGGAATATCAAAGCTACTGATGTACAAATTGAACGCTATGGGTTAGTTTATCTTGTTATTATTATTTTTGATTGGAAAAGCTCCATGCAACGCCGAACAATACCCTGTATTCCCACGAAGACGTATAAATTGACAAATTATTATTTTCGTAATCCAGCATAATAGTTGATTTTACCGCAAAATTTTTGTAAATATTCGTGCTGATAGAAAATTGAGAAAAAATGTAGGGGTACACTTTAGTCAGTTCGGGATAAGCGTCCTTAATAGTTTCGTTAAAAGGCGAAACCAAACTTTGTTGATAGGAAACAATCCAATTGATGTTAAATTTTTCGGCTTTCCTGTAATTGGCGTTTATCAGCAACATTGGACGAAACTCGGAGTGATGCTGATACATATTTCTTTTGAGTTTTGTATGACTATTTACAAACAGTATCTTTTCTCTGATATACTGTGACGAAACGTCATTTATTTTTTCGGTATTGTTAACCTCCCAAGACGACCAATCATACACAAATCCCATTCCAAAATTTATTTTTAAATTTGGATATATCACTTTTACCGGATGCAAAAGAGTCCCCGCCTGAAAACGCCAATGCAAGCCTCGTCCGGTGTTGTTTTGCGAAATAAGCAAAACTTCGGGATGTACGGGTTTGATAACTGTTTTTTGTGCGCTGACAGGTCGATATTTGAATAGTCCTGACGAAAAAATAGCGTAATGATTGTAATAAAAATGCCCGTCTTTGGAATGTTCAACAATTTGACTGAAATTTAATTCAATATCCGAGCGGTCTAACAGATAATTGTACTTAGTAGCGTTAATAAGCCTGAAATCACGATAGTCGTTCATTTCTTTATGCGAAAGATGAAATTGAAAATTCAAATCGACATAATACGAGTGAGTGTTTAGAGTATCAACTCTGTCAATTTTTTTTTCTACCACTTCTTCAATCTGTCCAAAAGTCGCTATCAAACAAACGCAGAAAAGCATCGGGCATATCAAAACACGAGCTATATTGTTCATTGTTATCATCTGATTTTAATAAATTTAATACAAACAGGTCTGTTTATTGCTGTTATCTGTTTTGATATATCTTCAGTCAAAAGCCCGGTATTCTTGTCTATTTCGAAAACCTGAATTATATGGCTGTTTTGGCTTGCTACCAAAAGAAATTTCCCGTTTGGCGTGATTATAAAGTTTCGTGGATGTCTTCCCGTCGGTTGATGTCCCACGAGCGTTAGTTTGCCGTCGGCAACATTGATACTAAAAATAGCTATATTATTTGTGTTTGCACGGTTGGAAGCGTATAGAAATCTTCCATCGGGCGAGACATGTACGTCGGCGCTGCCTTTTACGCCGTCAGAAATATCAGCGGCAATGTATTGAATCGCTACAAGATTTCCGTCGTCGTAACTGAATACTGTTACTTTTCCTGACAGTTCATTAATCAGATATACAAATTTTCCGTTAGGGTGAAACGTCAGATGTCGCGGTCCCGAACCGGGCTCTAATGCGTATGAAGTAGGGATTCCGGATATTAAAAATGGGGCTTCGTTGCGTGTGCTAAATTTGTATAATACGTCGCCTCCCAAGTCGGCAGCAAATAAGTGTCGGCGAGTGGGCGAAAAAACGGCGCTATGCAAGTGAGACTGTTGCTGACGACTTGTAGGTCCCGTTCTCATAAACTTAAAATTTTCTGCAACCGGAAGTAACGAGCCATCGGCAGCAAGCGGAAAAACGCTAAGGTTGCCACCCATATAATTAGCCGTCACAACAAAACTACCCGTTTGGTCTACGCTGACGTAGCAAGGCGCATCGCCCGTCAGTTGTCCGTTAAGCAGACTTAACTTGCCGATATTCTTGTCGAACGAAAAAGCATAAACATGGGCGTCATTTCCGGTATTTTCGCTAACAGAATAAACAAAACGTTCGCAAGCTGAAACGGCTAAAAAAGATGGATTAGACAGCTCTGTTTCAGATACATACTCGGACATACCTGTTTCCTCATCAAAGCGGTAAACATAAATACCATCACTTGCTCCTGAGGTATAAGTTCCTACAAGCATGTAAAGATGAGATGACAAAAAAAGACAAAAAAGACTATTCATTATACAACACCGTTTTTTATGATTTGATCATTTTATTTTGCAAAAGTAGTTGAAATTTTTGAAAATTCCAAGCGCAAAAAATAAATATGACGTTTTTTTTTAAGAATACGTTTTTTTCTATTTTTTTTTATATATTTGCGGTCTGAAATTTTAGAATAAATTTTGTTTTCCAAATACAGTAAAACATTATGGGCAAAGACGAAAACCTTAATACGTTTTAATATATGATTTTTCCTGAACTTGAAATATGCGTTTTCTCTGTTGAATCGGCTATAGCGGCAGCAAGAGCCGGCGTCGACCGCATTGAACTTTGTTCCGGTTTTGCCGAGGGCGGCTTAACGCCCGGCGCCGGCGCTATACGTATGGTTCGCAAGCATGTTGATATTGAATGTTACGTAATGATACGTCCGCGTGGTGGCGATTTTTGCTACAATGAATTTGAGCTTGAGCAAATGCACCATGAAATTGAATATGCTAAATCTTGCAAAGTAGACGGCGTTGTGTTGGGCGTTCTGCAACCTAACGGGCATGTCAATGTACTACGCACCCGCGAGTTTGTACAACATGCATCACCTCTAAAGGTAACGTTTCATCGTGCATTCGACCACGCCGTAGACCCTATTCGCGCATTAGATGATATTGCGTTTTGCGGCTGTAGCAGAATATTAACTTCCGGACAGAAAGCAACTGCAATAGAAGGTCTTGAAACAATCAGACAGTTAGTTGCACATTCTGCAGGTAGCGTTGATATAATGGCAGGTAGCGGAGTAAATCCCGACAACGCCCGCGATTTCATCGATGCCGGCGTACAAGCTTTACACTTCAGCGCAAAAACCATTAAACAAAGCAAAATGATTTACAGGAACACAACAACGCCTATCATGCAGTCTGGCGAAACATCGGACTATGAACTTATTAACGTAGACGTTGATAAAATAAGAAAAATGCTAAAAATAATTAAATCATGAAAAAATATAATATCAACTATCTTTGTTTGCTTCCGGCACTTCCGGCGCTTACATCATGTGGCGTTGAGGCTACCGATGCAGAGAAACCGCTCAACGTAATTTTTATCTATAGCGACGACCATCGCTACGATTTTATGGGCTTTACCGGTCGGGTGCCATTTTTGGAGACCCCGAATTTTGACAGGATGGCTCGCGAGGGAGCGCATTTTCGCAATTCGTATGTTGCTACGGCTTTGTCATCGCCCAGTCGTGCAACCATACTGACGGGCTTGTATTCTCATCAACATACTGTAGTAGACAATTCAGCCCCCATGCCTGAAGGTTTAACAACTTTTCCCATGTATTTGCAACAATCAGGGTATAAAACAGCCTTTTTCGGCAAATGGCACATTGGACACGAAACTGACGAGCCGCGTCCCGGATTTGACCATTGGGAAAGTTTTCGCGGACAAGGAGTGTATTACAACCCTACTCTGAACATTAACGGCGAAAGAATTAAGTATGAAAACGATGAATACATCACCGATTTGCTTACTAACAACGCAATCGATTGGATTACACAAAACAAAGACGCCAAACAACCGTTCTTTGTTTACCTTTCACATAAGGCTGTTCACGACGAATTTGCTCCTGCCCGACATCATGCAGGGCGTTATTCAACTCAGAGCGTACCTTTACCAGAAAGTTTTAACACGCCCCGCTACGGCATAACATCTATTCCTTCTATTGACCGGCAAACAGGGCGTCCGGCATCACGCGAAGACTATTACGGCGAAAGTATGCACCCCGATTGGGTTAAGGCGCAACGCGAAAGTTGGCACGGCGTAGATTACGCGTATCATGGACGAGGCTCATGGCAACAAAATGCGATACGCTACTGCGAAACGTTGCTAAGTTTGGATGAAAGTATTGGTGCGATTTTAGATTTTTTGCACCAACACGGACTTGCCGAATCTACTCTTGTTATATACACATCCGACAATGGTTTTGCGTGGGGCGAGCACGGATTAATTGACAAACGCCACTTCTACGAAGAATCTGCTCGTGTGCCAATGTTAGCTTACGGTCCCGGACTAATATCTCCGGGAACAGTAATAGAACAAATGGTGCAAAACATTGACATAGCTCCTACAATTATGGATATTGCCGGATTACAAATTCCCGAAAACATGGTTGGAGCTTCGTTTATCCCGCTGTTAGAAGGAAAAGAAACACCATGGCGCGAACGTATTTTTTACGAATACTACTGGGAATACGATTTCCCTCAAACGCCAACAATGTTTGGAGTACGCACTGACCGTTACAAATTGATTCGATATCACGGCATATGGGACGTCAACGAATTTTATGATTTAATTAACGACCCTCACGAAATGCAAAACCTTATTGCAGTTCCCGAGCATCAGGAAACTATCAGACAGTTGACAACAGACATCTACGACTGGTTAGAATCTACCAATGGCATGTTTATTCCGCTAAAACGCAACGTTCGCCCTCATAGAGACCATAGAAACAACGGATTGTTTTAGCCTGTATTCAAAAAAAATATTTATTTATTTGTAATTTACGAAAAAATTACGACCTTTGCCTTTTTTATTTGAAAATGATACAATGATATACTTTTTTCGAAACAATAACGAAAATGTCGTTGTCGTACAGACAGTTGAAGAACTAAAGTCCGACGACATTTCCAAACTTAAATGGCTATTTGGCGAAGCAACGCTTATTGAAGCCGCCGAAATAACAGGTTGGTTTGTTGGCGCTCGACGCGAAATGGTTAGCCCGTGGAGCACCAACGCGGTAGACATCTGCGCCAACATGAACATCACGGGCATAGTGCGAATGGAACAGTTTGCGCCTACATCCCCGCCAAAAGAAAACATCGCACACGGTCATGACCCGATGTTGCAGGAACTGTACGAAAATATAACCGTCGACATTTTTACAATAGACAGAAAACCTGAGCCAATACTGCATATAGAGGATATAGCAGCCTACAATCAACAGGAATCTTTAGCGCTTAGCGAAGATGAAATAACTTACCTCGAAAATTTGCAGAAAAAATTGGGGCGGCTGCTCACTGATAGCGAAATTTTCGGCTTTTCGCAGGTCAACTCGGAACATTGCCGTCACAAAATTTTTAACGGTCAGTTCGTTATTGACGGCGAAACCAAGCCGTCGTCGCTGTTTCAGATGATTAAGCGTACATCGGCAGAGAACCCTAACCGCATCGTGTCGGCATACAAAGATAATTGCGCATTCATCGACGGCGCGCCTGTAAAGCATTTTGCACCCGAACGCGGCGACGTCCCCTCATTTTTTTGCATACGCCCCCAAGAAACCGTTATTTCGCTCAAAGCGGAAACACACAATTTTCCTACTACCGTTGAACCCTTCAATGGCGCTGCAACGGGCGGAGGCGGCGAAATACGCGACCGCGTTGCAGGTGGAAAAGGAGCTAACGCATCAGCCGGCACTGCGGTATACATGACCTCATATCCACGTTTCTCGGAAACAAACCGTGCATGGGAAAAAATAGAGCCGCGCAAATGGCTGTACCGTTCGCCATTAGACATATTAATAAAGGCTACAAACGGAGCAAGCGATTTTGGCAACAAGTTTGGACAACCATTGATATGTGGAAGTTTGCTCACTTTCGAACACATCGAAGAGATGAAAAAATACGGCTTCGACAAGGTAATAATGATGGCAGGAGGTGTTGGCTACGGACGCAAAAGCGACAGTATGAAAGACACGCCGGAATCGGGAGATAAAATTGTAATTCTGGGAGGCGATAATTATCGTATAGGAATGGGCGGAGGCGCTGTTTCATCGGTAGCAACCGGAGAATACGGCAACGCAGTAGAACTAAACGCCGTGCAACGCTCAAACCCCGAACTGCAAAAACGCGTAGTGAACACAATTAGAGCGCTGACCGAAAGTGATATAAACCCAATCGTATCTATCCACGACCATGGCGCCGGAGGACATCTAAACTGCCTGTCGGAATTGGTAGAAGCCAACGGCGGACGAATTGACATGACGTTATTGCCCATTGGCGACCCTACGCTTTCTGCAAAAGAAATAGCCGGCAACGAATCGCAGGAGCGCATGGGACTGATACTAAAAGAAAAAGATATAGAAACGGTGCGTTGCATCGCCGAACGCGAGCGTGCGCCAATGTACGTAGTTGGAAATGTAACGGGCGACCGTTGTCTGATTTTCGAAAATCCAAAAACAGGTGAAAAGCCAATAGACATGAGGCTTGATGATATGTTCGGAAACACGCCGAAAACCGTGATGAACGACAGTACATTAGCCGCAAAGTTTGAGCCAATCGAATATGAAAAACATAGACTTCAGGAATATCTCGAAAACGTTCTTCAATTGGAAGCTGTGGCTTGTAAAGATTGGATAACCAACAAGGTAGACCGTTCGGTAACCGGTTTGGTTGCAATACAGCAAACTGCCGGCGAGATACAGCTTCCGCTGAACAATCTTGGCGTTGTAGCGCTCGATTATCACGGAACAGCCGGCATTGCGACCTCCATAGGTCATGCTCCCGGCGCCGCACTTATAGATGCTGCCGCCGGCTCGCGCCTTGCAATAGCCGAAGCCCTGACTAACATTGTATGGGCTCACCTCGAAGGAGGTATTAATTTAGTGTCGTTGAGCGCAAACTGGATGTGGCCCTGCAAACATCCGGGCGAAGACGCGCGTCTGTACAGTGCAGTAGAAGCAGCAAGCGAGTTTGCAATAAATTTGGGTATCAACATCCCCACCGGCAAGGATTCACTGTCGATGACCCAAAAATACCCCGACGGCGACATTGTATTTTCGCCCGGAACGGTTATCATATCCACCGTAGCGCCCACCGGCGATGTGCGAAAAGTGGTAACGCCCGTTTTGGTTAACGATGAAACAACACACATTATATATATAGATACATCTTGCGCGCCTTTTGCTTTAGGAGGCAGCAGTTTTGCGCAGGTGATAGGAAAAATGGGCGACGTTGCGCCCGATGTAGCCAATGCAGCTTATTTTGCAAAAGTTTTTGACGTGGTGCAACGCCTGATAGGAAAAGAAATGATAGTATCGGGACACGATGTGTCGTCTGGCGGTTTAATTACTGCACTATTAGAGATGTGTTTTGCAAACCGTGAGGGAGGAATGGAGATAGACCTTTCCGAAATGGCGCGTGAACGTGGCAACGAAACAGACGTTATCAAACTGCTGTTTGCCGAAAATCCAGCTCTGATAATACAAGTGCGTGATGCAGACTGCGCAAAAGTGTGCGAAATTTTTGAACAGGCAGAAATTAGCGTTCATACTATTGGTAAACCTAACGCTAAACGCGTACTACGCGTAACCTGCGAAGATTACAAACATACTTTTGACGTTGACCGCTTGCGCGATGTATGGTTTAAAACATCTTATCTGTTTGACTGTCGCCAGAGCAACAAAGAAAAAGCTACCGAACGATTCAGCAACTACAAGTTTCAACACTTGGAGTATAAATTTCCGGCTCATTTCAAAGGTTCTTACGCACAATACGACATCGACCCCAATCGCGCGACGCCAACCGGTATACGCGCTGCAATCATACGCGACAAGGGCTCGCTTTGCGACCGTGAAACAGCTTGGATTATGCACCTTGCCGGCATGGACGTAAAAGACGTGCATACCTCCGACCTCATTGACGGGCGCGAAACATTGGACGATGTTAATATGGTTGTTTTTGTGGGCGGCTTTTCAAATTCTGATGTAATGGGCTCGGCAAAAGGCTGGGCTGGCTCGTTGCTATACAACGAAAAAGCCAAATCGACGCTCGACCGCTTCTATGCGCGCCCCGACACGTTAAGTCTGGGCGTATGCAACGGTTGTCAACTGATGCTCGAATTAGGACTAATAACTCCCGACGACGAACAAAAACCACGCATGGAGCACAACGATTCGTTAAAATTTGAATGTGCATTTATTAATGTAGACATTCCAGAAAACAAGTCTGTTATGCTACATTCCCTATCCGGCGCTCGTCTTGGTATTTGGGTGGCTCACGGCGAGGGCAGGTTTAATTTGCCCATGCCCGAAGAACATTACAACGTAGCTATGCGCTACAGCTATGACGCTTATCCTGCCAATCCTAACGGCTCACCGCAAGGCATAGCCGCTATTTGCAGCGCCGACGGACGTCATTTGGCAATGATGCCGCACCCCGAACGCGCGACATACCCGTGGAACTGGGCGCATTATCCGGCTTCGCGAAAGCACGACCAAGTGACGCCTTGGATAGAAGCGTTTGTAAATGCGGTAGAATGGATTGAGAAAAAAAATTGTTCGACTTAAAAATATTGATTATCTTTGCGTTTTCATTAAAAAAAGTACAAAACAACGATGAAATTATCAACAGGCTGGAAAGCAACTATTTTGGTGTTTATTATAATTGTTTTAGACCAAATTCTCAAAATTTGGGTTAAAACGAATATGCACTACGGACAGTACTTCACAATATTTGAAGACTGGTTTCTAATATATTTTGTTGAAAATCCGGGTATGGCGTTCGGATGGAAATTTGGCGGAAAAACAGGAAAACTACTTCTAAGTCTTTTTCGTTTGGCGGCTATAGGTCTATTTATCTGGTATCTTACAACTCTCATAAAACAAAGGGCGCCACAAGGTTTCATTCTTTGTGTTAGCCTAATATTGGCGGGCGCCATAGGAAATATGATTGACAGCGCATTCTACGGATTAATTTTTGACACGGGAACAGTATTTAACGCAGAATTAGGTAGATATGTAGAATATTCCGGAGTTTCAAAATTTGCGTCGGACGGATATGCTCCTTTTCTTCACGGCTGCGTTGTGGATATGTTTTCATTTCCTATAATCAAAGGCTTTTATCCCGATTGGTTCCCATTGATGGGCGGCAGAAGATTTGTTTTCTTCGGACCGATATTCAACATCGCCGACGCCGCCGTTACTTCGGGCATTTTTGCAATATTAATTTTTTACTGGAATTATTTAAAAATGGTCAATAACGGTTAAATGCGAAGTACTGTCATTTGTCTTGTATTAACAGTTTTATTATTTTGCTGTTTTATTGCAGTTCTGTTTACCGGCAACACGCGTATTCCATTACCTGAAATTGTAAAAATATTATTTACGGGGCAAAGCGCAGTAGATGAATGGATAACGATTGTTCGTGAGTTTCGTTTACCAAAAGCAATAACAGCGATATTTGCTGGCATGGCATTAAGTGTTAGTGGTTTACAAATGCAAGCCGTCTTTAGAAATCCTTTAGCGGGACCCTACGTTTTGGGAATAAGCGCCGGCGCAAGTCTGGGCGTAGCATTTGTTATAATGGGTACCGGACACCTAAGCGGTGCAGTTGGAAATTGGTTGATTGCATTTGCCTCATTCGTTGGCGCATCAATAGTTTTGCTTCTTATTTTTGCAGTTTCTTTGCGAATCAAAGACGTAATGACAATATTGATACTTGGATTAATGTTCGGAAGCATCATATCATCTTTTATAGGAATATTGCAATATTTCAGCAATGAGAGCCTACTCAAAAATTTTACCATTTGGACAATGGGCAGTCTGAAAGGCGTAAGTTTGGAACAGTTGAAAGTTCTTGTACCGTGCGTTCTTTGTGGTTTGTTCGCTTCGTTGTTTTCTGTCAAATCTCTGAACGTCATGATATTAGGCGAAAACTATGCCCGAAGTCTTGGTGTTAACGTAGTTGCAACGCGTCTGTTGATTTTTTTCAGCGCCGGCATTTTAGCAGGAAGCGTCACCGCTTTTTGTGGACCAATAGGCTTTGTAGGTATAGTTGTTCCGCATATTTGCCGTATTCTTTTTCGCACTGCCGACCAGCGAATACTTCTTGCCGGATGTATTATTGTTGGGGGAATAGTTATGTCTGCCAGCGATTTAATTTCATTATTACCCGGAGACGGCGTAGTTTTGCCTGTAAACTCGGTAACAGCTTTCATAGGCATTCCCTTCGTAATTTGGATTGTGGTACGTAATCAAAAAATAAATTCTCTAATGTAATTTTTTTCAAAAAAACTAAAAACCTAACAAAATCGGCTGTTTTCAAACAAAAAAAGTCAAATAAATAAAAAAAAAATAAAATAAATTTTGCCACGTTAAAAAAAATATATACCTTTGCGGTTTCATAATTTTTCGAAGTAAATCATAAAAAAAAGATATTTTTATTTAGTAATTTTAAAAAATAATAGATATGACAAAAGCAGATATTGTAAGTGAGATCTACAGAAGAACAGGAGTAGATAGAAGCACAGTTCAGAAAACCATTGAGGCTTTCATGGATAGTATAAAAGGCTCTTTGGGAAAAGACAAGAATGTTTACCTGAGAGGCTTCGGCAGTTTTATTGTAAAACAAAGAGCACAGAAGACTGCGCGTAATATTTCCAAGAATACCACTCTTATAATTCCGGCACACAAAACTCCGGCGTTTAAACCCGCAAAAACTTTTGTGGCTAACGTAAAGGCAAATGTAAAATAAAAGAATAAAAAAAATGCCAAGCGGAAAAAAAAGAAAAAGACATAAGATGGCTACCCACAAGCGCAAAAAACGCTTAAGGAAGAACAGGCACAAAAAGAAATAGTTTCTATTTTAAAACGTGTTGACCGTTTAGAAGCCTAAGGTTTTTGTTTGCGCGAAAACTTTGGGTTTCTTTAGGTTTTTTTTAGATAAATAATTCTCTAAACGTCCCACAACGACTGAATGAATGGGCAGGAAAGTAACGAGTTAATAATTGATGTAACACCCTCCGAAATTGTTATTGCGTGCACAAAGGACAAGCAATTAGTGGAGTTGAGCAAAGAAAAAAGCAATCTGCAGTTTTCGGTAGGTGACATATATCTGGGTAAAATAAAAAAAATTATTCCCGGATTGAATGCGGCGTTCGTAGATATTGGACACAGCAAGGATGCGTTTTTGCATTATCTTGACCTTGGTCCTCAGATACGCAGTTTGCAGAAATATTTAGAGATAGCTCTACAACGAAAAGGTAAAGCACCATCGATACAAAAGTTCAAAATTGAGCCGGAAATTGACAAAAAGGGCAAAATTGACGAAACGTTGACCGTTGGCGAAATTGTATTAGTTCAAATAGCAAAAGAGCCTATTTCCACTAAGGGTCCACGTCTTAGCTCCGAGCTGTCTATTGCAGGAAGAAATATGGTATTGCTGCCATTTTCCGACAAAATTTCTGTTTCGCAAAAAATATCATCGCACGATGAAAAAAAGCGTCTCAGAACGTTGATATACAGTATAAGACCTAACAATTATGGCGTTATAGTGCGCACGGTTGCCGAAGGAAAATCAGCGGAAACTCTTGAAGATGAGTTGAAAGAGTTATTAAAAAAATGGGAAGACGCCTTCAGTGAGTTGAAAGAAATAAAGCCGCCTCAGTTATTTTTAGGCGAAATAAACAGAACTTCAACAATTTTGCGCGACCTGCTCAACGAATCTTTTTCCAATATTTATGTGAACGACGAGCGATATTACGCTCAAATAAAGGAATATATAGCGACCATCGCCCCCGAAACTGAGAAAATTTTAAAATTGGTAACCGGCGGCGTCCCTATTTTCGATAAATTTGGCATAAGCAAACAAATCAAATCGCTTTTCGGCAGAACAATATCAATCAGCAACGGCGCTTACCTGATAATTGAACATACCGAAGCTTTGCACGTTATAGACGTGAACAGCGGCAATAGGGCAAAATTAGGTCCCGACCAAGAGACAAACGCATTGGAAGTTAACCTTCTTGCTGCACAGCAAATAGCGTTGCAACTGCGTTTACGCGACATGGGAGGCATTATAGTTGTAGACTTCATCGATATGTACACCTCCGAGCATCGCCAAAAGCTTTTAGAAACGATGCGGGAAGCTATGGTTAACGACCGCGCAAGACACAACATTCTACCAATAAGCAAATTTGGGTTGATGCAAATTACGCGTCAGCGCGTTCGCCCTGAAATGAGCGAAAAAGTCGTTGAAAAATGTCCAACTTGCAAAGGTAGCGGAGAAATAGCGCCAAGTATTCTGTTTGACGACGAATTGTTTAATAATCTTCAGTACATAGTTGAACATGAAAATTTGCGTCGCATAACGCTAAAAGTTCACCCATACATAGCGGCATATCTCAAAAAAGGGATATTTTCGCTACGTTGGAGGTGGAGTTGGAGGCTGATGTGCATGGTAAACATTGTAAAAGATTCATCATTTTCATATTTAGAATCAAAATTTTTTAACAAAAAAGGAGAAATAATCAGATGAAAGTATTAATATTTTTGATGTTTTGCTCGCTTTCAGTTTCAGGACAGAGATACAACCCTGTTAAGTGGCAAACGTCTATAGAAAACGTGACCGCCACCAGCGCCGAGTTAATGTTCACGGCAGTTATTGATGCCGGATGGTCGATGTATGCCGTAGATATCCCTGAAGCAACCATTCGACCGAGACCTACATCGTTTACTTTTGAAGAAAACCCTGCTTTTGAATTAGTTGGAGAAATCGAGCAAGTTATTAAACCTGAGGTAAAAGCCGACCCGCATTTCGGTATTGACGTAGGAACATTTAAAAATTTAGCAGTTTTCAAGCAAAAGATAAAGATTTTAAAGCCCGAACGCTTCACAGCAAAAGTAGAAGTTGAATTTATGTGCTGTGATGACAACGTTTGTTTGTCTCCCGAACAATTAGACTTTGAGTTTATAGTCAATCCGCCTCGCCCACCGGCAACGCCTACCCCTACACCTGCGCCAGCAGAAGAATCCAAAAATGAAGAACAGCCTGTGATAGAACGCATAGAGGGTAGTCCCTTAGCGGGTATTGTTGCTCAGGTTGAAACAACAGAAGAAACTTCAAACAACGAAGACGTCATTTCCGAAGACGCTTCATTGCCGGCTGTTTCAGCCTCTAAAGCCCATTCGCCTGTTAGTTCAAGCGAAATTTCTTTGTGGGCTTTTTTCCTTGTTGCGTTGTTAGCCGGTTTTGGAGGAGTTCTTACTCCGTGCGTTTATCCAATGATTCCTATGACCGTATCGTTCTTCATGCGCGATGCATCAAACAGAGCCGCCGGAATGATAAAAGCGCTGATTTTTGGATTTTCTATAATGCTCATTTACACGTCTGTAGGGGTCATTGTAGCGCTTACAAAACGCGCCGACCTAATCAACGCGTTAGTTTCTCACTGGCTAACAAATTTGATATTTGCAGTGATATTTATCGCTTTTGCCATGTCGTTTTTTGGATTGTTCGAAATAAGTTTAGGCAGTTCACTTGCTAACAAGGCTGACAAAAAAGCCGACAAAGGCGGATATTTATCGGCATTTTTTATGGCGTTGGCATTAGTATTGGTTTCATTCTCATGTACAGGACCTTTTGTTGGCAGTATATTAGTGGCGTCTACCAAAGGTTTGGCAATAAAACCAATATTGGGGATGCTTGGTTTTGGACTGGCTTTTGCATTACCATTCACGCTATTAGCATTTTTTCCATCTTATTTGAAGAAAATTCCAAAATCGGGCGGCTGGATGAACTCAATTAAAGTCGTTTTTGCATTTGTGATGATAGCTTTTGCCTTCTATTTTCTGTCAATCACCGACAAAGGATTGGGACTAAACCTTATTTCCCGCGACCTATTCCTCTGCATCTGGATAGTAACATTTGCGCTCGTTGGATTTTACCTGTTAGGCAAAATTCGTTTTGCTCACGACAGCGAATTACCACACATTAATGTAACGCGTCTTTTGATTGCATCGGCAAGTTTCGTATTTGCGCTGTTTTTGTTCACGGGTTTGCTTGGCGCGCCATTACGCGCTGTTGCCGGACTGCTTCCCGCGTCTGATAACAACAGAGGCGGTTTTTCAATTCAAACTTCAGCCGTAATAACCCAAAATAACGACGCACTTTGCGGTGTTCCAAGATTTAGTGAAAATACGCGTCTTAGTTGGCCTCACGGTCTGCAAGGTTATTTTGATTTAGATGAAGCGTTGGCTTGCGCAAAAGAAAAAAATAAACCTGTGTTGTTGATTTTCAAAGGTCACGCATGTGCAAAATGCAGAGAAATGGAAGCGTTAGTGTGGACAGACCCCGAAATATTACAACTGATGAACACCCGTTTCATACTGTTAGGCTTGTATACAGACGACAACACACGATTGCCCGAAAACGAATGGATTACATCAACAGATGACGGCAGATTGAAGAGAACTATGGGGCAAAAAAACGCAGATTTTCAGATAACACGCTATAACGTAAACGCCTTTCCATACCATGCAATATTAGATTTCAATGGCGAAACCATAGGAAGTACAATGGGCTACACATCTAACATAGAGGAATTTAAAAATTGGCTAAAAGCCGGATTGAACATGTGAGGATTGTTCTAAAATAATAATCAGCATAGCGCATTTTCATGCAACGCCTACTTTTATCCCCCTCAATTGCAATTGTGTCTTCGTTTCGCCTTTGAATGTATTTTCTTCGACAGAATAGCATACATCAAAAGGTTTACCTGACCGGATTGTTTGATAATACTCGCCCAATTGGAATCCTATGGCTGGAAAGATAAGATTGGGCGCACTTTCCTGCTTCAAATCTAATTTAAGATGTTCGCCATATTTGCCAACAATTTTTCCGGCTCCGGTGTCTAATACATTTCGGGTAAGAAAAACAGGGGTCATGTTTTGGGGACCAAATGGACGGAATTGTTTTAAATTACGAACAAATTTTGGGGTAATGTCGGTGAAGCTTATTTCTGTATCAATCTCAATGTTAGCAACAAGTTGTTCTTCGGTAATTGTATTTGCCACTATCTCTTCGAATTTTTTGCTAAAAATTGGCACATTCTCAGTTTTCATTGTTAATCCGGCTGCATACATATGACCGCCAAAATTTTCGAGCAAATCGCTGCATGCGTCAATAGCTCTGTATAGGTCAAAACCTTCTACCGAACGAGCTGAGCCAGTTGCCACGCCGTTTGATTCTGTAAGTACAATCGTAGGGCGATAATACGTTTCTATCAATCGTGAAGCAACTATACCTACCACTCCTTTGTGCCATGAGGGGTCGAACAATACTGTGGTTTTCCGAAACTCATCTTCGGGGTCTGATGCTAACATGCGCAAAGCTTGACGGGTAATGTCCGAATCAATGTTTTTGCGGTCGTTATTGTAGCAATCAATTTCCGAACTTGCCTGTTTTGCTACACGTTCATCGTCAGAAATAAGCAATTCAACGGCATGTATACCTGATTTCATTCTACCGGCTGCATTTATTCTAGGACCAATCTTGAATACAATATCATCTACGTGCCGCTGAGAATCTTCCAACCCTGATACTTTTACGACGTGTTTCAATCCCAATCCGGGATTGTCGTTGAGTTTTTTTATTCCCAACGACGCTAAAACTCTATTTTCGCCATCCATAGGCACAATATCCGAGGCAATACTTACGGCAACCAAGTCAATGTATTCATAAACTTCTTCCATTGGTATATTATTTCGTAATGCGTAGGCTTGCAACATTTTAAATCCGACCCCACAGCCCGAAAGTTCCTTGTAAGGATAATTACAGTCATGACGTTTAGGGTTGAGTACAGCGAAAGTGTTGGGTAATTCATCGCCCGGATAATGATGGTCGCAAACGATAAAATCTATGCCTTTTGAACTCGCGTATTTAATTTTTTCTACGGACTTAATTCCACAATCGAGGCTGATAATCAATTTGTAATTACCGGCAACGGCAACGTCAATACCTTTTAGCGAAATGCCGTAGCCTTCTGTATATCTGTCTGGTATGTAATAATCTACACTTGGATGTATTTTTTTTAGAAACGAATAAACCATAGCAACCGATGTAGTTCCGTCAACATCGTAGTCGCCGTACACCATTATTTTTTCTCGATTTTTTATTGCATGGTCTATTCTGTCTACTGCCCGTTGCATGTCTTTCATTAGCATTGGCGAATGTAGCAAATCATAGGCAGGGCGAAAAAAATTTTGGGCTTCTTCTAAATTTTTTATTCCCCTCTGCACTAACAATATAGCCAAAATTTCGTCCACTCTTAACACATCGCTAAGATGTTTTACCGCATCAGAGTCAGGCATTGGTTTTACATTCCACTTCTTAAAATACATATAGCAAAAATCAAATCTAAACAATAACAACGTACTTTTATGTCAATTTATTTTGCAGTTTGTAAAATATTATCGTTTATATTAAACTAACTGCATGAAAACTTTTTTTTTTATTAAAAAATGTATACTTTTGCGAAAAATTTTGTAACGTTTTTTTTCACTATGTCAAAAAATATAGAAAGTAAAGTTGAAGGCATGGAGCAAGCCCTGACCAAAGCCGAACAATTTATTGAAAAATATCAAAAAGAGATAATCAGGGTTGTAGGCGGAATTTTAGGCGCTGTGTTGATTTACATGGCATTTCAGAGCTTTTATGTTGAGAAGAGAAGTCTTGAGGCAGCGGCTCAGATGTTTCCCGCCGAACAATATTTTCAAGCGGAAGATTGGAATTCTGCTTTGGACGGTGATGGCAATTTTCTTGGATTTGAGGACGTCATCAGTGAGTTTAGATTTACGCCATCAGCAAATTTAGCGCGCTACTATGCCGGAATTTGTTGTCTGCGCATCGGTGAATATCAGGATGCGATAATTCATCTGAGCAGGTTTAAGTCCAAAGATCCAATATTGTCATCTCTCGCATTAGGCGGTATTGGTGATGCATACGCTCAACTTGGCGATGTTTCGAAAGCCTTAAATTTCTACATGAAAGCGGCTAACCAAAGAAGCAACGATTTTACATCCCCTTTGTATCTCCTTCGAGCCGGTATATTGCTCGAAAATGAAGGTAGGTTTAAAGAAGCGGGAGACTTGTTTGAACAAATTAAAAATGATTATGCCGGTAGTAGCGAAGGTAGAACAATTGACAGATACATTGCTCGTGTTAAAGCGCAAAATAATTAATAGGTCACAGTATAGATGACAGCAAAAAAAAAAATACTTTCGCAGTATAAACCAGAACAAATCCCCGATGCAGATGGAATGTCGGTTGGTATAGTTGTTTCAGAATGGAACAGCGAGATAACTTTTTCAATGAGAGATGCAGCCGTCGAAACACTTACCAAACACGGCATGAAGAAGGATGACATCATAATCCGCCACGTGCCCGGCAGTTTCGAGCTTACATCAGGCGCACAAATGATGGCTAATTACGAATGTGGGTTAGATGCGATAATTTGTATAGGCTGTGTTATTCGCGGCGAAACGTCACATTTTGATTATATCTGCATGGGTGTAACTAACGGACTGACAAAGGTTTCAATAAAATATGAAATACCGGTTATTTTTGGAGTGCTAACAACAGAAAACATGGAGCAAGCTCTTGAGCGCGCCGGAGGCAAACACGGCAACAAAGGCGTTGAGGCGGCTATTACTGCAATTAAGATGATTGAGCTTAAAAAATCTTTTTCGTTTCTTCCCTATTGATTCAAACCATTAAGCGCCCCATCCTTCGCGGTCGAGGCTTCTGTATTGAATTGCTTCGGCGAGGTGGTGCGTTTCTATATTTGGCGATGCATCCAAATCGGCTATTGTTCGCGACACCTTTAGTATACGGTCGTATGCGCGCGCTGAAAGCCCAAGCTTCTGCATAGCTGACTTCATGATACTTTGTCCGGTTTCCTCAATATTGCAAAAGGTTCTTAGCATTTTCGAGTTCATTTGAGCATTGCAATGTATTCCTGAAAATTGCAAATAACGTTCTTTTTGAATATTTCTCGCACGCATGACCCTTTCGCGTATTACGCTGCTTGACTCGGACGCCCTTTGTTCCGAAAGTTTTTCGAAAGGCACCGGAACGACTTCAATGTGTATGTCGATTCGGTCTAACAACGGTCCCGATATTTTGCTAAGATATTTTTGTACATAACCGGGTACGCACACGCATTTTTTTTCGGGATGATTGTAAAACCCGCACGGGCACGGGTTCATAGAGGCAACAAGCATAAAGCTTGCCGGATATTCTACGGCAAAACGCGCACGAGAGATTGTTATTACACGGTCTTCCAATGGCTGTCTCATCACTTCGAGTACTGTTCTTTTGAATTCTGGCAACTCATCTAAAAACAGTACTCCATTGTGCGCCAATGATATTTCGCCCGGCTGTGGAAAAGAGCCTCCGCCTACTAAGGCTACATCGCTGATGGTATGATGTGGCGAACGGAAAGGACGACGTGTTATTAATGACGTGTCTTTGCCGGTTTTTCCGGCTACAGAATGTATTTTCGTTGTTTCTAAAGCTTCATCAAGCGTAAGTGGCGGCAAAATACCCGGTAAACGTTTAGAAAGCATGGTTTTACCAGCGCCGGGAGGTCCAATAAGGATAATATTGTGACCACCGGCAGCTGCAATTTCCATTGCTCGTTTTACATTTTCCTGTCCTTTTACATCTAAAAAATCGGAGTCATATTCATGATTTTGTAGAAATTCAGCGTCAATGTCTATCACAACGCGCTCTAAACCTTCCTTACCATCGAAAAAGTCTATAACTTCTTTAATATTGTTGGCGCCGTACACGTCTATACCATCTACTACAGCTGCCTCGCGGGCGTTTTGTTTAGGAAAAATACAAGTGGTAAAACCTTCTGCTTTTGCCTGCAAAGCAATGGACAATGCGCCTTTAATAGGCTGTATTGCTCCATCGAGCGACAACTCGCCCATGATAATGCAGTTTTCGAGTTTGCAGCTTTGCATCTGTTCTGACGCGGCAAGCATACCAATTGCTAACGGCAGGTCGTAAGCAGAGCCTTCTTTGCGTATGTCGGCTGGAGCCATGTTGATTATTATCTTCTTGCCGGGCATACGATAACCGTAGATTTGTAGAGCG
>Ga0099364_10004377_pt1 | contig 21434 bp, 15 predicted proteins | sample TergutTh196P3_FD_73070 | JGI IMG/M metagenome (GOLD analysis project Ga0099364, IMG submission 73070) | Microcerotermes parvus P3 segment gut microbial communities from Pointe-Noire, Republic of the Congo - Th196 P3 | ecosystem: Host-associated > Arthropoda: Insects > Digestive system > Gut ... | reverse complement strand
ATAAGCAGAATAGAAATTTTACAAAGAAACATGAAAAAATATAGTGAAACTGTTAAAAAACCTTGACATTTAAGCGAATTTATGCTAATATCAATAATCAACGTATTGCATATTTTAAACGTAGGTTTATTTTGAGCAATGAATTATTGGGAGTTAAACGGCAGTTCTTTGAATTGGTTGATAAAAAAGGAAGGATGACCATGCCCGCAGAAAAGAACAATATTAGAATTGATACTGAAAATGCAAATTCATCGCCACAATCTTTTTTGTGTAGTGTATGCGGATTTGTGTACAATGGAAGTGAAAAAGATTTTAACAATCTCCCCATTGAATATATTTGTATAAATTGCGGAGCGACAAAAGTAAATTTCAAACCCTTTCAAAAATATTATAATGGTTCTTTGAAAGCGGTTACAATATCATAAACCTGTGCCCTTTACAATTAATCACTTGACCCCATGATTTATGTTATATACTTGTACTATCGCCTCCAAAGAAGGTTTGCTTTCTGTTGTTAGTCCTTCAATATCCATAAAAGCACCTGAAAGATGAATTGTGTTTTCTCGGGGTAAGGTTTTTCGCCGTTGTAAAGAACAATGAGTTTAAATATCATCGTCCAGTTTAGTTTTTTTTGGTCAAAGGAATAGCGGATTTTACATCAAAAATATACCTTTAGCAGTATGTTTTTATTCCAAAGTAAGTTCAAAAGTTCGTTAAAGAAATAAACCCTTTACACAGCAAGAAGTCCGATATAACCGGAATATGCATAAATCTGTCCCCATTTTTTTTCGCTGATATTTTTTATTATGCCAAGACCAATTAAACGGTTTACTGTACTTATTGCAGTTGGTTTTGTAAGCTTTGTCCGTCTTGTTATTTCGGCGATATTTAATACCGGTTTTTGTTTAAACAAATCAAAGACTACCCTTGATGTCGTGGGGTTTTGGCTGCTCCCTGTTAATGACACGATCCTGTTTTTTGGCTAAACTGTTCCAATGAACGAAATATGCGGAAAACTAAAAACACTTGGTCTTGATGTTCCCAACATTCTGCTGCCAAGGGCTTCCAATTTTGCAAAGTGGCCGGTGATTGCCTGCGATCAATTTACGCAGGATCGTGATTACTGGGCTAAAGTAAAATCCTTTACTGACGGATCTCCTTCAACTTTAAATTTGATTTTTCCTGAAATTTTTCTTGCCGATGACGGCGCAGAACAGAGGATTGCAGATATTCATTCAAGCATGAAACATTATCTTGCAAACGGCGTTTTTGAAAAACCGCGGCAGGGCTTTATGTATATAGAAAGAGATACGCCGTATCATAAAAAACGAAAGGGTCTTCTTGCGGCAATTGATCTTGAACAGTACGACTGGCATCCTGATGCGCGCCCGCTGATTCGCTGTACCGAAGGGACGGTTCCGGAAAGGCTTCCGCCTAGGATGGATATTCGTCGCGGCGCGCCGCTTGAGCTTCCCCATGTTCTTCTGCTTATTGACGATGACACCGGCTCTTTGCTGCCAGCTCTCGCTGAGCGTGTAACAAATTCCGCACCCGTTTACAATACGCCGCTTATGATGAATTCCGGTAATGTAACAGGGTGGTTTGTTGACGCTTCTGACGATCTTGCATTTATTGCCGGAAAACTTGATGAACTTTACAATCGTTCCTTTGAACGATACAGGGATTCACAGCAGAATTCCGGCGGGCTGCCGTTTCTGTTTGCTGTTGGCGACGGCAATCATTCGCTTGCCGCTGCCAAGGGCATTTGGGAGGAATGTAAGGCGAGGGGGCTTTCTGATCATCCATGCCGTTATGCGCTTGTAGAAATTGAAAATTTATACGATCCTGCGATTCAATTTGAGCCGATCCATCGTCTTGTTTTTGGAGCTTGTTTTGACAAGGCAGTTTCGATTTTATCGCAGCTTCCCGGTTTTTCCCTGCGTTCTGTTGAAAGCGCGGAGGATCTGGCGCAGCTTTGTGCTTGCAGCGAAGCTTCCGGCAGTCAGTCTGCGGCTGCACAGCCTGTGGCTGTAAACCGCTTCGGCGTTATCTCCGCAGGGCGTTATGCGCTAGTTGAAACATCAGCGGCGGGAATTGCCACTGCGTGCCTTCAGCCTTTGCTGGATGCTTATGCAGGTGACAATCCGCAGTTGATTGATTATATCCACGATGAAGATGAGATACTTCGCCTTGCCGGAAGCTCTGCCCAAAGTGCAGAAAAAGTTACCGGAATTCTTCTGCCCCCTGTTCAAAAGTCCGGGCTTTTTGAAACAGTTGCCCAGCTTGGCCCTTTGCCGCGTAAAAGTTTTTCTATGGGACATTCCTGCGAAAAGCGCTTCTATCTTGAATGCCGGAGTTTGTTTTAATTTACCTGTCCGGCTCTGCTAGAACCATGAAAAAGGATCCGGAGCCGTGTTTTCAACAGGCGGCGGCGTTTCAACTTCCGGTGTTGGAACGGGTGCAGGTGTTGTAACAGGAGCGGGCGTTGTAACAGGAGCAGGCGTTGGAGCCGATGGTTCTTCTGTATAGAAGATTCTGATATTTTCCAGCGATGTTCTGTGTCTTATCTTTAATATTAGAATTTGATCCTGCGGGTAGTACACCCAGCCGGATGAATCATAACGTTCAAAAGCCGGGTCTGTTCTCCAATCCATAGCGTGAATCTGAATTCTAAGGAATGGCTGTATTCCCCGCAGAATTACATAATGCGCTGTGTTTGCAGGGAAGGTTACTGCAAGGTTCAAGTTGCCGCCTATATATGACGCATTGATTGACTGAGCGATTGTCCATGCCCAAATTGTGTCTGTCAGTAATTCTGCTCTTGGATAGCTTACAGGGGTAAGAATATTATGTAGCCTCCCTGCATTGCCTACGGCAATTGCGGAAAGAACAAGTGATTTTCCTATTTCTTCCCAACCGGTATTTTGTGTTGCCTGCGCCCAATTAATAAGAGCCTTGCCAAGCCTTGCACTGTATTCTACGGTTGGTCCTTCAGAAGTCGTTATATAAATAATATCATTTTCGATGTCACGGTTTAAATTATCGGAGATAAGTAAAAGCATTGGTTCTGTTAAATGTTCTATTATGTCAATTCCAGGACGCCAGCGTATTACATCGGCAAATGCTTCAAGTAAGCCTGCACAATAATCAATTGTCAATAAACCCGGATCGGCAAACGAAATAATATTGATTATTTCGTTTGCAAGCGATATGTTGTTTCGTGTAAAAAGATAATCAAGTAAATGGGTTTCCTTTAACAATGCAAGATTTCGCTCCCTTGTTAAACGCGTAATAAGACCTATCATTTCGCTTTCTGACGTAATAAATGAACGGTAACCGGTTGTTATACCGCCGACCATAACAGACGATCTATAGCTTTGCCTTGCGCTGTCCAGGAAGTTAGGTGAAATTGCAGTTGTTGCAGCAGTGAAATTGCCGCGCTGAAGCGCTTCCGAACTGTATGCAATGATGTCATCTTCATTCTGGAGAGAGGCGGCATTTTGATTCCAGCTTGCATAATTAATATCACGCCAGTTCCTGAATAAAGTATCATAGTTATCAATATCTGCAATTATAAAATCTGCAGGATCAAACATTCTTTGTCTGCCTCTTGAACGGTAAGCTATAAATGTGTTGTCTTTGGTAAGAGTTATCCTTCTATCTTCAAGTTCCTGTCCGGGGAATAAATACCGAAGCCCTGAGTACATGATGCCGAGTTGTTCATTTTCAATTATTAGTGAAGAGCGGCGCGGTATGACTGGTATAATAATTTGTGATGATGTTGCTGCAAAATCAACATTGATCTGAAGTTCGGGACCTCCTGCAGAATCTATTGAATTAAATGAAACAACAGTTTCGTCAGGTAAAATGAAGCGAACGGAACTTTCTGAAAGGATCATGTACCCCGGGTTCACCGGGATAGAACCATTATCACCTGTAAGCGTTAATCCCCTTTCACGTTCTGCGCCAAGGTTGAATTCAAGGCCGCCGTAAAAAATCTTTACTCCGCCTGTAATTGGTGCAAGGCCGCCCGGTAATGATTCCTTAGCCTGAAGATAACGGCCTCTTATTGTCATCGCACCTACAGACAGGGAAAAATTCCCCATATTGGAAAATTGCAGTATTACTATTATACAAAACACAACGCAGTAAAGAACGAGAAGACCGATTATTCGTGATGCCAAACGTTTTTTCATTAATATACACCTTATTCCTTAACGGCCAGCCCGTAAAGTACAGCTTTTATTGTAACTTGCCGATTTGCAGGTAATTTTATACAATATAATAACATGAAAATAAGGTTCAATGGAAGCGGTATATTATGGCCGGCATTATTGTTGTTTTTTTTGGTAATTATCCCTCCTGTAATTTTTGCTCAGGAAGGTGATTTTTCGGATATTTTGGATGAAGTAGCCCAAAGGCTTGCCCGAAGAGAATATTCCGCCGCGCTGGAACTTTTCGAAAGACTGCCGGAGGAAGAGGCGAATAAGATCGAAGTAAGGATAGTCCGGGCTTCAATCTTGAATGCTGCCGGCAGAACAAATGACGCAAGGCAGATAGCAAATGCAATAATTGCCGTCGATGCAGGGAATACCGAAGCTCTGATGATTCTAGCGGATGCCGCTGCAATAGAGGGCAGGGAAAGGGACAGGCGTACTTTTCTTGACAGGGTAATTGGAATCGATCCTGCAAATGTAAGGGCGCTGAACGATCTGGGCAATATAAATCTTGGAAACCAAAACATCCGCTCTGCCGCAGGGTACTTTGACAGGGCGCTTGCCGCCGACCCAAATAATGGCGATGCCCTTGTCGGCCGCGCCGCTGTTCACCGTTACAACAGGGAGCCCAGAAATGCCGAAATGCTTTTAAATCGGGCGATTGGTTTATATCCTGCATGGGCAGCCCCGCTGCAGGAAAGGGCAAGGCTTTACGGCGGAGCGGGTTTTTACACCGATGCGCTGGAAGATTTGAATCATGCTCTGCGCCTTGAGCCGGATAATTACTGGATTCTGGTTGATCACGGTACTGTTCTTATGGATATGGGGTTTAAACAGGATGCTCTGGAAAGTTTTAACAGAGCAATCGCCATTGGTCCTGATATTTTTATGGCTTATGTTTACAGCGCAGGCATTAAAGATGAATTTGGCGATTATGAAGGTGCAGAACGTGATTATATAACACTGGCTCGGCTTAGACCGGATTATTATTTTGCCTTTGAAGCACTCGGCGTAATAAGAATGAGAAACAAAGAATGGGCGCTTGCAAGGGATGCTTTTCTTGACGCCTACAGGCAGGCTCCTACGGAATTCAGTTATGCGATACTTGCATCAATATGCTGGATGCGTGCAGGAAGGGCGACCGACCCAAGAACGTTTCTTGCACAGGTTTTGCGTACAGCCCCAAGAGATTCGCTTGATTATGCAATGCTCAGGCTCTTCCATGATCTTTCCGGTGAGATTGATCTTTCAAGAAGGGTAGAGAGCGAAATAAATATTTATACAAAATCGCGTATGCTTTTTTATCTTGCTTCATATTTTGACATTACAGGAAGCAGAACTCTTGCAGAAAGATACTATTTAATGGTACAGGAGCTTGATGCTTTTGCAAGCATTGAATGGCGGCTTAATGAAATGGTACTTGAAGAACGCGATCTTGGCATCAGGAGAGGACAATGAGCGATAACGTTATGACAATTTCACTTAATGGCAGGGAATTTAAACTGATTGGAACTGCTCATGTTTCGCGCGAAAGTATTGATGAAGTAAAAAATATTATCCGTGAAGAAAAACCGGATATGGTCTGTGTAGAACTTGATCAGGCAAGGTACAATTCTATAACTCAAAACGATAGCTGGGAAAAATTGAATTTATCCAAAGTTTTCAGGGAAGGCAAGGGTTTTCTGTTGATTGCAAACCTTGTCCTTGCAAGCTTTCAACGCCGTCTTGGCAAAGAGCTTGGGGTAAAGCCCGGCGAAGAAATGAAAACAGCGGTAGAAACTGCAAAGGAGATGGGAATTCCCTACAGCCTGTGCGACCGCGAGGTTCACACAACTTTGCGCAGGGCATGGGCCCGCTGCGGCTTCTGGAGTAAATCAAAACTGCTTGCTTCGCTTTTGGCAAGCGCATTTACAAACGAAAAATTAAATGAACAGGAGATAGAAAATCTAAAAAATAAAAATGAACTTGACGGCATGATGAACGAACTCGCGGAGTATCTGCCCGCTGTCAAAACTGTATTGATCGATGAAAGGGATCTTTATCTTGCTTCGAAAATCTGGACATCGACGAACCCTGATTTGACAAATCCTGATTCGACACAGAATTCAATAGAAGGAACACCTAAAAAAATTGCCGCTGTAATCGGCGCCGGGCACATGCAGGGGGTAATTACCCATCTTAAAAAACTTGCAGGCGGCGAAGCTGCTTCCGATGTGAGTGAATTGGATGTGATTCCGCCAAAGAGTTTTTTCTCCAAAGCGATTGGCTTTATTATTCCTGCGGTTGTCATTGCCCTTATAGGCGCCGGGTTTTTTTTCGGTGATACAGTAACAGGTTTTTCCATGGTTCTGCACTGGGTATTATGGAACGGCTCTCTCGCCGCCGTCGGAGCAATTCTTGCCCTTGCCCATCCGCTTGCAGTATTGATTTCGTTTATTGGCGCGCCTATAACATCCTTAAACCCCTTTATTGGAGTTGGGATCTTATCCGGTATAACTCAAGCTACGCTCCGGAAACCCCGTGTTTCAGATGCGCAGAATCTCACAAATGATATTACCAGCCTTAAAGGGCTTTATCGAAACAGAATTACAAGGACGCTTTTGGTGTTTTTCCTTTCCAGTCTGGGCAGTTCGATTGCTACCTTTATTTCTGTCCCTATTATTGTTGGGCTTTTGACAGGGTAGGGGGACATCAACTCTATAGAATATTCTAATTTCTTTATTTTTTTTGTTGACAAATTCCATGAACCCCCATTAAAATGACTGTAATCGACACGCGTTGATAACACGCGTTGATGCAAGGAGAAAAGTATGAAAAAAATTACAAAAGTAATTTGCGTTTGTCTGCTTATTGCAGGCATTATCTTTACGGTATCTTGTACAAGAGGAAGTAGTGAAGCTGCCGGTGCCGGAACAGTCGAAAAACTGACGCTTTGGGTATATGACGACATGCGTATTGATGCTCTTAACCAATTGGGCAGGGCTTTTGAAGCAGAATTTGGCATAGGTGTTGAAATTTCGATCGTAGACCTTGGGCAAATCAGGAATCAGTTCCTGCTTGCTACAGGCGGAGCCGAAGCTGCCGATCTTGCCATTATTCCCCACGACAATCTTGGACCGTTGGTTGAAAACAGCAAAGTCATGGAAGTTAATATTGGCGGCAAAAGAGGTTCTTACCTTACTCCGGCGCTTGAAGGTTTTACCTATAACGGCAGACTTTACGGCGTACCTCTTTCGGTAGAAAACATCGGGTTTTTCTACAACACCCAAATGGTACCCACTCCTCCTGAAACATGGGATGAAGCTGTAGCGATTGCACAAAGATTGATAAACGAAGGCAGAGCTGATTATATGATGGGTCTCCCCGACGCCACATATAACATTTATCCGGTTTACGATGCTTACGGCGGTGCAATATTCGGCAGAAATCCAGACGGCAGTTTGAACGGTTCAAATGTACTCATGGCTGATCAGGGGTTTGTCGCAGGACTTGATTTTCTTGTCGGTTTAGTACGCAGAGGATTGGTTCCCGAGGCCATCGACTGGGACGGCGCGCACGTACTCTTTGAAAGCGGAAGAGCTCCATTCTGCCCCACCGGTCCTTGGGCGCTTAACCGTTTCAAGACAGAAGGCGTACCTTACGGTATTGCCAGTTTCCCCGCGGTAGCAAGCGGCGGAGCTCCGGGCAATCCCTTCATGGGAGTGCAGGGGATGATTATCAACTCCACAAGCCCCCGCAGTTTGATGGCTCATGCTTTTGCGGTAGATTTTATTGCCCGCCAGGAAAACATGATGATTCTGTTCCAGGCAGACGGACGGCCTTCGGCATGGAGAGCTATATTTGACACCAGCGGAGACGCTGATTCCATTGCATTTAACGCCGCAGGTGTAAGTGCAGTACCAATGCCGTCAATTCCTGAAATGGGTTATGTATGGGATGCATGGGTTGCAGCAGCAGACTTGGCCTTCTCCGGTCAGAGAACAGCTGCAGAAGCCCTGCAGAATGCCAAGACTCAAATTGAATCAATGGGCAGATAATGAAAAAAATAGCTCTGCAGGATATTATTCGAATTGCCGGAACAACTATTTTTTGCTTCTTTAGCTGCTGGTTTATGTTCCGGCTTTTCAGGGACGGTTTTTATACTCTGGGGCTTTTTTTAGGCGCAGGAATTTGTTTCATTATATTGATCATGCTGCGGAAGTCTCTCACTGCCTGGCGCTGGCTGGCTGCCGGGCTGGTGATGGCTTTGTTGTTTACTGTTTATCCCATTGTTTATACATTCTATCTTTCTTTCACAAACATGGGCGGCGGTCATCTACTTACTAAAGCCCAGTCTATTCAATACCTTTCTCAGGAGTCTTATCGTCCTGATGATGTTTCGTGGAAATGGACAGCCTACCGCAGAGGCAGCAGTTTTATGCTCTTGCTTGACGATCAGGACGATCATTTTTATACAATAAGACCCGGAAGTATTCCAGTACCCATAACTCTTCAGGGAGGAGTACCGCCCCGGGAATTTGACGGCTATGTAATGATGACCCCTGCAGAGACAATGCAGAATATTCAAGTTCTGGGGGATATAGATTTTGGGCAATATCCGAATATCATCAAAGTTCTTTCGCTTGCGGAGGTAGCGGTTCTCTTACCTGCTTACAGTTATAACAATACTGATGATACATTCACTGACAATCAAACCGGCGAAATATTCCGGCCTTTAGAGGGCGCTTACACATCCGATTCCGGCAGGAGGCTTAATCCCGGTTATATGGTAAATGTAGGCTGGAGTAATTACATCAGGTTTCTTGGCAACCGCGGTTATATGCAGCCGGTGCTTAGGATTTTTATCTGGAATATTTGCTTTTCCCTCTTTTCTGTATTGCTCAGTTTTGCTCTCGGCATGACGATTGCGCTTCTTTTTGAAGATTTAAAATATAAACGGCTGATTCGTACATTGCTCATCATACCCTATCCCATTCCTGTACTGGTTTCGATCATGGTATGGCGTGCGCTGCTCAACGAGAATATGGGGCTTGTTACAATATTGATCAGTAATCTTTTTGGTTTTTCTCCCAGGTTTTTTACTGATGCAAATCAGACCCGTATAGCATTGATCATGCTTAACGTATATTTGTCATATCCGTATTTTTATATTTTATCTTCAGGGGCGCTCAAATCAATACCAGGCGAGCTTTTTGAAGCTGCTTCAATTGACGGGGCAAATGCGTTCACTGTAATTAGAAAGATTACTATGCCAATGGTAATGCGCATTCTGGCTCCCCTTTTGATTGCATCTTTCAGTTTTAACTTTAACAACTTTACATTGATTTGGGGATTTAATGCAGGGCTTCCTGCAATGGCCGATACGGCAGTACCCATGGGGCATACTGACTTGCTTATATCTTTTATCTACCGTATTGGTTTTAGTTCGTCCAATGCTGCAGATTATGGTTTTTCCGCCGCCATTACGGTAATGCTTTTTATTGTAGTTTCATTATTGGTATTCTTCCAGACCATGAATACAAAAGCAATAAAGGAAGCCTGATGGTAAAAAGGAGTATCAATTGATTAGATCAAATAATTCGCTGGTTATCAGTGTTAAATATTTAGTTGCTCTCTTGCTTGTAATATTTGCGGTAGTTCCGTTTTTATGGATTATTGCTACTTCGTTTAATGCTTCTAGGTCGTTGATGGGAGCAAAAATAATTCCATCTGTTTTTACATTTAACAATTACCGCGATCTCCTTGGAAATCCAAATTTGTCATTTGGCACATGGATGATGAATTCGTTAAAGATATCATCAATCTCGGTATGTATTATTGTAATGCTTACATGTATTTCGGCGTATGCTCTTTCACGTTTTAGGTTTGCCGGAAAGAGAGGCGTTATGATGGGTATTATGATTTTGAATGTATTCCCGGGCGTTCTTGCCATGGTAGCTATTTTTGTTATGATGCAGCAGTTTGGGTATTATATTCCTTTTATTGGTCTTAACACCCACGGCGGACTAATCTGTGTGTATGTATCCGGCGCTATGAGCATCAATGTACTTATGGTTAAATCGTATATTGACGCAATTTCGGTTGAACTTGATGAATCAGCACTGATTGAAGGAGCTTCTTATTTTCAGATATTCTGGAAAATTATTTTCCCTGTTATAAGGCCGATGGTGATCACTGTCGCTATTCTTGCATTTATGTCTACCTACGGTGATTTTGTCATAGCTAATATTCTTCTAAAAGGAAATGACAATGTTACTGTAATGGTAGGAATTTTTATGTTTACCCAACAGCGATTTGATATTAACTGGGGAGTTGTTACAGCAGGAACAATCCTTGCGGCAGTTCCCGTATTGATTTTATTCTTTATATCTCAAAGATACATTATCTCCGGTCTTACAATGGGAGCTATTAAAGAATGACAACCGGCACTTTCCTCCATGGCCTGCTGCATGGTGCGGATTATAATTACGAGCAGTGGCTCGACTTTCCGCATATATTGGACAAAGATTTGGACTATATGCGTGAAGCGGAGATAACCGCCCTTGCAGTAGGTATTTTTTCATGGTCGATGCTGGAAAGCGACGAAGGAATCTACAACTTTGACTGGCTGGATCAATGTTTTGAACGCCTGCATAAAAACGGGCAAAAAATAATTCTTGCAACTCCAAGCGGATCAAAACCCGCGTGGCTTTCTTTTAAATACCCCGAAGTTTGTCAGATGACTAAAGACGGCGTGCGCCAGCCTCACAGCGGAAGGCACAACCACTGCCGGACTTCTGTAAAATACCGTGAAGCATGCGTGCGGATTAACACAAAACTTGCGCAGCGCTATGGCTCCCACCCCGCGCTGATTCTCTGGCATGTGTCTAATGAATACAATGGAATGCCGTGTTACTGTCCCCAGTGTCTTAACGCTTTTCGCGGCTGGTTAAAGAAAAATTATATAACCTTGGATGCTCTTAATTCTGCCTGGTATACAACATTCTGGAGCCACCGGTTTACCGCGTGGGAACAAATTTTTCCCGCCGATGATTCAATTCACGGTCTTATGCTTGACTTTCAACGTTTTACAAGCGACCAGACAATTGATTTTTTTCTTGCGGAAAGCGAACCCTTACGCCGCGTAACGCCGCAGGTTCCCGTTACGACAAATTTTCATGGACCGGATGTCGGTCTTGATTATCACAAGTTTGCACGCCATGTGGATATCGTAAGCTGGGATGGTTACCCCGAATGGCACAGAACACCTGATGATGAATCGGTTGCAGTTAAAGCCGGCTTTTTTTATGACCTTTGCAGGTCTTATCTTAATAAACCATTTTTGCTTATGGAATCATGCCCCGGTGCAACAAACTGGCAGGGGATAAGCAAGAAAAAAAGAAACGGGATGCATATCCTTTCTTCGTTACAGGCTGTGGCTCATGGTTCGGATTCTGTGCAATATTTTCAATGGAGGCAGAGCAGGGGCAGTGTGGAAAAATTCCACGATGCTGTTGTTTCAAATTTTGGCACAAATGATACGCGGATTTTCCGCGAAGTAGCCGAAACAGGAATTCTTTTAAAAAATTTGAACATGCTTGCGGGAACAAAAACAGAAGCGCAGGCGGCGGTGGTTTATGATTTTCAAAACGGCTGGGCGTTGGAAAATGCCGCGCTTCCGCGCAGTATAGAAAAAAATTATCAGGCGGAATGTATCTCCCATTACGGGGCTTTCTGGAAAGCGGGAATTCCCTGCGATGTGATCGGCGCTGAGTACCCGGATTTTACGCGCTATAAAATTATTGTTTTACCAATGTTATATATGATTCGCGAAGAGACTGTAGAAAAAATCCGTGAGTTTGTTCAAGGCGGCGGCGTTGTAGCTGCCGGTTACCTTACAGGGCTTGTAAACGGAAGCGATCTTTGTTACCTTGGCGGAACTCCCGGCGGATTAACAGACGTGTTCGGTCTTGCAGTTGAAGAAACAGAAACAATTGCCGGTTATGAAAATTTGGAATTCAACTTATATGATCAAAATTGGAAAGCATCACATTATGCAGATCGAATCCGCCTGAACGGCGCTCAAGTTCTTGGAAAATTTTCCGCGCCGGAAGAAGGATTTCCTGCGGTAACAATGTCCAAATACGGAGAAGGAACCGCCTGGTATATTTGCGCAAGAACTGAGCAGGCATTTTTAGATAAGTTTTACAGCGAACTCTGCGCAAAACACGGCGTGGATTCCTGCGTACCGTGGGAAATCCCAAAGGGCGTATCTGTTCAAAAACGCGGCGGCGTTTTATTTGTAATGAATTTTAATTCATGCGAAACTGTAATTTCTTGTGGCGGCATTGATTACTGTAACCTATGTTACTGCAACCTATGTTGCTGCAGCCTATTGAACGAAGCTCCTGTTCATGGTATTATCAAATTGCCGCCTTATGGTTTGGCAATACTAAAAGACAAGAGCAATTCCTGTGAAAAAAATTCTAAAATCCAAAGTAACGCAAAATGATGTAGCCGTACATGCAGGCGTTACCCGCAGCATGGTTTCTTATGTACTAAACGGAAATGCAAGAGCAGTTGCCCCGGAGACGCGGCAGAAAATTCTGGATGCAATAAGCGAACTTGGTTATAGGCCGAATAAATTTGCACAAGCGCTTAGCATGGGCAACAGGGGAGTTCTTGCCGACAAGCATATTGGCATTGTGTTAAACGGCGCGGGAATGTTCCTTCGTCCTTATTATACAGAAATTCTTGCGGGGATTCATTCGGAAGCTCATGCAAGAGGTTTTCATGTACGCTTTATACGGTTTTTTCATGAATTGAAAAATCCGATTCTCTTTAACCAGTTGATTCATTCCGAAGAAATCTGCGGGCTTATATTGATAGGAATTGACCAGTGCCTTAAAGCTGAAGAAGATTTGCAGTTGGTTGAACGGATAAAAACACGCATTGATCAGATTGTATGTGTTGACTGGCAGACACCCGGTTTATCATCTGTGTTATTCGACAAGCAGGCTGCCGCTTCCTGCGCGGTAAAGTATCTTTTTGAAAAAGGTTACAGCGACATTGCCTACATCGGTGAATCGGATGAAAGAGTTGCCGGTTTTAAACAGGCTTTTTTGGAACAAGGAATAAAAGAAATTCCTGATCTTTACCTTGATTTTGCAATGGATATGGCAACTGGGTACAAGGCAGTTAAAAAGCTTTATGAAAACAGTAAAACATTTCCTGCGGCAATTCTTTCCGGCTCCGACGAAGTTGCCGTTGGAATTCTCCTTTACCTTCATGAACAGGGTATTGCTGTGCCGGAAAAAATCGCAGTAATCAGTATAGATAACATTGAAATTGCAGAATATACAAACCCCCAGCTTACAACGATCAATGTTCAAAAACGCGCTATGGGCTGCCATGCGGTAGAAATGATCGTAAATCAAAGCGCGGGGCAGGGGGAAAAAGCGCTTTCTCTGCTTTTACCCACAAACCTTGTTATACGCAAATCAGCGTAAGGTGAAAATATGAAAAAATTTTTGGTTATTGCCGCAGCGGCGGCATTGATCACAGGTGCAGGTTGTTCTGTGCAAAGCGCCGACATTTTTGTTGAAAGGGTGAAAGGCTTGGATAAAGATTTTCTTTTTGGCGCGGATATCTCCAGCGTACTTGCACTTGAAGCAAGCGGAGTTGTGTTTTATGACCGTGAAGGAAATGCAACAGATCTTTTCAAATTACTCAGCGATGCAGGCTGTAACGCCGTGCGCGTTCGCGTGTGGAACGATCCTTATGACAGTGAAGGGCGCGGTTACGGAGGCGGCAACAACGATGTGCAGGCGGCTGCGGAAATTGGAAGACGCGCTGCAGAGTATGGTTTAAAACTTTTTGTTAACTTTCACTATTCCGATTTTTGGGCGGACCCAAGCAAGCAAATGGCGCCCAAAGCATGGCAGGGAATGACGCTTGGACAAAAAGAACAGGCGCTTTATGAATTCACAGTCGAAAGCCTAAAAATTATTCAAGCTTCCGGCGCAGAAATTGCAATGGTGCAGGTGGGAAATGAAACCAACAACGCGATGGCAGGCGAAAGAGGATGGGCAAACATGAGCCGCCTGATGAACGCAGGCAGCCGCGCCGTACGCGAAGTATGCCCCGATGCAAAGGTCGTTCTTCATTTTGCAAACCCCGAGGAAGAAGGCCGTTACAACTCCTATGCTTTTTCGCTGAATCAACTTGAAGTAGATTACGATGTATTCGCATCTTCTTACTATTCTTTTTGGCACGGCACGCTGGAAAATCTGACAGCGCAGCTTTCCAACATTGCCGAAAGATACAACAAGCAGGTAATGGTCGCAGAGACAGCGTATTGCTATACCGAAGCCGATGGCGACGGACATCCAAACACAGCCCCCGGTTCAGGACAGGTGCATGCATATCCCATAACGCCGCAGGGTCAGTCGCGAAGTCTTCGTGATGTTGTCGCAGCTACGGCAGCCGCAGGCGGCATCGGCGTATTTTACTGGGAACCCGCGTGGCTTCCCGTTGGCTCGGACTACGAGCAGAACCTCATAAAATGGGAAACATACGGAAGCGGCTGGGCGGCAAGTTATGCCGCCGAATACGATCCAAATGACGCGGGAAGATATTTCGGCGGCAGCGCCTGCGATAACTGCGCATGGTTTGATTTTTCTGGAAACCCCCTTCCGTCACTTTACACATACAACTACATCCGCACCGGCGCAAGAACACAACGTGCAGTTGATTACGTTCCGCCGGTATTCCTCAGATGGCCGGTGGATGAGCCGCTTGCAATGCCGCAAACATGCAGAGTCATCTACAACGACGGCACAGAAGAACAAAAACCTGTGGTTTGGAACGCCGCGCAGACAGCGGCGGCAGACGGCGCAGTCGGCAGGTACACAATAAGCGGGACAGTCGAAGGACGCGAAGTACGCTGTGAATTATCTGTCGAGTTATTCAACTACATCCAAAACTTTAGCTTTGAAGAAGGCAGAACCGGCTGGGAATTTACCGGAACCGCGCACGGTATTCAGACAAAAGTATCCGATGCCTACAGTGGCGAAAATGCGCTGCACTTCTGGTCAAGCGACAGGGTTTCTTTTACGGCGCAGCAAAGAATCACAGGTCTTGCAGACGGCTCCTACACTTTCGGCGTTTACATGCAGGGTGGAGGAACAAGCGTCTGGGACATCAGGCTTTTTGCAACAAGCGGCGGAAGAACAGTCGAATGTACCATAACACCCGACGGCTGGATCAACTGGCAAAACCCCGAAGACATTATTGAAGTTACCGGAGGAGAAGTTACTGTTGGCGTCATTGTAAACTGCGGCGCGGAAGGCTGGGGCACTTTCGATGACTTCTACTTGAACAGGCGCTGACAGTGCCGGAATTTCTGCCATTTTTACACCAAATTCCGCGGAATTTGGTGTAAAACTTACACATAATTCTACGGAATTATGTGTAAAGTCTCCACTGAATTCCTAAGAATAACGTGCAAAACCGCACTGAATTCCACAGAATTTGGTGTGTAGATTACACTAAATTCCTTGGAATTATGTGTGAATAATACACCGAATTCCTCGGAATTTGGTGTGAAATACACACATAATTCTTGACGAATTTTAAAATCGTACTATAATTAAATTAACTCAGCTAAAAGAGGTAAGTATGTACCGTTCAATTATTGAAAAACTGGAAAAATGGAAGAATTCCGAAGAGCGCAAGCCTCTTGTGCTTTTTGGAGCGAGACAGGTTGGCAAAACATGGCTTATGAAGGAATTCGGGGCAAAAAAATATGATTCCACAGCCTACATTTCTTTTGATTCGGACAGCCTCCTAAATAGTATCTTTGAAAAAGACTTCAGTATTCCTCGTATAATACATGAGCTTTCCATCGCAGCGAGTGTAAAAATTACGCCGGACACCCTCATCATTTTGGATGAAGTTCAGGAGTGTCCGCGCGCGCTTACATCTCTCAAATACTTCAATGAGAATGCGCCCGAGTATCAGGTTATTGCCGCGGGAAGTTTGCTTGGAGTAATGACGCTTGAGGGAGTCGGCTTTCCCGTCGGTAAAGTTGATATGTTAACGATGTACCCAATGTCGTTTTATGAATTTTTGGAAGAGATTGATAACCGTTATCTGCAAAGCCTTAAAACCCTTGATTTTTCAACCATTGCTACTTTTCATAACCCCATCACGGAGTTGTTAAAACAATATTATTTTACCGGAGGAATGCCTGCGGTAGTAAAAAAATATTCACAGGCTCGCGATTTTGGCGAAGTGCGTGATATTCAAAAAACAATTCTAAACTCCTATTACACCGACTTTGCCAGACATATTCCATCAACCCATATTTCGCGGACACGTGAGATTTGGGAATCCGTTCCAACTCAGCTTGCAAAGGAAAACAAGCGTTTTTTGTATTCAGACATGAAAGCAGGTTCACGCGGTCGCGATTATGAAATGGCCCTTGACTGGCTTACGAATACCAAACTTATTTATAAACTGTACCGAGTTAATTTACCGTATATGCCTCTGATCGGGTATAAACAAGCATCGATTTTTAAGCTCTATGTGAATGATATCGGACTCCTCTCTGCACGGGCTGATCTTGATCCAAAAATTTATATCGAAGCAAATGACAAGACCTTTTCACACTATAAGGGAGGTCTTGCCGAACAATTCGTGCTGCAAGAATTAATTGTAGCTAACGATACACTGCCAATTTATTACTGGGCAACTGATAAAAATACTGCCGAGATAGAATTTGTTATACAGTACAACGGAAAAATAATTCCGCTTGAAGTAAAATCCGGCAAGAATACAAAATCAGAAAGCCTTAAATTTTACAGAAACGAATTTCAACCTGCCTGTGCAATTTGCGCTTCGCTAAAAAATTACGGAGCCGTAGACGGGCTGTATTCTGTGCCGCTTTATATGATTGGGAGTTTTGCGGAGATGTTTGAGTTTGTGTGAATTTTTTCTATAATATTTCATTCAAATCCCTCATATTCATGATAAAATAAAACATGATGGAAATTTCCGGAAAATATAACACTGCAAAAGTTTTTACAAATTCACTGGATGAATCGTCGCGTGAGCAGATAGAAAATCTCTGCAATCAGGCTTTTGTTGAAGGCAGTAAGATACGCCTTATGCCGGATGTTCATGCGGGTGCCGGCTGCACAATCGGAACGACGATGACCATTAGCGACAAGATTGTACCGAATCTTGTTGGAGTTGATATCGGTTGCGGAATGGAGACAGTTGTGTTTAACGCGGATTCTGATTATGCAAGAAATTTTGATCCTGTACAACTTGACAGAATAATTCACTCTCACATTCCATGCGGAACAGGTATACGAGAAAACAATCATGAATTTGTTAACATGATTCCTTTTGACGACATCCGCTGTTCGTCTGTTGACAAAGCGCGGGCGGAAAAAAGCATCGGAACGCTTGGCGGCGGAAATCACTTTATTGAAGTTAACAGAGATGATGAAGAAAATCTTTATGTTGTGATTCATTCCGGCAGCCGTCATCTTGGAAAGGAAATTGCCGAATACTATCAGGAAGAAGCATGGAGGCAGCTAGGCAAAAATCAAAAGCAGGATATTGCACCTAATGTTCCAAAAGACCTTGCGTATGCATGCGGTGAACTTTATGACGACTATCTTCACGATATGAAGATAATTCAGCAGTTTGCGTTAATTAACAGAAAGGCAATGTTGTCTGTAATTATGGGAGAGTTAAAAATCCGTGAAACTGAAATCCAGAATAATTTTTCTACAATTCATAATTATATTGATATAGATTCCATGATTTTGCGCAAGGGAGCTGTTTCTGCAAAGGTAGGCGAGCTGTTCATTGTTCCGATTAACATGCGCGATGGAAGCCTCGTCTGTGAGGGGCTTGGCAACCCTGACTGGAATTATTCCGCTCCCCACGGAGCCGGAAGGCTGATTAGCAGAACGAAAGCTTTTGAATCACTTAGGATGGAAGATTATAAAAACTCGATGGCGGGAATTTATTCCACTTCAATAAATAAAAAAACACTTGATGAAAGCCCTATGGCGTATAAAAACATGGATGACATTGTTGCAAATATCAAGCCGACTGCGAAGATCCTGAAAATCATCAAGCCTGTGTATAATTTTAAATCTTCCGAGGATTTCAAAAGGCGGTGAATGTTTAGGTGTTATTCAGTTCTTTGAATTTTTGCGCCGAGTGATGTGAGCCTTTCTGTCAGATTTTCGTAGCCTCTTTCGATTTGGTAGACATTGCGTATAACGCTGCTGCCCTCGGCGCACATTGCTGCGATTAACATTGCCATACCCGCGCGCACATCGGGGCTTGAAAGTTCAGAGCCGTGCAGTCTTGCAGGGCCGGACACGACCGCGCGGTGGGGATCGCATAACACGATTCTTGCGCCCATTCCAATCAGTTTGTCTACAAAGAACATCCGCGATTCGTACATTTTTTCGTGAATTAAAACAGTTCCTTTTATCTGCGTTGCAACTACTACAATTATGCTTAAAAGATCCGGCGGGAATCCCGGCCATGGGGCATCGTCAATTTTTGGGATCATTCCGCCAAGATCATGGAGGACTTCCATTGTTTGGTTTTTCGGCACGTGAATCATGTTTCCTTCGTGCGCCCAGACGATGCCGAGCTTTCCAAAGGCGATTTTTGCAGGGCGCATATCCTGTGCGCGTGCGCCTTCGATATGAAGGTCTCCGTTTGTTACTGCCGCAAGACCGATAAATGAACCGACTTCCATAAAATCCGGCCCTATTTCAAAATCGCAGCCGGAAAGTTTTTCCACTCCGTTAATTGTAAGTATGTTGGAGCCGATTCCTTCGATCTGTGCGCCCATTTCAACTAACATTCTGCAGAGATCCTGAACATGAGGTTCGCTTGCCGCGTTGGTTAAAATTGTTTTACCTTTTGCAAGAACCGCCGCCATGACAGCGTTTTCTGTTGCTGTAACCGATGCTTCGTCAAGAAAAATGTCCGCACCTGTAAGGTTTTTTGCAGTAAAAGTAAATTTTTCACCTATTTTATCTTTTGCGCCAAGCTCGGTAAGAGCCAGAAAGTGAGTGTCAAGCCTTCTTCTTCCTATTACATCGCCTCCCGGCGGCGGAAGTATAACTTTTCCTGTCCGTGCAAGAAGCGGCCCCGCAAATAAAATTGACGCCCTAATTTTTTTCGCCTGTTCTCTCGGAATCTCAGAAGATTTTATATCGCGAAGGTGAAGTTTGCAGACATTCGGCTGCGATGTATCGATCTCTCCTCCGAGCGCTTTAAATATATCCAGCATAACACGCACATCTTCAATTTCCGGTATGTTTCTTAGCGTAACAAGCTCGTCTGTTAAAAGCGCCGCCGCGATGCACGGAAGGGCTGCATTCTTGTTTCCGCTGGTTTTAATTGTTCCATTTAACGGAACCCTGCCTGTAATCAGGTATTCACTCATAGATTGAATTTAACTCAAAAATTGCTATACTGTCAATTATGAGAGTGTCCTCTTAATGTGGCTTCAAAGTTTAACATCACGTATCGGCCCCTGGTCTTTTTACAAGCAGGCTCTGGCGATTGCAATACCCGTAATGCTGCAGCAATTGATTATGAGTATGGTCTCGCTTGTTGACAACTTTATGGTTGCAGGGCTTGGGGATGTCAGTATGGCAGCCGTCAATGTAACCAATCACATCGTATTCATAATCATTGTAATCATAAATACAATATGCCAGGCGGGCGGTATTTATCTTGCGCAGTTTAACGGAGCAAATGATGCTGAAGGTATGAAAAATGCCTTCAGGTTTAAAATTCTTTTTTCTGTAAGTGTAACAATGTTATGTTTAATTATTTGCAGGATAGTTCCGGTTCAGATAATCAGTTTGCTTACAACAGATAATGCGGCTCAGGAAGAAATTGCCGCTCTTGGTTCTGTGTATCTTAAAATTGTTGCATTGGCGTTTATCCCGAAGGCTGTGTCAATGTCCATAGCGACGAGTTTTCGTGAAATTGCAAAGCCGAAGATTCCGCTTGTAATTTCTGCAGCCGCCGCGGTGATCAACACAATTGGAAACTGGTTTTTAATTTACGGCAACCTTGGCGCTCCGCGTCTTGAAGTTGCCGGCGCAGCTTATTCTACTTTGATTGCACGCAGTTTTGAAGTTGCAGCATACATCGCCTATGCAGCCTACATAAAAGCGCCGTTTTTTACGGGGCTTACAAAACTATTTTTAATAAAGAAAAAACTTGTTACAGAAATTATCGGAAAGTCAACGATGATTTTTACTTCCGAAATTTCATGGATTGCTTCTGAAACTTTGATGATCGCAATGTACAACAGAAGGGGCGGGGCTGAGATTGTTGCGGGAATGGCAGCTGGCTGGACGATTGCAAATATTTTCTTCCTGCTTTTAAGCGGGTTGTGGACGGCATCGTCTGTTCTAATCGGTGGCGCGTTAGGCGCAGGAAAACTTGATGAAGCTCGCCGCCGCGCCGGCTGGTTAAAATGGGGCGGACTTGCCGGCGGAATTGTAATCGCAATTCCCGGAGTGTTGTTGTCTTACTTTCTTGTTCCTCTGGTTTTTTTCAATCTTACGGAAGCGGCAAGGGCAACCTGCCTTGGGCTTGTGTTTGTAATTTTGGGTTATATGCCGCTTTGGTGTTTTTTGAATGTACAGTTTGGAATTTCAAGAGCGGGGGGAGATGCCGCAATGGGCATGATCACCGATGTTTCTGTAAACACTTTGCTCTTTGCGCCGGGGTCTGTAATACTGTCGTTTTTTACATCCCTTGCCCCCGTTCAGATGTTCGCCCTTCTTAAAACAACGGATGTTGTGAAAATTTTCATTGCACGGCATTTGCTCAAAAAAGAAAAATGGGTAAAAAATCTAACGATATCCTAAGATGTTTTAGCCGCATCTTAATTTGACAAATATTGGAATATTTGTTTGTTCAATTCAAAAGAAAAACAGGTGCGCTTTTTCTTGATTTGTGCTGTAATTAATTTGTGATAATTTTAGCATGTGATAATTTTAGTATTGACACGATTTTTTTATTACTTTAAAATAGTTGTTAATGATTAACGTAATTGAAAGAGTTTTAACACAGTCTGCCCCCCCCCCCCCCCCCCCCCCCCCCCCCCCCCCCCCTCACACAAACACCCAAAAAAAACAAAAAAACAAAAACAAATAAACACAAAACAAAAAA